>VOFJ01003522.1_pt1 | contig 34037 bp, 45 predicted proteins | sample 5384081 | NCBI WGS metagenome assembly VOFJ01 (sample SAMN12384729, study PRJNA508395) | human gut metagenome | isolation source: healthy gut I | host: Homo sapiens
GAACGGCTCAGATTCAACGCCGCCGGGGCGCTGGCACTTTCCCCAGCATTGCTATCCGGTGAACTCCCCAGGGTTATCATCTCCATGCCCCTGCGGGCGTAGCGGAATGAAAAAAGTGCTGCCGGCGTTCTGGGGCGGCGTGCTGCCTGGCATCATCGTGAGCCTCATCGGGGCAGTGTTGACGATTCTGGCGGCAGGCATCGTGGGCATCTTTTTGCCCCCATCTGCTCAGCTTTGCTGCGGAGCCATGCTTTATGTGGTGGTGGAGGAACTGATCCTGAAATGTCGCAGGGCAGCACTCCAAACGTTGGCACGGTGTTTTTTTGCGGTGGGCTTCAGCGCGATGGATGGGTGCCGGGATTCTAGCACTGGGTACATAGGTTCCCTGAAAGCGAAACCCCTTTCGGAATTCGAAAATGACAAAAAGACGACAAATGGACGAAAAATCATCAATGGCATGACCATCTATACGGATACTGCACTGAAAGAGTATCTGGAACAAAGCAGGATTTTGTCAGATCCAGAGCCACAAAAAGCAAAAGGGCTGGCTTTGCGTTACGGCGCAAAAGCGGTGAAATAGTGTAAGGAGGACGGAGCATGGAACGAAAAGAAGCAATCCGCAGTGCCTACCGGCTGACAGGCGGCAATAATTTTTATGACAGTATGATCACCTGTTCCACCCTGAGCGGGAAAGCAGTGTGCCGCCTGGTATGGGATATGAATCAGGCGGAATGCGATGCCTATCTGGAAAATGCGTTGTCCGGTATCCCGGAACATTTCTCCGGCAAACTGCTGGAGGTGCCGGTGGGAACCGGAATTCTGACCATACGATAAAACCAAAGGGAGTTCTGCCCGGACCTTCGTCCGTGACGGAACTCCCTTTTTTAGCTTTATAGAAAAACCATAAGTCATCTGCCACGCTCAGCGGAGCAAATACCACACGCCCAGCAGGATCGCAAGGAAGATCAGGTTGGATAGGGTGAACAGCCCAAAATACTGCTTCTTCCCCTGTGGCAGCTCCCGTGCGATCTGTCGGTAGGAAATAAGACTGGCCATGGATGCGATCAGAGTGCCAAGACCTCCCAGATTGGTGCCGATGATGAGGGCTTGTGTCTCTGCCGTGAACCCGGACAGCAGCAGGGCGGCGGGAACATTACTGGTGACCTGCGAAGCAAGAACCGCCACCAGAACTTCCCGGCCGGTCAGAAACTCCTGCAGCCAGCCGGAAAAGGCCGGAATGCGCCCCAGATTGCCAATGAAGATGAAAAAAAAGCCACAAAGGTCAAAAGCAGGGAATAGTCCACTGCCCGTAAGGTGTGCGGGGGTCTGCAAAAAAAGAACGCAGACGAGTACAGCGGCAAAGGCAATGCCATAGGGCAACACCCGGATCACGGACAGCAGGCAAACGGCAAACAGAACCAGATACAGCAGGATGATCTTCTGATCCCCTGAGACGCAGAGGAAGAAACAAGCTCATCCACGGAGAGGGCGGCAGAGGGTTTTCTTTCCGGCAGACCAGCGCTGCCCAAGCCAGCAGCAGGAGCAGAGAGACCAGGGTGTAGGGCAGCATAAGAAGAACAAATCCCCCCGATGCTCATGCCGCTTTTTCCGTAAAGATAGAGGTTCTGCGGGTTGCCGATGGGGGTCAGCATACTGCCAAGGTTTGCCGCAATGGTCTGCATACAGACCACCGGGACCAGAAGGGAGCGGCGGACATCCGCTCCCAGACGGCTCAGAACCACGAACGTAAAGGGAACGAAGGTCAGCAGGGAAACATCGTTGGTGATGAACATGCTTCCGAAAAAGCACAGCCCGACCAGTACCAGCGTCAGCTGAAAGGTGCTGTGGGTACGGGACAGCAATGCCCGGCCCAGTCCATCAAAAAGCCCTGTCGCCGCAGTCCGGCCATGACCGTCATCAGGGAAAACAGAATCGCCAGCGTGCGCAGGTCGATGTAGCCGAGATACTGCGCATCCGGCGGAACAAAGAAGGCGGAGACAACGGCCAGCACAGCGGCTGCGGTGAGGACCGTTTCCTGCTGAATGAATTGTTTGAGTAGTTTCATAGAGACACATCCTTGTAATTGTAAAGGCTGCCCTGCTGCGGTGCCGGACGGCCTTTTTTTTCGTATTTCAGAGCAACAGCTCAAACGACCCGATCATCAGCGGCATTCTTCAATGTGGAAGATCGCTACTTTCCCGAAGAACGGATTGCAAGTGCGTGCAGCTTCCGGCTTAAATCGGCCAGACACCATGCGATGGCCATGCCGCCCGCAATGCCCAGCGCCGCCAGAAAGGTCTGCTCTCCGAAATGCTCTGCAGCAGACAAATCATTGGAGACGACTGCGTTCATGCAGTAGTAGAGGGTGCTTCCGGGAATGAGGGGAATGGCAGCGGTGATGAAGAAAGGCGTAGAGGGTGCATTGCAGCATCGGGCAAGAATTTCGGCATACAGAGCGGCACAGAAACCGGCCAACAGATTGGCAAGAAAGACGCTGTGCAGGGTGTTGGCGGCAAGAAGATAAGCCAGCCATGCCAGAAGTCCGCCTACACCGGCGGCGGGTAAAGTAGCGCCGGTTCAGATTGAAGATCAGTCCGAAACCGACCGAACCAAGGGCAGCACTGAGCAACTGCGAAAAAAACCTGTATCATGCGGAAATTCCTCCCATCAACCAGATGGCGGCCATCATGCCGAGTGCAAGGGTGGCGGCCATCAGAATGGCTTCCACCAGCCGCAGAGAGCCGGAAATGATATCGCCGAGCAGGATATCCCGGATGGAATTTGTCAGCATGATGCCGGGGATCAGCAGCATGATGATGCCAATCAGAACTTTATCGGCATGAAACTGCATCCCAAAGCGGCAGAGCAGCAGAGTGGAGACACCGCTGAGAAATGATGCTATAAACTGAAATTCTACGCCATTCATACAAAAAAGGCGAGAGATAGCGCTCCATCCAGCAAATCAGAACGGCAATGCCGCCGGCCAGCAGGCCGTCCCAGAGATTTCCACCAAAGAAGATGGCAAAACTGGAAGCAGCCAACACACTGCCGGCAAGATGCAGTCTTGGGTCCGGATGCTGTGCCAGAATGGCATTCAGCTGGCGCTGAAACTCTTCTATGGAAGGAGGCGCTGTGCAGATACAGCGGCTGAGCGCATTGAGCTTTTCCAATGTCAGCAGGTCATTGCTGGCAGCGTGACGCAGGCGGCGGGTCTCGGTCTGCGGCGGCAGCGAGGGCATGGTAAGCGTGACCACGATGCTGGATGTGATCACGAATACATTCACATCTTCTGCCCCATAGGCGATTGCGATCCGGTTCAAAGTGTCCTCAACGCGGAATACTTCTGCGCCGCTGTTTTGTAAAGCTTCGCCCATTCGGACCAGAATGTGGAGAAAATGACTGATCTCGGTCTCTTCCACAATATCACGCTCTTTTTTCATCTCGGTTTCTACATTATTATAGCGGGTGGACCGGCAGAACGCAAGACGATGCAAGGACAGAGAGACTTTTTGACAACTGCATTGTTTACGCGGGCAATGGATCGCCTGGTTCTGAAGAAAAGGCTTGCATCCGTTCTGTCACAGCGAAAGACTACGATTGGAGAAGAAAAAATTGAATCCAGTGCAAACGATTTTGCCGAGAATTGCATGAAATATTATAAAAGTATTATTCTTTTATGAATTTTAGCACTCTACTATTGACACTGCTAATAAACGGTGTTATAACAGAGGCGTGCTCAGGAGAAAGGGCATGAGGGAACCGCAAGGCTCCCGGGAAGACTCCGCTCCTGATGCACGATCTTGATTTTATACCCGACCCGAACGCCGGGATTGGAGGGTTGTTTTATGTTTATGCCTGCTGTTTTTCATGAGAACCTGTTTGATGATCTCTTTGATCCGTTCTGGAACGACGGTGCGCTGGAGCGTGCAATGAATCGTGAAGCGCATGAAACCTTTGGCAAGCGCGGCGCAAACATGATGAAGACCGATGTGAAGCAGACCGCTGATGGCAATTATGATGTTGCAGTGGATCTGCCCGGCTGCAAGAAGGAAGACGTTCAGATGGAGCTGAGCGACGGCTACCTGACCATTCAGGCTGTCCGCAGCCACTCCAATGACGAGAAGGGATAAAGAGGGCCGCTACCTGCGCCGCGAGACTTTCTCCGGCACCTGCGCCCGCAGCTTCTATGTGGGCGACACAGTGAAGAAGGAAGACATCCACGCAAAGTTCGAGGATGGCATCCTGCACATCGCTGCCCGCTCCTCAGCAGCAGAAGGCTCTGCCTGCGAATCCCAATCTCATTGAAATCGAATAACGTTTGTGCATCGGTGTGAGGAACACCGGCGCATAGAACCAACCCCGGAGAACCGTAAAAAGCTCTTCGGGGGTTTTTGTATTCTGACATCTTTTCGGAAGTGAAAAAGCGTGGTACCCACAACACCGACACACAAGAGGACGCAGCAGTCAATCTTTTGAAACCGCCGTCAAACACGCATAAAAGCGAAAAAGAACCCGTTTTCAACATCAAATTGAAGTGAAAGCGGGTTCTTTATTGAAGTGACACCAAGTTGTCACAAAATCACAGTTTTAGAAGGCCTGTGCATCATGTTTATAGCGATATTTCGTCGTAAATTCGTTTCTACTTGATGGGATGAATTATTTCCGACTTGTCAGCCGGTTGAGCAGCATCACAGCCAGGACAATAACACCAATGACGAGAAGAATGCCGACCATTCCGATGAGCATCATCGGCAGGGTGACCATCCACGAAGAAAGATGAAGCATATGCACACCTCCGTTAAGTCATCAGGGTCAGGATGAGACCGCCGGCGATGACGGATGCGATCTGCCCCGAAAACATTGACGCTGATGGAGTACATCAGCAGGAAATTCTGAGAATCCTCTTCCAATCCCATCTTGTTGACCACACGGCCGCTCATGGGAAAGGCGGAGATGCCGGCTGCACCGATCATGGGGTTGATTTTTTTGCCTTCGGGTAAAAACAGGTTCAGCAGCTTGGCAAACAGCACGCCGCCTGCGGTATCAAAAACGAAGGCTACCAGACCCAGTGCAAGGATGAGCAGGGTATCGGGCCGGACAAACTTGTCTGCCGTCATCTGCCCGGCCACCGTCAGGCCCAGCACGATGGTAATAAGGTTGGCCAGTACGTTCTGCGCAGTCTCGGACAGGGCGTTCAGAACGCCGCACTCTCGCAGCAGGTTGCCGAACATCAGAAAACCAACGAGAGCTACGCTGGCAGGAGCTACCATACCGGCGATGATGGTCACGACGATGGGGAACAAGATCTTGGTCAGCTGGCTGACACTGCCCTTTGGTAGGGCATCCGGATGCGGCGTTCCTTCTGGGTGGTCAGCAGTTTGATGACCGGCGGCTGCACGATGGGCACCAGAGCCATGTAACTGTACGCTGCCACCATGATGGCACCAAGGTACTGGGAGTTGAGGGTGTTAGCTACAAAAATGGCGGTGGGACCGTCCGCTGCACCAATGACAGCGATGGAAGCAGCATCCTTCAAATCAAAGAAGAAGCCTGCCAGAAACAGGGCGAAGAAAATACCAAACTGCGCTGCGGCACCAAAGAGCATGAGCCACGGTTTTTCCAGCAGGGGACCAAAGTCGATCATAGCACCAATGCCGATGAAAAGCAGCAGGGGAAACAGCTCGTTGGACATGCCTGCTTCAAACAGGGCAGAAATGGGGCCTACGGTATCGCCCTGCGTGATGGCACCGGACAGCGGAAGATTGACGAGGATGGCTCCGAAGCCCATGGGGAGAAGCAGGCTCGGCTCCATTTTTTTGCGATGGCGAGGTAGATGAGCAGGGCGCCGATGCCCCACATCACCACCATCTGCCAAGTCAGGTTTCCAAAATTGGAAAACAGACTTGCGAATGTGTTCAGAAAGTTCATAGTTTTCTTGCCTCCTATTGTGCTCCGGTACGGTGACAAGAAAAAAGAGACTCCTGCCACAGCACCTTGTCTGTGACAAAAGTCTCAAGCGAACACATGACATCGGGCATTTCTGCCGTGATGACGCTGCCATGCAGCAGTCTCCCGAAGAAAAAACCGGAAAACTGCCCTTTACTCCCCTTTTATCAAAAGCATTAAAACAGAATAGGGGAAAACTGTCAAGAAAAATACGGAAATCTTTTTCTGTATCTTATGAGGGTTCTTCCGCTGTGGTTCACGCAAGCTGATTACAGCAAAGCATTTCTGAAAGCCCATCGAGAGAAAATCACTCTGCACAAGGCGGCCCCGGAGAGCTGCGATAAGCCCTCCGGGGCCATTTTTTGTTTTCTGATATCTTTCCGACAGTGGGAAAGCGTGGTAGAATAGGAGCAAAGCTGATATATGATCAACAGGAAAGGGGGAAAATCAAGATGGAAACGGTCTATATCGCAGGCGGATGCCTTTGGGGCGTACAGCATTTTTTGACACAGTGCCTGGTGTACAGATGACTGAAGCCGGCAGAGCCAACGGGAACAACGAGTTCTCTGGATGGCCCATACGATGGATATGCAGAATGCGTAAAAGTGGTCTATGATGAGAAAAACACAAGCATTTCAGAACTGATGGCACACCTGTTTGAGATCATCGACCCCTACAGCCTGAACAAACAGGGCGTGGACGTTGGAAAAAAGTACCGGACAGGGCTGTGCAGTACAGATCCCAGACATCTGGAAGAAGCAAGAGCTTTTATAAACGGCCGGGAGGACCGGGACAAGATCATGCTGGAAGTGCTGCCGCTGACAAATTATGTCCGGAGCGCTGAGGAGCATCAGCACCATCTGGAACGGCACCCTGAAGACTGCAGTTACTGCCATATCCCGGATGCTGTCCTGAACAGATACAGAAATCAGTAAATATGTGATCCTACCATTGCAGTAACACTAATGGAAAGTATCAGGAGCAGGAGAGCGCTCCGCTGGTGCGGGAATTTCTGGCGGATACCGGCATGACAGCGGCGCGGATCGAACGGGTGGCCTATCTGGTGGGGCACCACTGATGGTTCTGGATGTGGCGCTTGGCTGAGAGAGCGAAGCGGCTTCTCAATGGTAAAATAACGGAAAACACCCCTGTGAGCTTTTTTTAAACTCACAGGGGTGTTTTTAGGCGTTGGGGTCGGTCAGCACAAAGGTCAGCTCGGCGGTGGCGGCGCACTTGCCGTCCACCCACGCCGAGGCTTTGCCCACGCCCACCGGGCCGTGCTGCTCGACCAGCTCACAGTGGAGGGTGAGCACATCGCCGGGGGTGACCTGCTTGCGGAAGCGTGCATTCTTGATGCCGCCAAAGAGGGCCAGTTTGCCCGCGTTTTCCGGCAGGCTGAGAGCCGCGACGGCCCCGGTCTGAGCCAGCGCTTCCAGAATGAGCACGCCCGGCATTACCGGCTGGCCGGGAAAATGTCCGCAGAAAAATTCCTCATTGCGGCTAACGCACTTGCGGCCGATGGCCCACTGGCCCGGCTCATAGTCCAGGATGCGGTCCACCAGTGCAAACGGATAGCGGTGCGGCAGAAGCGCCGCGATCTCCTCACTGTTCAGGGCGTTTGCGTCTGCACGCACGGTGCGGGGTTCTGCCATGGGTCAGCCCTCCCATCTGCGCAGGGCGATGCAGGCGTTGTGCCCGCCAAAGCCCAGACTGTTGCTCAGTGCGTAAGTCATGGCCTGCGCACGGCCAGTGTTCGGCACATAGTCCAGATCACACTCGGGATCGGGCTGCTCATAGTGGATGGTGGGCGGCGCAAACTGGTCATGCAGGGCCAGCGCTGTAAATACGGCTTCAATACCGCCTGCACCGCCCAGCAGATGACCGGTCATGCTCTTGGTGCTCACCACAGTCAGCTGCTTTGCGTGTTCGCCGAACACCGCATGGATGGCGGCGGTCTCGCAGGCATCGTTCATGTGGGTGCCGGTGCCGTGGGCGTTGATGTGGTCCACCTGCTCCGGTGCGATGCCTGCATCCGCCAGCGTCAGCGCCATGCAGTCGATGGCACCTGCGCCGCCGGGAGCAGGTGCGGTGAAGTGGTAGGCGTCACAGTTGGCACCGTAACCCACGACCTCGGCGTAGATGTGTGCGCCGCGGGCCTTGGCGTGCTCCAGCTCTTCCAGCACCAGCACACCGCTGCCCTCGCCCATCACGAAGCCGCCGCGCCGTGCATCGAAGGGCAGGCTGGCTGCATCCGGATCAGTCGCCGTGGAAAGGGCTTTCATGCTGGTAAAACCGCCGATGCCCAGAGGGCTGATGCAGCTCTCTGCACCGCCGCAGACCATCACCGGCTCGTAGCCGTCCCGGATGTGGCGGAAGGCGTCGCCCACCGCGTTGGCCCCGCCTGCGCAGGCCGTCACCGGGCAGGTACACATCCCCTTGAGGCCGAAGCGGATGGCGATCTGTGCTGCCGCCATGTTGGCGATGGCCATGGGCACAAAGTAGGGGCTTACCTTCTCCATGCCCTTTTCGCTCGCCGCGGGCGTGCTGCTCCCCTCGATCGTGGGCAGACCGCCGATGCCGCTGGACACGATGACGCCGATGTCCTTGCCCTCGGCCTCGGTATCAAGGCCGCTGTCTGCAATGGCTTCGGCGGCAGCGCCCAGTGCCAGCAGGGTAAAGCGTGCCATCTTGCGGACTTCCTTTTTGTCCACCACGGTCTCGGGGTCAAAGCCCTTGACCTCGCCTGCCAGCTTGCACTTGAAATCGGTGGTGTCGAACTGGGTGATGGGGCCGATGCCGCATTTGCCTGCACGGGCTGCTGCCCAGCTGTCCGCGGTGTTGTTGCCCAGCGGGTTCACAGTGCCAAGGCCGGTGATCACGACTCTGCGTTTTTCCATGAGAGTTTTCTCCTTTTACATTGCCATGCCGCCGTCTGCACAGAGCACCTGCCCGGTGAGATAGCTGCTTTGTTCTGCGGCAAAAAATGCCACTGCATTTGCCACATCCTCCGGCTTTCCTGCGCGGCCTGCGGGGATGCCCTGCGTCATGCCCGGGTGCGCACCGCCTCCGGCAGCACGGCAGTCATGTCGGTGTCGATAAAGCCGGGCGCTACCGCGTTCACGGTCACATTCCGCGCGGCCAGTTCCCGGGCAAGGCTCTTGGTCAGGCCGATCAGCCCCGCCTTGCTGGCGGCGTAGTTGGTCTGGCCGGCGTTGCCCCCCGCAGCGCCACCACGCTGGAAAGGTTGACGATGCGGCCATAGCGCTGGCGCACCATGCGGCGGGCGGCCTCCTTGCAACAGAGAAAGGCGCTTTTCAGGTTGGTGTCCAGCACTGCGTCAAAATCCTGCTCGGTCAGGCGCAAAATCAGGTTGTCCCGGGTGATGCCCGCGTTGTTCACCAGCACATCCACCCGGCCAAAGGCCTCGGCAGCGGCATCGAACAGCGCCTTGCAGCCCTCGGCGGTGGATACATCTGCCTGCACGGTCACCGCCTGCACGCCCTCGGCGCGGCAGAGCGCTGCCGTCTGCTCCGCAGGCTCTGCGCCGTGGCAGTAGTTCACCACCACGTTGCAGCCCTGCTTTGCCAGTGCCACGCACACTGCGCGGCCAATGCCCCGGCTGCCGCCGGTAACAATGGCGGCGCGGGTCAGCTTTTCTTCGCTCATTCTGCTTCCTTCCATGCGGTCAGCACCGCATCCAGCTGTTCCGGGGTCTCCACTGCGGTGCAGACCACCCCGGGCAGGGTCTTTTTCACAAAACCGCTCAGGGCGTTGCCGGGGCCGACTTCCAGAACGTGGTCCACACCCAGCTCACCCAAGCGGGCGCAGGGTATCCTCCATGTAGACGCTGCTCTGCACCTGCCGCACCAGCAGCTCCGGGATGCTGTCGGTCTCGGCTTTTTTTTCATGTCCCAGACAGTTGAACAGCACCGGCGTCTCCATGGTGCCGAAGTTTTTTCGCCCGCAAAGCGCTGTGCCAGCGCATCCCCTGCGGGAGCCATCAGCTTTTTGTGGAAGGGACCGCTGACCTTCAGCGGAATACAGCGGCGGGCAACCGGCTTCCTTTGCCAGCGCGGCAGCTTTGTCCACCGCGGCCTTCTCACCGCCAATGACCAGCTGGCCGGGGCAGTTGTAGTTGCAGATCTGCACGCAGCCCGCCTCAGCCGCCTGTTCGCAGCAGGCAGACAGCTTTTTCTCTGTCCAGTCCCAGCACGGCGGTCATGCCGCAGGCAAGGCCTTTTGCAGCCTCAGCCATGGCCCTGCCCCGGAAGGCAGTCAGCTCGATGGCCTGCTTTGCGGTGAACACTCCGGCTGCCTGCAACGCGGAGTATTCGCCCAGCGAAAGCCCCGCCAGATAGGCGGGTTTTTTACGCCTTTTTTTTCGGCCAGCAGTGCGGTGATGCCGGCGGCAAAGGCCACCATGCAGGGCTGGGTGTACTCGGTCAGGTTCAGAACGCCGTCCGGATCCTCGAAACAGACGAGGTGCAGGTCGAACTCCAGCGCTGCGCTGTCAAAGGCCGCCCGGAAGGCGGGAGATGCTTCGTAAAATTCCTTGCCCATGCCGGGGTGCTGTGCACCCTGACCGGCGTAAAGTACGGCAAGCTTCATAAGTTCTGCCTCCATTCGGTCACAAGTTCGTCCATCAGCTCGCGCACGGTGCGCATCCGGTCAAGCCGACCCACGTTTTCGCCGCAGAAGAAGAGCCCTTCCTCCACGTTGCCCTTCACCGCCTCGATGAGGGCGTGGGTGATGCAGTAGGGCACGGCGGCGGGGTCGCAGGTCTTGAGACACCGGGCGCAGTGCTTGGGCGGGAAGCGTTTGCCCTCGGCCAGCGCCTGCACCAGCGGGGTGTTCAGCGCGCGGCCGGGCATTCCCACCGGGCTGTGGATGATGCGCACATCCTCCGGCTTTGCCGCCAGCAGCACGTCCTTATAGGTCTGGGAGGCGTCGCACTCGTAGGTGGGGATAAAGCGGGTAGCAAGCTGCACACCCGCAGCGCCAAGCTTTGTAAAGTGTGCCATGTCGGCACCGGTGTACACGCCGCCCGCCACAAATACCACCGGGATGGCGTGGCCGTATTGCTCCTCGTAGGGTTTTACCTCCGCCAGCACCCCGGGCAGAATCTCGTCCAAGGTCTGGCAGCGGTCGGCCAGCAGGTCCTCCTCGGCAAAGCCGAGATGTCCGCCCGCCTTGCAGCCCTCAATGACCACAAAATCGGCGGTGCGGTCAAAGCCCTTTGCCCAGCGGCGCAGGATGAGCTTTGCCGCCCGGGCGCTGGACACGATGGGCGCAATGGCCACCTCTTTGGTGCCCACAATGCCCGGCAGCTCCAGCGGCAGACCCGCACCGGAGACCACGGCATCCACCCCCGCCGCTACGGCGGTGCGGATAGCCTCGACATAGTCCCGGGTGGCTACCATGGCGTTGATAGCTACCAGACCCATGCCCCCGGCAATGGCCTTAGCCTTTTGGATCTCTGCGGTCAGGGCGCGGTGGTTGGCTGCCGCCGGGTCACGGGCAAAATCCGGCTCACGGTAGCCTGCATCGGCGGTGGAGATGCACCCCATGCCGCCGCAGGCTGCTACCGCACCGGCCAGCCCGCCCAGCGAGACGCCCACGCCCATGCCGCCCTGCAAAATGGGTACTTGCAGGGGCTTGCCGCCAAGGGTCAGCATTCGGCGTTCAGCGCTGCAATGCGCTGCCTCCCGCCCTGCCACAGGTCGGCAAGGATGTCCGCCACGGGGCGTACCTCGTGCAGCATTCCGGCCACCTGACCGGCCATCAGGCTGCCGCTTACCGTGTCGCCCTCAAAGACGGCGCGGCGCAGGCTGCCCAGCGTGTATTTTTCCAGTTCCATCTTGTCCGCGCCCGCCTTTTCCTGACGGACATACTCCCGGCTCATGCGGTTTTTCAGCACACGCACCGGTGCACCCACGGTGCGCCCGGTGACGATGGTGTCACTGTCCCCGGCTTTGAGCAGCGCGGCCTTGTAGTTGGGGTGAATGGGGCACTCCTCGCTTGCCAGCAGGCAGGTGCCCACCTGCACCCCGCAAGCGCCCAGCGCCAGCGCAGCCGCCAGCTGACGGCCATCGGCAATGCCGCCTGCGGCGATGACCGGCACGCTGACCGCGTCCACCACCTGGGGCACCAGGGCCATGGTGGTCATCTCGCCCACATGGCCGCCGCTCTCGGTGCCCTCGGCAATGACGGCGTCAATGCCCAGCGGCTCCAGATGCCGTGCCAGCACGGCAGCAGCCACCACCGGAATCACCTTGATACCGGCAGCCTTCCACATGGAAACGTATTTTCCCGGGTTGCCTGCGCCGGTGGTGACCACGGCGACTTTTTCCTCCACCACGATTTTGGCAAATTCATCTGCCTGCGGGTGCATCAGCATGATGTTGACACCAAAAGGCTGGTCGGTCAGCGCACGGCAGCGGCGGATGTTCTGGCGCAGGGTATCGGCATTCATGCCGCCCGCACCGATGATGCCCAGTGCACCGGCGTTGGAGCAGGCGGCGGCAAACTCGCCGGTGGCAATGTTGGCCATGCCGCCCTGAATGATGGGGTATTTCGTCCCCAAGATCTCGTTTAAAAGTTTCATGGTCTTTATCCTTTATACTCCACGATCATGCCGCCCCATGTCAGGCCGCCGCCGAAGCCGATGCAGGCAAGGGTCTGGCCGGGGTGCAGCTGGCCGCTTTCAGCCAGCTCGTTCAGCGCCACCGGGATGCTGGCAGCACTGGTGTTGCCGTGGCGGTCCATGTTTTTGTAGAACTTTGCACCGTCGGCGTGCAGCGCCTTGACGCAGTGGTCGATGATGCGGCTGTTGGCCTGATGGCAGACCACCCAGTCCAGATTGTCCAGCGTAAGGCCGGTCTCGTCCAGCACGGTGTGCAGGCATTTGGGCAGGGCATCCACCGCAAAGCGGAACACTGCCCTGCCGTCCATGCTGATGGGTGCCGAGCCTGCGCGGCTGGGGCCGCCGGCATGGATGGCGGCATCACCCCGGGCACCCAGCGTGATGGCAAAGGGTGCGGAGGTGTCGGTCAGTTCAAACACCGCCGCACCGGCTCCATCGCCAAACAGTACGCAGGTGGAGCGGTCGGCGGGGTCCATCAGGCGGGAGAGTGCTTCCGTGCCGATGACCAGCGCGTACCGCCCGCCCAGCGTAGCCAGCAGGCCGCGCGCCACCGCCGTGCCGTACAAAAAGCCGGAACAGGCGGCGTTTACGTCCAGCGCGGGGCGGTTTTCTGGCAGTGCCAGCGCCGCCTGTACCTGACAGGCCACGCTTGGGGTGGCGTCCGGTGCGGAAAGGGTGGCGCAGACGCAGCAGGCAATGTCTGCCGGAGCAAGACCGCTGCGCTGCAGCGCCTGCTTTGCGGCAGCAATGGCCAGTGTAGCGGCATTTTCGCCCTCGGTGCAGTAGTGCCGGGTGCGGATGCCGGTGCGGGTGGTGATCCACTCGTCGCTGGTATCCACGGTGCGGCTCAGCTCTTCGTTGGTGACCGTGCGGCCGGGCAAAGCCCCGCCGGTGGCGATCAGACGCAAACCCTTCATGCTTTCCTCATTTCTCCGATCTGACGGAATTTCTGGTAGCGCTGCTCGGCCAGCTGACGGCCGTTCATGCGGGCAAGGCTGCGCAGCTGACGCTGCAGTGCCTCGTCCAGATTGCCGAACAGTACCCCGTGGGCGCGCTGTGCGCCGCCCACCGGCTCCGGGATGATCTCCTCCACGATGCCGTCCTTGTACAGATCCTGTGCGGTCAGCTTCATGATCTCGCAGGCTTCGCCGCTGCGGGAGGAATCCTTCCACAGGATGCTGGCAAAGCCCTCGGGGCTGAGCACCGAGTAGACGGCGTTTTCCAGCATGAGGATGCGGTTTGCCACACCCAGCGCCAGCGCGCCGCCGGAGAGAGCCTTCGCCGGTGACCACTGCGATCACCGGGACGGTCAGGCCGCTCATCTCCATCAGGTTGCGGGCGATGGCCTCGCCCTGGCCGCGCTCCTCGGCATCTTTGCCGGGGTAAGCGCCAGGGGTGTCGATGAAGGTAATGATGGGACGATGAAATTTTTCTGCCTGCTTCATCACGCGCAGAGCCTTGCGGTAGCCCTCGGGTCCCGGCATGCCAAAGTTGCAGCGCAGGTTTTCTTCCAGCGTGCTGCCCTTGCGGTGGCCGATGACCGTGACCGGCTGGCCGTGGAACAGTGCCACACCGCCCAGAATGGCGGCATCTTCCTTGCACTGGCGGTCGCCGCACTGCTCAAAGAAATCGGTGAACAGTGCATCCACGATCTCGTCGATGTGGGGGCGCTCCGGGTGGCGTGCCAGAAAGACCCTGTCCTCTGCGGTCAGCGCCCCGCAACCGGACAGCAAAGCGTCCTCCTGCGCGGAAAGCTCTGCCAGTTCGGCAGCGTGGTTGGTGATATCGGTCATGTTCTCGTCCGCCGGGTCGCCGCGCAGGGCGGCGATCTTTTCATCCAGCGGTGCGAGCTGTTGTAAGATGTCCTTGATCATAAGGCGCTCCCTCCTCAGGCGTGCAGCCGCAGCAGCTGCGCCAGTGTTTCGCGCATCTCGGTACGGGGCACTACCTTGTCCACAAAGCCGTGCTCCTTCTGGAACTCGCTGCGCTGGAAGCCTGCGGGCAGCTTTTCGCCGATGGTCTGTTCAATGACCCGGGGCCCGCAAAACCGATCAGCGCCCCGGGCTCGGCCAGCATGATATCGCCAAGGCTGGCAAAGCTTGCGGTCACGCCGCCGGTGGTGGGGTGGGTCAGCACGCTGATGTACAGCCCGCCCCGGGCGGAGAACCGCTCGATGGCGGCAGAGGTTTTTGCCATTTGCATCAGGCTGAAAATGCCCTCCTGCATCCGGGCGCCGCCGCTGGCCGAGAAGATGATCAGCGGCAGGTGCTTTGCAGTGGCGTGCTCCACGGCGCGGGTGATCTTTTTCGCCCACGGTGGTGCTCATGCTGCCCATAAAAAAACGGCTGTCCAGCACTGCAACTACCACCGGGGTGCCCCCTCGATGCGCCCCGTGCCGCGGTGATGACAGCCTCCTTCAGGCCGGTCTTGCCGGTCTGTGCTTCCAGCTTTTCCGGGTAGCCGGGAAACTGCAGCACATCCTGCGGGGCAAGGTCTGCGTCCAATTCCCGGAAGCTGCCCTTGTCAAGGACGAGGCTCAGGCGGTAGTACCCGCCGATGGGCAGGTGCACCCCGCAATTGGGGCAGACGTACTGTGCCTTGTTCCAGATCTGGCGGGTGGCGCGGCGTCCGCACTTTTTGCATTCCACGAACTGCGGGTCGTTCCACACGGCACCCGCATCCCGCCGGGCTTTCAGCTGGAAGGTGCGCTCCCGCATGCTGCCCGGCAGCAGGTCTTTGATACTGTTCATCTCGTTTCGCCTCGGTCAGCCTCAGACATGGGCATTGATGTAGTTGAAGATATCGCCCACGGTCTTGAGGTTTGCCAGCTCCTCATCGGGGATGGACACGCCGCAGGCCTCTTCCAGTGCCATGTTCAGCTCCACAGCGTCCAGGCTGTCGGCCTCCAGATCCTCGGTCAGGCTGGCCTCCATGGTCACCTTGTCCTCATCGCAGCTCAGGGTATCGACAACGATCTTCTTCATTTCCTCGAAAGTCATGGTAGTATTCTCCTTTATGTTCACTGTTTGTTTTTAATTATTTACCTAAAATTTATGAGGTATCGAACACGACCATTATAACCAAACCGTTGGATAAGTCAATGGTTTTAGTTAAAAATTTTTATCCTTTACATTTTCGACACAGTTTGCTTCCTCTTTATATAGGGGCACCCAAAGGCGCAAAAAGGCCGCTGCACAGTACTTTGTGCAGCGGCCTTTCCCGCAATAATAATATTATTTTCTTATTCCAGCCCGATCTGCTGGGCGTATTCTTCCAGCAGTTCCCGCTCAAGGAAGGGGGTCTTGACGCCCTCGCGGTCGCGGTAGGTCTCGTGACCCTTGCCGATGACGGCGATCAGGTCACCCTCCTGTGCGTGATCCACTGCGTAGTGCAGGGCGTCCAGACGGCCGGGGATCTCCACGAACTTCGCGTCCGGGTTGCCCTTGTTCATGCCCTCGCGGATATCCGCAATAATATCCTCTACCTTTTCAAAGCGGTTGTTGTCCTCGGTGAGGATGGAGAAATCGGCCATCTTGGCGCAGATCTCGCCCATGCCGTAGCGGCGCAGCTTGGAGCGGTTGCCGCCGCAGCCGAACACCACCACCAGACGGTGGGGCTTGTAGGCGCGCAGGGTGGTAAGCAAGCTCTCGGTGGATACCTCGTTGTGGGCGTAGTCCAGCAGGATGGTGAACTTTTTGCTGATGGGCACCAGCTCCACACGGCCCTTCACCACGCACTTGCCCAGACCATCGTGGATGGCGGCATCCGGCAGACCCAGCACCTTGCCCACGGCCAGTGCTGCCAGCGCGTTGTACACGCTGAACTCGCCGGGCATATTCACCTTGACGTCCATCTCGTCCTTGCCGGTAACGTGGAAGGCAACGCCCAGAAAATCGTGGGGGTGCGCAGCAGCTCGTAGCCGGTCTCGCGGTAGTCGGCCTTTTCATCGCGGCCATAGGTGACCAGCTTGCAGGTGTGGCCTTCCAGCAGGGCGGCGGTGTTCTCGTCATCGATATTCACCACGCCCACATCGCAGCGCTTGAACAGCTGTCCCTTCCAGCTGCGGTACTCCTCAAAGGTCTTGTGCTCGCCGGGGCCGATGTGATCCGGCGAAAGGTTGGTGAACACGCCCACATCGTAGTGCACGCCCGCCACGCGGTCCATCATCAGGCCCTGACTGGATACCTCCATCAGCGCGGTATCGCAGCCGGCATCCAGAAACTCCCGGAAGGTCTTTTGCAGCTCGTAGCTTTCCGGGGTGGTGTTGGCGGTGTCCTTGTGGCGTCCCATATAGTAGATGCCGTTGGTGCCGATCATGCCCACCTTGCGGCCTGCGGCCTCCAGCACGCTTTTGATCATGTGGGTGGTGGTGGTCTTGCCCTTGGTGCCGGTGACGCCGATCATGGTCATCTGGCGGGCAGGATTGCCGAAGAGGTTGGCGCTCATCAGCGCCATGGCATAGCGGCTGCTCTCCACCTTGACCACGGTCACCCCGGACAGGGTAGAAAGGTCGATGTCGTGCTGGATGACCAGCGCGCTGATTCCCTTTGCGGCGCAGTCGGCGGCAAACGCGTGGCTGTCCCGTTGGGTGCCCACGATACACACGAACAAAAGCCCCGGGGCAGCCTTGCGGCTGTCGTAGATGATATCTGCGATCTCAGTGTCCAGACTGCCCTGCGCAAGGGTAAAGGGCACGCCTTCCATCAGTTGTTCCAGCTTCATACAGTCTCCTCCAAAGAGCTTCTTTACATGGGGTTTTTCTTCTTCGTTGGCCGTCATGCGGTCAGGGTGGGTCAGGGGCAGCTGCTCGGTGTCCGTTTCAGCCGCCGGTTCGGTGGTGTCGGCAGTATCCGTGCTTTCTGCACTGTCGGTGCTGTCGGCAGTGTCCTCTGCCGGGGCGGGTTCCTCTGCCTTGGGCGGCACCACATAGCCGGAAGGCAGGGTGGGCTCGCCCTGTGCAAAATAGATCTTGCGGGTGCTGCTGGCACTGGCATGGCTGAAGTCCAGCCGCCCGGTGTCGGTGGCCGCGCAGCCCTTGCCGTCGGCGTTGGTCAGTACATAGCGGGCGCGATCCAGCTTATAATCCAGATCGTTCAGCGTGCCCAGCAGCACGCTGATGCGATCCTGATACAAAAATGCGAGCTGCTCGGTGTCTGCCACTTCCAGCCGTGTCACGTCCTGCGACAGGCCGTATTCCTCCAGCTTGCTGCGCAGTGTGCGCAGCGCTTCCATACGGTCGTTCTCTGTGCTCACCGTGCTTTCACTCTCGGCGGTTTCCGACCCGGAGGCGCTTGCCGCGTCCGCATCGTCCACGAACCAGAAGCCCTGTCCCGGGGTGGTATCCTGCAGCTTGCCGCCGTACAGGGTGCAAAGTCCCTCAGGCTGGGTGCTTTCCTCTCGGACAAAATCTTCCATTTGTCCGAGATCACAAGCCACTTGCTGCCGTTTTGCACCGCGTAGGCGGGCACGGCCTCGGTCACCTGCACCACCACGGTGTTGGGGTAGTCCCGGATCACCTTGATGGAGCCCAGCAGCGGGAAGTTCTGCTCCAGCACCGCGGCCTTTTCGCCGGGCTCAAAGCTGAAGATGTTTTCCTCCAGCTGCACGCCCATCCGCTGCAAAATGCTGTCTGCGGAGTAGCCCGCGATCTCGGTCACCTGCTTGCCGTCCGGGGTCTGCACCTGAATGGAGTTGATGCGGAACAGCATGGTCATGGTCAGGTAGATGCCCGCGCCAATGACGCACAGCAGCATGGCAAAGGCGGTCAGACGGCGTAGTATCCGTCGACGGCGCAGCGTGGCGCGGGTCACCTTGCGCTTTTTGCGCATTTCCCGCCGGGCAGGGCTTTGCTGCGGGGCGCTTTGGCTGCCTGCCGGGTGCTGCCGGTTCGGGCGGTTTTGCGCGTTCTGGTTTTTCCGGCTGCTCTGCCCGCTGCGGGCATTGTTTGCCGGGCGGCGCTGCTTGCCGCCGGACTTTGCGTTTTTTGGTCTGCTGCCCGCCGGGCGGTTACCGGCGGGGTACTGGGTGGTATTGCTCCCCTGCCCCTGCGCCGGGCGGCGGGGCTGGGATTGGGTGGGGAACTGGATGCTGTTATCTGCCCGGGAGGAGCGCACACTGCCGTTGGCGCTGCGGGAGGGCGGGCGGCTGAGCGGCTCGCCGTTGTAGCCGTAGCGGCTGTTGCCGGTGCTCCGGGGTGTATTATGATTCTGCGAAGGCGCAGAGGTGCGCGCCACATCCCGGTTCAGGTCATAGGGTCTCGGGTTCCGGGGTCTGCCGTTGCGGTCACGGTTCTGCTGCATCGTTCGCACCTTCTTTCCTGTTTATTCCGGGGCTGCATCACGGGGTCTTTACCAGCTTGAGCAGCGCCGCAGTGATGCGGTCCAGACTGTCGTCCACAGACAGGCTGCGGGCGTTTTTGCCCATCTCGGCCAGCTTGCCGGGCTGTGCCAGCATGGCAGAAACAGTCTGCACCAGCTTTTCACCGGTCAGGTCTTTTTCTTCAATGACCACAGCCGCCCCGGCCTTCTGCAGTTCCATGGCGTTGTAGTACTGGTGGTTCTCCGCTACGTTGGGGCTGGGGATCAGCACAGCGGCGCGTCCCACAGCCTCCAGTTCGGCCAGCGTCAGCGCACCGGCGCGGCTGATAACGAGGTCTGCCGCAGCCAGCAGCTCCGGCATATTGTTGATGTATTCCTTTACCACAAGGCTGTCGCCGGGGGCAAAATCCTTCTGCTTTTTGCAGCTGCTCAAACAGCTGCACGCCGTACTGGCCGGTGGCGTGCAGGTGCAGCACCGGCTTGTGCTCGTGCTGCTCCCAAGCGCACAGGTCTGCCACCACCTCGTTGACCCGGCGTGCGCCCAAGCTGCCGCCGCCGAAGGACAGGATGACCGTGCCCGGTCGCCCGCACCCAGCTGTGCGCGGATGGCCTCGCGGTTGGCGGCCTGTGCAAACACCTCCGGCCGCACGGGGTTGCCCACCACAAGGGTCTTGTCCGGTGCGCCCAGCTTTTCCACGGCGGCGGGCACGGCGGCAAACACGATATCCACATCCGGAGCCAGCAGCTTGTTGGTCACACCGGGGAAAGCGTTCTGCTCGTGCAGGGCGGTGTGGATGCCCATTTTGGCGGCGCAGCGCACCACCGGGCCGGACACATAGCCGCCGCAGCCGATGACGAGATCTGGCTTTACTTCCTTCATCATGGCCTTGGCCTTGGGGCCGGAGAGGGCCAGATTCCAGATGGTGATGATGTTCCGCTTGATGTTGTGCAGGCTGAGCTTGCGTTGAAAACCGGTGATCTCGATGTGGTGGAAGGGGTAGCCCGCCTGTGTGACCAGACGGTACTCCATGCCCTCCTTACGGCCTGCAAAGTGGATCTCGGCGGTAGGGTCGGCCTTTTTCAGAGCACCGGCAATGGCCAGTGCAGGATTGATATGTCCGGCAGTGCCGCCGGCTGCGATGAGAACACGCATGGTGATTCCTCCTTATAAACGCCCGGCCTGCGGCCGGGCGGGCTTGCGGTTTGTTTTACTGTTCTGTACGGGCTGCGCGGGCAGAGGCCAGATCAATGGTCTTGCGTGCAAGTTCTGCTTCCCGCTCGGCGCGGGCGGCCTCCCGCTGGGCACGCATCTGCTCCCGCTGCTGCGCCGCCCGCTCGCCGTTGCGGCCAATGTTCACCATTACGCCCATCTCTGCCAGCAGCAGGATCAGGCTGGTACCGCCGGAGGAGAAGAAGGGCAGGCTGATGCCGGTGTTGGGCAGGGTATTGGTGACCACGGCGATGTTGCAGAACACCTGCCACGCGATCTGCGCCATGATGCCGATGCCTACCATGGTGCAGTACAGATTTTCCGCTTTATAGGCGATGAGCAGCCCCTGCACGATGAACAGCACGAAACAGCACGATGATGAGCACCGCACCAATGAAGCCCAGTTCCTCGCACACCACGCTGAAAATGAAGTCGTTGGTGCTTTCCGGCAGCCAGAGCTGCTTTTCCACACTGTTGCCCAGCCCCAGTCCCTTCAGCCCGCCGGAGCCGATGGCGTAAAGGCTCTGCACGGTCTGGTCGGTCATCTTGCTCAGATCCTGCGTCCAGCCGTCCAGACGCTTTTGCAGGTAGGGGATGGAGTCCACATGGGAGAGCAGTGTTTCCAGCAGGGCGCCTGCCGTGATGGCACCCGCCCATGTCAGCACACCGCCGCTGCCGGACAACAGCAGGATGGTGCCCACCACCGCCACCGTCAGCACGATGCCGGACATATGCGGCTCCAGCGCCAGCAGGATGACCACCGGTATAAGGGGCAGCACCGGCACCACCAGCTGCTTCCACACCCGCACCCGCAGCCACTCCCGGGGGTAAGCAGGATGCGGCGCCGGGTCCAGCCGCTCCACCTGCTGCGGCGCTTTGGCCGCAAGATGGGAACTGAACAGGATCATCTCAAACTTTGCTACCTCCGAGGATTGCAGCGTAAGCCCGCCGAAGCGGATCCAGCGGCGGCAGCCGTTCAGGGGTGCCATGGTCAGGGTGACGGCCAGCATGGCCAGCACGATGATGTAGCCCGGCACCACCATCTTGCGCAAAAAGCGGTGGTCCACATAGCTCATAAGGAACATACAGCCCAGCCCGAGCATCATACACAGCGCCTGCTGTTTGATGTAGTGGAAGCTGTCGCCCATACGCAGGTAACCGGTGGTGTAGCTGGCGCTGAACAGCATCACCAGCCCAAAGATTATAATAACAGCCAGCGTAGCCAGCCAGTCGATCAGCAGCCGGGACCACGGGCCCGGGTCTCGCTGGAACACCGACACCGGCGCTCTGTGTTTTTTGCGGATAGTCGCCATCTGCGCTCCCTTCCCTCTCTGTGCCCGGTCAGCACCAGCGCAGCAGCGCCAGCGCGCGCCAGCACATAGCCGACAGCGCTCAGCGCAAAGCTGCACAGAAACACCGTTTCCGGGCTCATTTTATGCTTTTTTTTTACCCAGCAGCGCAAGGGCTTGCCGGTGCGCTTTGCACACAGCAGCTGCGCTGCCAAAAGACCGCCCGCCGCCCAGAAGGGCAGCGCCAGTGGCACAGTCAGGCTGGTCATGTCCAGACTGAGCGGGATGCAGCCGATGGCACCCGCTGCCAGCAGGCTGCCGCAGCAGCCCGCACCCAGCCTTGCCGGGGGAAATGCCCATAGCCCCAGTGCCACCAGTGCCCCGGCAAGCGCGGCGGGCAGCACCGCCAGCCCGGAAACGCCCAGACCGGCTTCTACCATCATCAACGCCAGCATGGCCACAAAGGCCGCACCGCACACCGCGCCCTCGTCCCGCTCGGCAATGCGGGCGCACTCGGCCAGTGCCACCATGAGCACCGCCCACAAAAAGGGCACGGCGCTGCCCAGCAGCACATACCCCGCCCCGGGCACGCCCAGCCCCCGGGGCAGACAGCCCGCTGCCCGCAGCAGCAAAAGGACGAAGGCCGCAGCCAGTGCTTCCAGCAAAAGCCGCACGTCCCGCCGCAGCCCCAGCGCCGCCGGGCTGCGCATCCGGGCAACATCTTCTGCAAGACCCACTGCCCCAAAGGCAAGGCTTCCGGCCAGCGCCGTGAGCAGCCGTGTCATCAACCGGCCCTCGCTGCCCAACAGCTCCGGCTGACCCACGCAGGCGGCAAGCCAGCCCACACCCTCCGCAGCCACCGTGCCCGCCGCCGCACACAGCCCGCCCCACAGCGGGGCGCGCAGAGGTGCAGGCCGGGGCTGCTCAGACTGTACCGGCTGCTGTTGTTGTTCGCGGCGTTCCAACACCCGCCGCAGCGGCACAAACAGGCTGCACAAAGCTGCCGTAAGGGCAAAGCCCAGCACCACCGCCGCTGCCAAGGCGAAACGCTCCATAGATCAGACACTCCATTTCGCCAAATAGTTATACTTCCGCTTCTTTATGCTCTGCGTAGAAGATATCCAGCACTTTTTCCAGTGCCATGCCGTGGCTGGCCTTTACCAGAACGGCATCGCCGGGCTGCACCCGGCTCAGCAGGGCATCGGCAGCCTCGCGGTAGCTGTCCGCGTGCAGGGTCTCTACCCCCTTGGCGGCAGCCACCACAGCGGTGCGCTTGGCCTGCTCGCCGTAAGTGATCAGGCAGTACAGCCCGCTCTCGGCGGCAAGGCGTCCCAGCTCCTCGTGTGCTTCGCGGCTCAGATCGCCCAGCTCCAGCATATCGCCCAGCAGGGCAAAGCGGCGCTTGCAGGGGAAGTCCTTGAACATCGCCAGCGCAGCCTTCATGCTGTCCGGGTTTGCGTTGTAGCAGTCCTCGATGACGGTCACGCCCTCGCTGTCCACCACCTTCTGGCGGCGTCCGGTCTGCTCAAAGTTGGAAAGGCCCCGGATGACCCTCTTGGCGTCACACCCCAGACGGGTGGCGGCGCAGTAGGCAGCCAGAGCGTTTGCCACATTATGGCGTCCCATGGCGGGGATGTTCACCACAAAGGTGCCGTGCTCCTGATCTTCCAGCACAAAGCTCATGCCGTCAGTCTCCTGCCGGATGGACAGGGCGCAGACATCGGCGTTCTCATCGCTCAGGCTGAACCACACCGGGCGCACATGGGCGGGGAGCACCGCCTTGCGCAGGAAGGGGTCATCGTAGTTCAGCACCAGCGGCGCACCCTCCGGCAGACCGTTGCAGATTTCCAGCTTTGCCTTGCAGATGTTCTCCTGACTGCCCAGATTGCCGATATGCGACACGCCGATGCAGGTGATGATGCCCACATCCGGCCGTGCTGCCCGCGCCAGACGGTCGATCTCGCCGGCGTGGCTCATGCCCATCTCGATGACCGCGTACTCGGTGCTGCTTTCCAGCCGCATCAGGGTGCGGGGCATGCCCAGCTCATTGTTCTGGTTGCCCTCGGTCTTAATGGTCTCACCAAAGCCGCACAAGGCCGCGTAGGTCATCTGCTTGGTGGTGGTCTTGCCCACGCTGCCGGTCACACCCACCATTTTGGGGTGGTACTGGCTGCGGTAGTTTGCGCCCATCACCATCATGGCGTGGTAGCTGTCCGGGCAAAGGATGGCCTTTTCCTCCGGCACACCGGACACGGGATGGTTGACCACCACATACTCCGCGCCCTGCTCCAGCGCACGGGCGGCAAAATCATGGCCGTCGAACCGCTCGCCGGGAAAGGCCACAAAGATGCAGCCGGGCCGCACCTCACGGCTGTCGGTGGTGACCAGTGCCACCTCCGGGTCACTGGTCAGTTTTCCGGCAGGCACCAGCCCTGCCAGAAGCTTGCTTGCATGGATCTTTTCCATTGTTCTATCCCCTCTCTATATTGATAAAAGCTCTCAATCCATACGATTGTTATCAACTGAATTTCTTGCTATTTTTTAAGCGGGCTCTCGCCCTCTCCGTCACCTACGGTGACACCTCTCCCAAAGGGAGAGGCCTTGGCAAAAAGATGAAGTTTGCGTGGACTGCCAAGGGCTCCCACTTTGGGGGAGCTGGCGCGTAAGCGCCTGAGAGGGCGAGGCCGTTGCCCTGCGCAACAAGCCTTTGCAACGTGTCACTTTTACCCACAGGTCAGGGTGATGATGGTGCCGCGCTGCACACTGGAGCCGGGCTCGGCGCTTTGTGCCTGCACCGTGCCGCTGCCTTCCACCACGCAGTTCAGCCCAGCGGCGCTCAGCATCTGGCGGGCAAAGTCCGGGCTCTTGCCTGTCACATCCGGCACCTCGGTGCGGCTGCCCTCGTAGGTATCGGTATACAGGTAGATGGTGGTGCCGTAGGGCACCTTTGCGCCCGCGTGGGGGTACTGGTAGGTGACCGGGGCAGCGGACTGGCTGCTCTGGCTCTCCTGCAATTGATGCTTTAAGCCCTGAATGTTCAGGCTTACCTGCGCGTTGCTCCACTCGGTGCCCACAAGGTTCGGCACAGTGACGATGGTGCCGCTGCGGTCCTCGCCATCGGTGGCGATGCCCAGATAGGGAGCCACCTCACTGATGATATTGCCCGCCACAGGGGCTGCAAGGATGGAGGAGTAGTCCGTCTGTGCGTTGTTGGGGTCGTCCAGCATGACGTAGACCAGAATTTCCGGGTCGTTGGCGGGCAGCACTGCCACGAAGGAAGCCACCTTTTTTATAGTCGCCGTCGGCGCGGCGGTGCATATTCAGCTGCTCGGAGGTACCGGACTTGCCGCCGATGCGGTAGCCGGACACATAGGCGTTTTTTTGCCGCCGCCGGTGCCGTTGCCCACCTCGTACTCCATCATCTCCCGGATGACCTCGCTGGCGCTCTGACTGATGACCTGACGGCGCACGTTTGCGCCGAGCTCCTGAATGACGTTGCCGTTGGCATCGGTGATCTTATCCACCACATGGGGGGTGACCAGATACCCGCCGTTGACGGTGGCCGCAATGGCGGTGCACATCTGCAGCGGGGTGATGGCCATGGCCTGACCGAAGGAGGAGGACGCCAGCTGCACCTCGCCCAGCTGGTCGGCGCGGTAGTACTGCATAAAGTTGGTCTCGCTGGGCAGGTCCACGCCGGTGCGGGCGGTAAAGCCGAAGGCATCGAAGTAGTTATAGAACTGCTGCGAGCCGACACGCTGCCCCAGCTGGATGTAGTAGATGTTGCAGCTCTTGCGCAGCGCCTCGGCCATATTGAGCAGGCCGTGCGCCTTGCGTCCGGCGCAGTGGTAGGTCTCCTTGGCAACACCGTAAGCGCCAGAGCAGGTAAAGGTGGTGTTCATGGTGGCCACACCGGAGTCGATGCCCATGGCGGAGGTAATGACCTTGAACACAGAGCCCGGGTAGTACAGCTCCGTGATGGTCTTGTTCTTCCACAGGATATCCCGGTAGTAGCCGGAATAGTCCGCTTCCTCGTCCAGAATTTTGTTGCCCTGTTCATCGGTGATGTAGTTGCCGTCGGCATCCTTTTTATAGATGCCGTAAAGCTCCGGCTCTGCGTGCACCAGCTCGTTGAGGTAAGCCTCGTTGGCAGTGAAGTTCAGCGGGTCGTTGGGGTCAAAGTCCGGCTTGGAAGCCATGGCAAGGATGGCACCGGTCTTGACGTCCATTACAATGGCGCAGCCGCGGTTTTCCACCGTATTGGCTGCAATGGCTTCGTTCAGGTACCGCTCCGCGATCTCCTGCACGTTGACGTCCAGCGACAGCACCAGATTGGAGCCGTCCTTGGCGGCGTAAGTGGTGGCGTTGGCGTCGGCGATGGCGTTGCCCACCGCGTTGCGCTGGGTGATGGTGCGGCCATCCACACCGGCCAAGGTGGACTGGTAGGATTTTTCCAGTCCGTAGGTGCCGATGCCGTCCGCATCCGTAAAGCCCAGCACCGCTGCGGCGAAGGCGCCGTAGGGATAGTTACGCTGGAAGCTTTTTTCCGAGGACACTGAGATGCGCCCCTTGAACCGGGAGGTGTCGGTGGCCTTTTTGTGCGCCTTGTTGAAGCTGGTGACGTACTTTTCAATGGAAAGCTTCACCGCGTTGTTCACCTTGGTGGCAAGGGTGACGTAGGCGGAATCCAGCCGGGAAAGTGCATCGTAAACGGTCTGGTACTGCTGCTGATACTCTGCCGAGGAAGTGTCCACACTGTCCAAGCTCTCGCCGTCTCCGGAGAGCAGACGCAACGTCAGCTCCCGGCTCACCTCGGCACACATGGCGGGGTCCAGCGTTTTGGTCACGGTGTCGTCATCGTTGGTCTTGCTGGTATAAAGGATGCTGCTGTAACTGGGGTCTGCCCAGATGGTCCACACCACGCTGGTGGAAGCAAGGGTGATGCCGGAAGCATCGTAGATCTCACCGCGGGTGGCCTTGATGGTGGTATCCAGCAGCTGCTGCTGGGCGGCGTACTGGCGGTACTCTGCCCCGTGGACGATCTGGATATTATACAGGCTGCGGATGACGATGGCGGCTGCCACCACCACCGCAAGGATGCCCAGACGGCTGCAAATCCGCCGCACCCGGCTGTCCAGCCGGTCCCGGCCGGAAGCCGGACGCAGGCGGTAACCCCTGCTTTTTTTGTTACGGAAAGGTTCTTGCATTGGTTTTCTCCTGCGGGGCGTGCACTGCATTCCGCACGCCCTGCGCTGTTATTTGTTCAGACTGCGGTGTCCATAAACCGAAAAAAGCGTGCGCCGCCGCACGCTTTTTTCCGTTTATCTCACGGTGCCCAGAATGTTCACCGCACCGGTGTACAAAAAGTCGGTCCATTGCCGCACGGTGGACTCCCGGCGCACCAGTGCGCCGCTCTCGCCCAGGCGGATGTAGGTGATCTGGCTGGGGTCTACTTTCATCAGACCCAGCCGCCCTGCGGTCTCTTCCACGCTGGCAATGTTGGTCTTGCTGTTCAGGGTGCTGTTGTAGTAGGTATACTGGCTCTGCTCGCTGACCAGCTGCGCTTTTGCGGCCTGGCGATCTGGTCGTTCAGCTCCACCAGCTGTGCCTCGCTCCACAGCAGACTGATGGCGAAACCCACCAGCAGTGCTGCCGCCACCAGATTCATGGCGTTATGTACGGCGGCCTGCAGCGGGTTCAACCGCCGCTTGCCGCCCTTTGCTACCCGCAGGTTTGCTTTGCGCTGCGGCTGCGGCGCCCTGCGGCGGCGCGCCGCGTTACGATCGTATGCTGGCTGACCCATGGTTCCTCTCCTCCTCATGATGCCGGTGCTTCCGGCATCTCAGCATTTTTCCAGTACACGCAGGTGGGCAGAACGGCTGCGCCGGTTCTCCTCCAGCTCCTGCGTATCAGCTTCAATGGGTTTGCGGGTGATAAGCTTTGCCTTTGCCTTGCCGCCGCATACACACACCGGAAACTCCGGCGGGCAGGTGCAGGCCGTGGACCAGCGGCGGAACTTGTTCTTGACCAGCCGGTCCTCCAGAGAGTGGAAGGTGATCACGCACAACCGGCCGCCCGGTGCAAGGTGATCGAAAATGGTATCCAAGCCCTCTTCCAGCGCATCCAGCTCGTGGTTCACTGCAATGCGCAGTGCCTGAAAGGTGCGGCGGGAGGGGTTCTTGTTTTTTTGCGGCGCTCTGCCGGGGGCATCGCGCTTGCTACGGTATCTGCCAGCTGCAGGGTGGTCAGGATAGGAGCAGTTTCCCGCGCCTCCACGATCTTTCCTGCGATCTGCCATGCGTAGGGTTCCTCGCCGTAATCCCGCAGGATGCGGGCAAGCTCCTCGCGGCTTTCGGTGTTCACAAGGTCTGCTGCAGTCTCGCCCTGCTGGCTCATGCGCATATCCAGCGGTGCGTCTGCCCGGTAGGAAAAGCCCCGGGCGGCATCGTCCAGCTGGTGGCTGGAAACGCCAAGATCCAGCAGTGCGCCGTTGATCTTTTCAATGCCCAGCTGCTCCAGCGCCTGCCCCGCATAGCGGAAATTGATCTGCACCACGGTGGCAGGCAGCCCGGCCAGAGGCGGGAGCGCGCGGTCTGCACCGCGTCCGGATCCTGATCCAGCGAGATGAGTCTGCCGCCCTTGGCGGCATCCAGCCGCAAAGCGATCTGGCGGGAATGTCCCGCGCCGCCGGCGGTGCCGTCCAGATAGGTGCCCGCCGGGTCGATGGCAAGCCCCGTCAGGCACTCGTTCAGCAAAACGGGGATATGCTCAAACGAGGCCGGGTCAAAGGGCTGCTGTTCTTCAAAGGCCATTGGCACGGCCTCCTTTCTCGGTTTAATTTTTTGCATCAGAGGTGCAGCTTGCGCAGCTGCTCGGCGCGCTGGTCGTTGGTCACGGCGGCGCGGCGGGCGTTCCAGACCTCGGTGGCCCAGATCTCGGCGTGGTTGCGGTTGCCGATGATGGTCACGTTCTTTTCCAGCCCGGCGTAGGCGCGCAGCTCTGCGGGCAGCAGGATGCGTCCCTGCTTGTCCGGCACCACCTCGCAGGCGGTGCTGAACAGATCGCCGGAGATCGCCCAGCTGTCCATCAGTTCATCGCTTTCCAGCTTGTCCGCCAGCCGCTGGACTTCCCCCATGGGCAGTGCGAACAGGCAGCTGTCCACCCATTCCAGCACCACGAAACTCTCGCCCATGGCGTCGCGGAATTTTGCGGGAAGTTCAGCCGCCCCTTGGCGTCGATAGTGTAATCATAACGGCCAAAAAACACGCGCTGTTCCCCCTTTCAGGGGGCGTTTTCAGGGCATGCGCCCTACTTTTACCCCCACTTTGCCCCCCACTGACACATCTTTATTGTAGCAAATCAAGTTCGTGAATGCAAGGGTTTTTGGGCGGCTTTTTGCCGCAAAAATCCACAAACAAAGTCCCTGTGAGCCGTCATTTTTGCTCGCAGGGACTTCGTTTTCCGCAATCTGTGGAATTTGTGTGGAAAGTTGACCGTTATCAGCCGTTTTTCTTGGCGTTCTGGCGCAGGCTGGCACGGATATTTTTGACCTGTGCGGCGTTTTCCAACATGGTGTCCCTCGGTGGTGCGCAGCATATTCTCGCAGTAGTCGGTCACGGTCTGGCGCAGGGTGCGCGCCTCGGTCTGGGCTGCGGAGGTGATCTCAGAAGCGCGCTGCTGGGCGGCCTTGACGATCTCGGCGTCGCTGACCAGAATGCGGGCGCGCTCCTCGGCCTTTTTCACAATGGCCTGTGCCTGTGCGTTGGCGCTGTCCACGATCTGCGCCCGGTCGTTCACGATCTGCTGCGCCTGCCGCAGCTCGCCGGGCAATGCCGCCCGCACCTCGTCCAGATAATCCCGGATCTGCTCCACATCCACGATGCGCTTGCCGCCGGAAAGGGGCACGTTTGCGCTCTCTTCCAGTGCATCCTCAATGGTATCCAAAAGCTCGTTCACGTTCATAAGGCTTCTCCCTCCTGCCCAGCGGCGGACTGCATGGGCTTTGTGTACTTCCACAGCAGCACCTTGCCGTATTTATACTGTTTCTGCAGGGTCAGACTGCCCGCCTGCGCGGGCAGCACGATGCCTGTTTCGCTCTCGCACAGCACGATGCCGCCGGGGGCAACGCACTTTTCCACGGCGGGCAGGATCTTTTCCAGCGTGCCGCCACGGAAGGGCGGGTCCAGCAGCACCAGATCGAACTGCTCCCGGCAGGCCGACAAAAACCGCGCAGCCTCGCCAATATTCACCCGGCTGCGGTCGAACACGCCGCAGGCCTTGCAGTTGCGCATCACGATGCTTACGGCCTCCCGGTTCTCGTCCAGAAAGACGCACCGGGCCGCACCCCGGCTGAGCGCCTCGATGCCCAGCTGGCCGCTGCCGGCATACAGATCCAGCACCCGGGCCCCGGGCAGGTCGAACTGTACGATGCTGAACATCGCCTCCTTCACCTGCGAGAGGGTGGGGCGGGTGACATCGGTGCCGGGCAGTGCTTCCAGCCTGCGGCCCCGGGCTTCTCCTGCGATCACGCGCATGATGTTACCTCCTTGCCGTAGCTGCCGCCCCCGCGGCAGCCGGTTTGAACTCTTTCGTATCCTTTATTATCTCCCAACTGCATAGCATTGTCAAGAGCCCGCATTGCGCTGCGGGCGGCTTTGTGCTACAATCATAGCAGCAATATTGCGCATTTTACGGCGCATTTCAGCAAAGGAGAGTATACAGCATGAAAGTTCTGCTCATCAACGGCAGCCCCCACGAGAAGGGCTGCACCTACACCGCCCTTTCCCTCATCGCCGGGGAACTGAAGGCACAGGGCATCGAGACCGAGATTTTGCACGTCGGCGGCCAGCCCGTGGGCGGCTGCATCGGCTGCGGCGGCTGCCGCAGCGGCAATGGATGCGTGTTCGGCGGCGTGGTCAACGAGGCCATCGAGAAGGCAAAGACCGCCGACGCCTTTGTGTTCGGCAGCCCGGTGCACTACGCCTCTGCTGCGGGCAACATGGCCAGCTTTATGGACCGTCTGGCCTACGCGGGCGGCAAGTATCTGGCCTACAAGCCTGCCGCCATCTGCTGCTCTGCCCGCCGCGCCGGTACCACCTCCACCCTTGACCAGCTGGTCAAATACCCCCAGTTCTTCCACATGCCGCTGGTCAACGGCTCCTACTGGGCCATGGTGCACGGCTCCAACCCCGAGCAGGTACTGCAGGACGCCGAGGGCTGCGCCGTGATGCAGGAACTGGGCCGCAACATGGCATGGCTGCTGCGCTGCATCGAGGCCGGTAAGGCCGCAGGCATCGACCACCCGCAGAACCCGCCCCGCCCCATGACCAACTTTATCCGCTGAGGCAGGAATAAATTTGGAGCCCCGGAACGCCGCTGGCGTTCCGGGGCTCCATTTCTATGGGCGATTTTATACAATTTTTCCAAGCATTTCTTGGGAAGCCTGCCACCCGGCAGCTTTCGCGCACTGCAAAATTTCTGCTGTTCCGGCACAAAAGGGGCGTGAATGCTTTTTTCGTTCATAACTTTGTGATACCATACCTCTATAAGCATATCACTCAGACGGAGATCCTGCTAGTGGCTATGGAACACTACGATTGGAACGAGGGCTGGCTGTTTGCCCCCACCTTTGACACGGCGCTGGTGCGCCCGGAGTGCCCGGAGCTTTCCCTTACCCCGGTGCGGCTGCCCCACACGGTCAAGCCTCTGCCCTATAACTACTGCAATGAAAACGACTACCAGCGCCTGTGCGGCTACCGGCGGGAGTTTTTTGCGCCCAAGGAGTGGCTGGGCCGCACCGTGCTGCTTACCTTCGGGGCGGTGGCGCACGACGCCACCGTGTTCTGCAATGGGCGGCGGGTGTTCCACCATGGCTGCGGCTACACCGCCTTTACGGTAGACCTGACCGGCGCGCTGCGTCTGGGACAGAAAAACGTGGTGGCTGTGCGCTGCGACTGCCGGGAGGATCTGAACATCCCGCCCTTCGGCGGGCAGCTGGATGCGCTGACCTACGGCGGCATCTACCGCGCCGTCAGTCTGGATATCAAGGAGCCTGCCTACCTGCGGGACGTGTTCATCGAGGCCAAGGCCGAGGGCGATTTCCGCATCTACACTGCCACCGTGGGCGAGACGGTCGGCTGCACCCTGCAGGCCGAGATCCGCAGCCCCGCCGGGAGCCGGGCGGTGTACAGCGGCGAGCTTTCCCTGCCCACCACCGGCACACTGAACAACGTGCACCCGTGGAGCTTAGAGCACCCCACCCTGTACACCCTGACCGTGCGGCTCATCCGCCCCGGCACCGGCGGTCTGCCCGACCGGGTGCTGGACGAAAAACGGTGCGGTTCGGTTTCCGCACGGTGCAGTTCGTGGCAGGCGGGCTGTACCTGAACGGCCAGCGGGTGGAGCTGCGCGGGCTGGACCGGCACCAGAGCTACCCGTATCAGGGCTACGCCATGCCGGACAGCATCCAGCGGCTGGACGCCCAGCTGCTGAAAAAGGAACTGGGCTGCAACGCCGTGCGCACCTGCTATGCGCCCCCCAGCCCGGCGTTTCTGGACGCCTGCGATGAGTTGGGTCTGCTGGTGTTCCCCGAAATGCCCGGCTGGCAACACATCGGCGATGAGGTCTGGCAGGCGCAGGCGCTGCAGAACTGCCGGGAGATGGTGTGCCAGTACCGCAATCATCCCAGCATCTTTTTGTGGGGTGCCCGCATCAGCGGCAGCCCCGACAACGAGGCCTTTTATAAGCGCACCAACGAAGCCATCCACCGGCTGGACCCCACCCGCCCCACGGCGGGCACCCGCAGCACCCGCAAAAGCCAGCTGCTGGAGGACGTTTACGCCTACAATGATTATTCCTACGCTGGGCGCGGCGCGGGCTGCGAGAACCGCGCCGCCGTGACTCCCGACACCCGCAAGGGCTACCTTATCAGCGCGTTCGGCGGACAGAACTTCCCCGCCAAGCCCTTTGACGATGAACCTCACCGTCTGGTGCAGGCGCTGCACCACGCCGCCGTGCTGAACGACAGTATCGCCCAGCCGGGCGTGGCAGGCAGCTTTGGCTGGTGCATGACCGACTACAACACCCACCGGGAATTCGGCAGCGGCGACCGCATCTGCTACCACGGCGTGATGGACATGTTCCGCAACCCGAAGCTTTCTGCCGCCGTTTATGCCAGCCAGAAAACGCCCCGCGCACCCTCCGACATCGTGCTGGAGGTCTCCTCTGCCATGACGCTGGGCGACCTGCCCGGCGGCGCAGCAGCCGCCTGCTGGGTGTTCACCAACGCCGAGAGCGTTCGGTTGTACCGCGGCAACGACTTTGTGGCCGAGTTTGGCCCCGACCGCCGGGGACGCTTTGCCGCCCTGCCCCACCCGCCCATCGAGATCAACGATTTTGTGGGCTCCCTGCTGGAAAAGTACGAGGGCATGGATCACGCCACTGGCGCACAGGTCGCCGCCATCCTCAACGAGCTGCGGCGGGACGCCATGGCGCTTTCGCCCCCTTTCCAAGGCGCGGATGCTCTCGCTGCGGCTGAGCTGGAGCGAGCTGCTGCGGATGTACTACAAAATACATCGGTGTGCTGGGCAGTTCCGCGCCGGTGTACCGGTTCGAGGCGGTATGGCATGGCCGCGCCGTGCGCACCGTGGTGCGGGAGCCGGTGCAGAGCGTCCGACTGGAATGCACCGTGCACAATCCCCTGCTGACCGACGGCCCCACATGGGACTGCGCCGCGGTCAGCCTGCGCGCCATCGACCAGAACGGCAACCTGCTGCCCTACTGCGGCGAGGCCGTCTGCCTGTCCGTGGAGGGGCCGCTGAAAATTCTGGGCCCCAGCGTGGTGCCCCTGGGGGCGGCATGGCGGGCACCTACCTTGCCACCACCGGCGAGGCCGGACGCGCCGTGCTGCACTGCCGCATGGAGGGCGCACTGGACACGGAGGCGGTGCTCACCGTGCGCAGCCGGGAGGAGCAAAACGTTTAATTTTCGTCCTTTCATGATAGATTTGCAGTCTGTTCAAAAATTTTATCATGGTTGGCTGATATCCTAGAAGCACAAAGTATTCCGGCAGGGCGGCGCTGCTGCCCTGCGTTTCCGTGTGTAAAGCCCCAGAGAAGAGGATGCGAAAACCTATGAGAGAAAAAATTCCGTCAATTCATGATCGGGCGCTACGGCACCGATGGCCTGAACCAGTTTTTGAGCATGAGCTCCATCGTGATGCTGCTGGTATCGCTGCTCACCCGCGTTTCCCTGTTCACATGGCTGGGCGCAGCGCTGCTGATCCTGTGCTACTACCGCAGCCTGAGCCGCAACATCTCCAAGCGCACCGAGGAGAACTACCGCTTTTACAGCCTGAAGGACCGGTTCAATAACAAGTTCCGCAGCCTGAAGGAGCAGTGGGCCAACCGCAAGCTGTACCACTACTACCGCTGCCCCCAGTGCCGTCAGAAGCTGCGCGTGCCCCGGGGACGCGGACGCATCCAGATCTCCTGCCCCCGCTGCGGCACCCAGTTCATCAAAAAGAGCTGAGCTGCCATGTTCGGATATGTGATCCCGGATCGGGCCCGGCCTCAGCCCCGAAGCGCAGAGCCGCTATCGCTCGGCCTACTGCGGGCTGTGCCGCCGCATCGACG
>VOFJ01003429.1_pt1 | contig 34024 bp, 53 predicted proteins | sample 5384081 | NCBI WGS metagenome assembly VOFJ01 (sample SAMN12384729, study PRJNA508395) | human gut metagenome | isolation source: healthy gut I | host: Homo sapiens
TTTCAGTGAGAATCACTTCTCGAACAGGGTTCTTAACCATCTTGTCTTTCGACACAGAGTCTCGAATGGACTGTTCCTTTTTCTCACCAATTGTCTCAACGTCTTTCCGGATTGGTCGGCGACTGCTCATCAACCGCACCATGCTTCAAGAATGGCTGAATCAGAACTCTCTGCCGCAGCTATGCCCCACCTAATCAATACATGAAGCACGAAAAACATCAATACAGCATTCAATTCATCTTGCATTTCCCGCACAGGAGGCGTAAAATAGCAGTGTGTACCTTGACAACTGCAACACGATGCGTACTCCTGTACTCCTTCTGAGTCGGATTGAGGCAGGAGGAAATATGGCAAAAACAACAAACATTCGCCAGCGCAAGAATGGTCTATGGGAAGGTCGTTATCGTCTGAATGGCAAGCAATGCGCTGTGTACGGACAGACGAAGGCCGAGGCAAAAGCGAAGTTAGCCGCCCGAATGACGGAAGTTGAGCAGGGCATTCTGCATTGAGCGAACCGACTTGACCTTGGAGGAATGGGGCTGGGAATGGCTCAAAACCTTCAAGGAAGGGAAAATTCGTCATTCGACAATGGACAACTACGAAAGTGATTTCCGTATGCACGTCGTGCCCTACATCGGTCACATCAAGCTGAAAGACCTCACAACGCTGCACATTCAGCGCACCTATACAAAAAGCACAGCAGAACGGCTTGTCGCCCAAGAGCATCCGCAACATCCACGGACTGGTTCACGGGATGCTTGCCAAGGCGCAAAGTTTGGACATGGTTCGCAAGAACGTGTCCGAGGATTGCGAACTTCCCATGTTGGAAAAGGCTGAGATGCACACGCTCTCTGATGTGGAACTGCGGCGCTTTCTGGCAATCGCCAAGGATGATCCGTTCTATTTGATGTACTATGTGGACTTCTTCACGGGTCTGCGGGAAAGCGAACTGATTGGTCTGACATGGGATTGCATTGATTTCGCGAAGGGGACTATTCGGTGTGTACCGTCAGTTTGTGCGCATTGCGTCCGGGCCTGACAAGGGGGCAAAATGATGTTCACTTCGCTGAAAAACCACAAAGAGCGCACGATTCATCCCGCGCCATCTGTGATGGACGCATTGAGGCAAGCCAAAGAGAAGCAGAACCGGCAGCGTCTGCTCGCAGGTTCATCTTGGGACAATGTGTACGACATGGTTTTCACTCGTGACAACGGCATGTTCATCCGTTTTAAGACGCTGTATGTTCACTTCAAGGCACTGGTCAGCAGGCTCAACCGTCCGGAGGTTCGCTTCCACGATATTCGCCACACCTACGCCACGCTTGCCATCCAAAGCGAAATTGACTTCAAGACGCTTTCCTTGTCACTCGGACATGCAACCGTCGCCTTCACGCTCGACACCTACGGACACGTCAGCAACCATATGTCGCAAAACGCAGCAGCCAAGATGGAAAAATTCATTTGCTCGCTGTAAAAAGCGCAGACTCACGCGCATAGCGGTTTTTTCGTGGGTACGGAAAAGCGTTTGTGGGTATGGTGTGGGTATACAGCAGCACTAAAAAGCCGAAACCCTTGCATCTCCAAGGATTTCGGCTCGTGGAGCATTCCTCCCCGCAGTCGAACATTTTTACATCATTGCCGGTCATCTATTTGGAATGGTTGCCACGATAGACCAAGCGGAAAAAGCAAATTTCTGCTCGCAATTGCAAAAGCAATGAGGAGAACAAATCAAATCATAACCAAAAGCATTTTTTACTATATACCAGAATTGCTATGGCGCAAAAGCATGTTGCAGTGTATAATATCAGCTGTCGCCCCTACACTTTGAAGAAAGAAGGAATCACCATGATTTGCCCGAAGTGCAAAAGCGCCAACGTGTCCGTACAGGTCATTAACCAGACGAAGCTGAAAACGAAGCACCACAACATCTTCTGGTGGCTTTTCATTGGCTGGTGGTGGGTGCCGGTGAAGTGGGTGTTCTTGTTCCTGCCCGCGCTGATTGTCAAGATTTTTGCGCCGAAGCGCTACAAGACGAAGAACGTCGCCGTCACGATGTGTACCTGCCAGCAATGCGCGTACACTTGGAAGGCGTAAGAAAGAGCCGGGACTGCAAGGGGAAATTCTCCTTCGCAATCCCGGCTTTTCCTATGTCTGCCTGATTCTTTTGCCTATTGGCAGTGTTCAATTTTGCTGCGGCGGGATGGGCGGTTAGCAATCTCGAAAAGTCCGTATCAAGCCGCAGCGCTTCGATTTTGCTGTTCAGAATGTCAAGAAATGTGACATCTTGCGTAATTAACTCAAATTCGCGAATGGAAAAATCCACGAGGACAAACCGTTTTTCTACATCTTCCCTGCTCAGATAGAACTTGCGAATCAACCCTTGTGCATCATTCCATCCTTTCCCTGTAACGCCATGATAAGAGAATAGAATACCCAGACGGTAGGCAGTCGTCTGCATTAAGCAAGCGAACTTTCCGACGCAAGTGACCCCAACCTTTTTTTCCCGTAGTTTTTGCATTCACCTAAAAACGAGGGATAATTGAGAATCAAGTTTCGACTTTGCAGAAGTTTCCCCGTGGTTGTCGCTTCGCAAACAATATCAATTTCATTGGTACCAGTCCGAACGTTCTGTCTAACCTCAAATAAATTTCCGGAGTATTTAAGAAGCATCTGAACCAGCGTTTCCAATGCTTCACCTTTTTGCTTCGTGCTGGCTCCACTGTTGTTAAGTCTTTTTACACATTCTAACTGCTTGCAATACGCTGCCTTTTGCTCTTCTGTCATTCGGCAAATATCTTCATTGAGCGTCTTGGAATTGCCTAACTTCTCAAATACGCGAAGCGCTGTATACAAATCCATGTTATCTGACATCGTGAATCACCTGAAAAATAATTCGGCTATTTTCTATCGCAGAAAATTCCGTTTCACAGCGTTCACAGATAATGCGGTCAGGAATTTGATTAAAGACTTCCACTTTCAGCGCTGAATAACCGCAGCAAGGGCACACCATTTCATAATAAGACTTCAAGAAGCCCTCTTTCTCCATGTCGTGCATAATCCGATAACTGGTGCCCAGTGGACACCTGAACTTCTGGACTAACACGGCCGGATAGAGCCATTGTCCCTTCTTATAGTGCAGAAAAAAATCTTCTATGGAAGTACGCAAGGTCTTGTCGTCTACATAATTAGCAATCACGCGGTCTATTGGCGCTAATGTGTTCAATGACACGATCCATCCTCTCCCTTCCAATTAGAACAGCGTTATAGTAATGCTGGATTAGACCAAACCCGTTGTTGCCATAGTTGAAAGTGAATTTGGCCCGCACGGATCTTGTCTTGATTTCGTTCGGCCATAACAGTTCAATCCACGGAATTCGGACATTTCACTTTTTTCATAGACGAACTGATTCAAAGCATCCTCCAATGCAGGCACTTTTTCGAGGTCTGCATGATACTCCTGAATCAGCGATTTCAATTCCCCGATAAACGGAAGAACCCACTCCTCGTTATCGCCGACTTCTAAGACGGCGCGGCCGCCCGAAGCCATATTCATGTATTCTGCTATCAGTTTTTACCTCATCGTTGGCAGTCTCTTTCATGAAGTTCATTTCAAGAGGCACCAATTCTACTGCCAATTTTTCTTTGAGATACGCCCGTATCTTCTGAACAAGTTTTGAATAAAATCCTTGCTGTGTCTGGAAATACTGCTTTAACACATCAAAGCGCATTTCAATCAGCTGATGTTTCTGATGAAGTACCACAAGCACCGGGTATTTCAAAAGCATCTCTTCTCCGCTTTGCGGGTGAACAGCTGAAAAAACGAAGCAGAACCTCAGCATAACCTGTTCTTCCAGCTCACGGCGCACCGGAAGCGGTTCAGGTGCGTCATAGCCGACAGTTCGTTCGCTTTCGTTTTGCTCGGCTTCCAGCGTTGGAATACCTTCCACCGCATGTTTAACCGTTTCAAAGTCATCCGCTGTGAAAACGGCTGAATAGCGATAATCTTTTTCGTATTCCCAATCTTCAAAGAGGCAGATTGCTTTTTCACTTTCAGTTAAACATCTTGCAATCTGCTCTTCTAACTTCAAGTCAGTCACATTAACGGCCGGACGCGCGTCGAACATGTCAACTTGCTGCACACCGTTGCAGGAAATCTTGTTCTTAGCAAACATTTCCCCAATGTGCTCTTTCAGCTTTGAATTATACAGCTGAACCGTTCCAACAAGACATTGCTTATAGTTGCTTAACTGCATAGACAACTCGCCTCCTTCTTTATCATCCCACCTGCATTATAGCATTATCCAGAATGACTGTCCAGCATAAACGGAAATTACAACGCAATTTTAATATTACGCTGTAATTCCTAAACAAATGTGAAACACCCGTGCTTAAAAACCACATCATAAAAAGAGCCGGGACAGCCGCAGAGGATTTCTCCCTCCACCGCAATCCCGGCTTTTTTTTCATGCCTCTTGATGCTCGTGCAGCTGCTTCCCGAATCTCGTCAATCCGGCTGAACGCGGTCTGCACGTTGTTCTCCAACTGGAAAGTCCTCTCCACGACGGAGTTGTGCTTCTCCACCTTGCGCTCCAGCTGCTCCAAGCGGTAGGACAGCAGGGCGATTGTCTTGCTGTTGGCGAAGTAGCTGCCTGCCAGCGTGCCCAGCAGGGAAATCGCGGCGACGACGATGGTGTCAAGGTTCATGCGTGTCCCCCCATGTTTTTATGATGCGGCGAAAATGTCATTCAGTTCACTGACGGTATTAGCGTCAATGCACTTGTTGTAAATTCTGATGTCCATAATCGTCCCGCTTACCATGCCCCAGCCGCTTTCCCAACCGCCGACATACAGCAATTTGTCGCCCGTTTCTGCCTGCGGATAGGTCAGCTTATTGCCGTAAATCTTGTTATTATCAAGGTAGAAGGTGTAGTCGTCGCCGTTTTTCGTCACGATAAACGTGTGATAGCCGCTATTGTACACGGCCAGACCCATCTGTTCGACGTTGATGCCGAAACCGCCAGCGTTACACATAACATTGCACTCTGGAAACTGCTTGCTGCTATTAAGCGTAGCGACTTTCAGTTGCGTCTTGCTACTTGTCACTTCACAGAACATCAGCGTTCCCCACTGCGAGGCGTCAGTGGCTGTCAATCCGTCGGCATATTTCACTGCGATTGTCCATGTGTCCGCACCTTCGGCAAACGGCTTGAAGCCGGTATTGATTGCTTTGCTTCCATTTGTGAGGACTTTTGGCGCTTTCAGCTTATAAGCCAGTTCGCCAATCCTGTCACTTTCAACCGTCGGAGGAGTATCCGTCCCGCCGCTTTCCTCGGATGCGTTCAGCAGACGCGGCGCGACATACTCCCAGACAATCTTGCCGATTGCCATGTAACCGTAGAAGCTGTAATGGCAGCCGTCGCCGCTATCCAACGTCTTGGGAACACCTTTTACCAGTGTCCCGTCCCAGACGTTTGTTTCACCGTATAGCAGTCCTCTATCGTTTAGCTGGGGGAGCAAGTCGATCAGATGCCCCTTAAACGTTTCCTTCAGTTCCTGTACTTCCGCCGCTTCGTCAGCAGCATAGCCTTTACGTTCCCTCGCATAGATAATCAGATAATCCGCCGGGGCAACGTAATCGACGCATTTCTGCAATTGCACAACGTAGTCGCTGAAATCAAGATTTTTGCCTTCCGTATCCGAACCATAACCGCCGTTTGCGCCCATCCAGAAGATGTGCAGCCCGTTTCCTTTGTAGTGTTTCGCACCATAGGTAATGAGCTTCGTTCCTGTGGATACGACCACCGGCAGACCATTGTAGAGCCGCCTGAGCCGGATACTCAGCCCATCAGACGTGTCCTTTGCATAATCACGGAAAAGCACACACGGCACATCGTTTACATAGCAGGGGTTGATTCCGCAGTCGCCGTATTTGAGCAATTTTCCGATTCTGCCGCTTTCGAGCGTCATCCCGTCTGTTGTGTTTCCAACAACGACGCTTTCACTTGAACTGCCCGGAATTGTACACGCTGGAAGGACGATTGCGTCCGCACCCATCCGCGCCATGATTGTCGGCACGTTGTCAGACAAGATGCCGAGGTTGACAGCATTGCACCGTTCGGAAAGCACTTGCGGATAGCTGATGAGATGCCAGCCGTTGACGTTGCCGCCGACGCCTTGGGTCAGGCTGTCGCCCCAGCAATAGACCGTCTTTTGCTTTCCGCCCGTCTGCGGTTTGACCTCGCCGATGCGCTGGTTCATAGCTTCCAGCGCGTCATGAATCGCCCCTCTGATGTCCTTGCCATACACGCCCGACGCAATGGTGTCCAGCAGCGTCTGGAAGTCCCTTCGTGCTTTCGCTCATGCCTGTTTTACCCCCTCCTGCGGCTGATTCACCGCCTTTTGCAGCACCTGAATGCACGCCAGCAGCGCGTTCAGGTTGCCCGCGCCGCGCATTTCCACCGTGGACAGCGCGTCAATGACGGCTTGCACGGTTTGCTTGCTGATGGTGATGGTTTCCATAGGCTTCCCCCTCCTTACGAAAGCGTAAAGACTTGCTGTCTTGTTTTTCCGTTGCTTAGCTTTACAACTACGCGAACTCTGCCGGTGTCAGCCCCGGCGCTGATGTCAACGCAGGTGATTTCCGAAATCGCCACGTCGCTTGCTCCTGCGTTGTATGCGCTGGAAGCGTTGACAGACAGTAGACCCTCCTCTGTGCTTCCGTTGCTCAACGTAGTGTCCAAGTTCACTTCGATGTATTTGCTCGACGAATGATAATTCTGCCCGGCAATCTCCAATGCCTGAACGTGTACCGATGATGCTCCTTCACTCTTCGCGGCAGCCAGAGCATCATCGTAGCCCGGCATGTCGCTCAATTCAAAAGTTGCGTCTTCGGGGGCGAAAAACGTGCAGGAAGATTCGCCGATTTTCAGTGTGTGCGGCGCGGCGGACGTGCCGCCAAGAATGAGCACGTTGGCGGTCACTGCGTCCAGCGAAGCGATGCCTGCACTCAAAGTGCCGGTTCTCAGTATGCCGACGTCCACCGTCAGACCTTTCAGCCACGAAACATCCGCCTTCATGGCGGACAGCTCCTTCGCCGTCACATACCCGTCTAAATCAATGCAGTTCGCGCTAATCTTGACCGCGCCTGCCGTCTGGTTGATGGTGGAGACAAGGTCGTCTTTGCTGACTTTCGAGGTCAGTTCCCCAGTAACGCTGTTCAATGTGAGCTGCACGGTGTTGATGGCTTTTGTGTTGTCGTCCACCTTCGTCGTGTAGGCATCAATCACGCCGTCAAACAGCAGCAGGTGCGTGTTCTGGTCGCTGACAATCTGCCGCAGGTACTCCACCGACGTGTCTACGACCTCCACCGCTTTGCTCGTCGCGGCGGTCGTGCTTGCCATGCCCGTCTCCGGCGTGCCGAACGTGTATTCGGACTGGTCGGGGTTCACGAGGTCGAGCGAAATCGCCGTGCAGGTGTATTCCGCGTCAATGCCGTGGGGAGGGGAGACGACGCGCACCTTGTCGCCGACGCGGAACGATTCCGCATTCACTTCCAGCAGGTGCAAATCAACCGCGCTGATGGTGATGGTGATGGTCTCTTTCAGCCGCTTTTGCAGGTTCTCCTTCGCCATTTCCAGCAGGGTACTTGCGTCCTTCGCGTCGAACTCCGTCACGCCCCAGATGCGCCCGTAGAGGGCGATTCCGGCGGCGTCCTCGATGTAGTCCTTGCCGCCGTTTACGCTGCTGATGGTGATCTGGCTGCCGCTCTGCCCGGCGCAGGGAATCAGGCACGTCACGACCTCCGACGCGGAGACGTACTCGGACAAGTCCAGCAGATTTTCCCCGAAGCGGATGACTTGCCCGCAGGACGTGCCGCTCTCCTTCGCCCAGTCCAGATAGCGCACGTCGCCTTCGTGGCGGACGCGCAGGAAGCCGCCGTGAATGTCTAAGAGGTTGCCGCTGATTTCGTCCCAGGTGTTGCCGTAGCCCGTGTTTTCCACGCTGGACAGCGTCTCGATGTCCACATTGCCGATTTGGAACTGCTGCGCCTCGCTGACGGCCTCGTTGTGCCGCGTCAGGTACAGGCGGAACAGCCCTGCCGCCGTGCCGTCGTAATCCGCCAATTTGTACGGATGCAGGACGCTGTCCACCAAGTAGGTGAGTTCCCCCTCGCAGGTGACGGTCTTCTGGCGGTAGAAGTCGGTTTCCGTTTCCAGCACGCGCCCGCGCCAGATGATTTCGTCATCCTGCCGGACGTCAATCCGCGTCCGCATTTTGTGCAGCGCGCTGTACATCGGGTGCTCCGGCAGCAGCACGAACGTGAGCGTTCCGGCGGCGTTGCAGCTTGTTTCCAGAACAGGGGAGAGGACGGAAAGTTCCTCGTCCCCCGGCGAATACAGCAATGCGTCGTCCGCATAGATGGTGTACATTTACAGCCTCCCTCCTCGGTAGTCGATGGATACCGTGCCATTCCCGGTGAAGGTCAGCACGTTGTCCCCTTGGGTGATGGTGATGTCGCTGATGCGGTTGCTGCCCGCCGTCAGGGCGTATTCCTTGCCGCCGAATGTTGCGGTCATGGCGTCGCTGACCGTGATGGTCGGGATGCACGGTCGCCTTGTTCCGGGAATCGTCAGCGTCAGCGTTCCGTCCACCGTCAGCGCCTTGTAGTCGCGGATGATGCCCGTCTCAAAGTTGAAGGTGTCCCACAGCCAATCATCCAGCGAGCCCGTGATTTCCAGCTTGTACGGGTCGCAGACGGCTTTCAGGCTGATGGTGGCGGTCTTGCGGTCGCTCTCCAACGCGTTCATGGTCACGCGCCCGGTGTAGGCGTAGCCGGGGTCTTCATCGAGGATGATTTGCACCCGCTGCCCGTGCAGGGTGTCCAGTATTTCGGAATACAGCGCATCCCAGCGGTTCCGCGCGTCAATGACGATGAACTCCGCCGAGAAATCCCGTGTCTGATAGCCCACGCGCCCGGTCAGCGCTTCGGACAGGTCAAGCGCGCCGTCCAGCCCCGGCACATCCACATAGTTTGTGCGCACCTTCGGCGGCGCGATGGTCGGGCGCGTTTTCGGCAGCAAGCCCCAATCGCGGTAGGTGTGCTTGCCGCCCAGCGTTACCCCGTAAATCATGCGTTCCGCCCCTTTCGCAGCGCCATCCGCCCCAGACGCTTGTCCATCTTGCCCGCCGTTGCGCCGACAAGCACGCCCGTATCCAGCACAATCTGCTGCTGATTCATGCCGCTGAAGCCGTTTTGCAGGGTGGCAAGCATCTGGTCGAGCTTGCGCTCCATGCTTGCGCCCACGACCTCACCCACCGCGCTTTTGACGTACCCTTGCAGCACGCCGATGGGCGCGACGGCCTCCGCGCCGGCTTCACCGACGAGGTGATAGCCGCTGTGCGTGTCAAAGAGGGTTGGTTTGGAGAAGACTGCGCCGGATGCGTGGGCGGAGGGTGCGCCGATGTAGGTGTTGGGGATTTTCGGCTGCAAGAATGTAGGCGTGGTGTTCCCGTACAGAATGTTTTTTTTGTGCGCCTTTCAGCGCTTCATTCAGCACGGCGTCTTGCGTTTCTTTGCTGACAGGATTGCCCCAGAAGTCGGTCTTCTCTTGGAACTCCCTTCCGACGCCGCCCATGGTTGCGCCGCTGGAACTCGTGCGCGTGTCCGAACCGTGCTCTTCCACCGTGAAGCCAAGCACCAAATTGACTTGCCGTGCAACGCTGTTCCACCATGTCTGAATATCTCTCGCCATGAGGTTGGCTTTCCGCCCGATGCCATGGAAGTCGATACAGCAGAAGTTGCCGACCGCCTCCACGACCCCGTTCCACCAATTCTGAACGTTCTCTTTTGCCTTGGAAAGCTCCTCTTCCGTCGGCTTTTCGTCGCTTGTCCCGAACACAAGCCGCAGGAATACTCCGGCAGTTGACACGAAGGTATTCCACGAATCCGTGATGGTCTTCGCCACGTCCGGCCAGTCGGGCAAATCAACGCCGAACACGCCCTTGAAAATGCCCGCAATCAGCGGATAGCCAACGTGTTCCCACGCCCAGCTGATGGCGCTGCCGATGCCCTTCATAATGTCCGGCAGATTCGTCACAATCGACCGCAAACCGCTGCCGATGGCCGTTCCCAGCCCCTTGAAGTCAAGCTTGCCGATGAGGCTCTTGAACGTCTTCAGCAGCGACGGGAACAGCTTCTTGAGCGCACCGCCGATTTGCTTGACGACGTTCGGCAGCACGTCAATGATGCTGCCCAGCAAGTCCGGCAGCACGTCCGCCAGCCCGGTAATGAGCGTCGTTGCCGCCTCCACCATGCCTGGCAGGATGGTGTTGATGATGCCCGGAAGCTGCGGACCAAGCGTCGAGACAAGCGTCTGCACCGCCTGCACGAGGCGCGGTGCCATCGTCTGCAAGCGCGGGACGATGTTGTTCACCGCCGTCATTACGCTGTTCGTCAGGTTGCCGACAAGCTGGTCAATGTCCTGATTGCCATCCGCCAAGCCGGAGAGCAGGTTCGCCCACGCCGCCTTGACCGAGCCGATAGAGCCGGAAATGGTCGTCGAGGCTTCCTTCGCGGTCGTCCCGGCAATATTCTGGCTTTCCTGAATGACGTGGATTGCCGCGATAATGTCCGCGAAGCTGCTGATGTCGTACTTCACGCCGGAGAGCTTCGACGCATCCGCCAGCAGCCGCTCCATTTCCTTTTGTGTGCCGCCGTAGCCGAGCTTCAAGTTGTCCAGCATCGTATAGTTCTGCTTCGAGAACCCCTTATAGGCGTTCTGAATATCCTCCATGCTGGTGCCGAAGGTGTTCGCGTTGTCCGCCATGTCGGTGATGGCAAGGTCGGCATACGCGGCGGCGGCGACGGTGTCCTTGCCCAAGGACGCAATCAGGCTCGCGGAGAAGCTCGTCACCGTGTCCATGTACTCGTTGGCGGACAAGCCCGCCGTTCTGTATGCGTTTTTCGCGTACTCCATGACCAGCTTCTGCGCATCGTCGCCGAAGAGCTTCTGCACGCCGCCTTCGAGCTGCTCATAGCTGGCGTAGGCGCTCATGGCGCTGCTGACGAGCTTGCCCATGGCGGCTGTGCCTGCCGTGACGCCCGCGCCGATGACTTTGCCCATTTGCAGCGCCGCTTGTCCCGCCAGCTTGAAGCCCTTGCCCAGCACACTGCCGACCTTCTGCCCGGCTTTGCTGACCTTGGCAAGCGCTTTTTCTGCCCCACTCGTATCCAGCACGATAGAGCCGAACAGTTCAAAGATACTGCTCATGTCGTTTCCCTCCCTTCTCCCGGCGGCGTGAAGCCGTCGAGCAGATTCCAGCTGTGCCGGATGTCCTCTGCCGTGATGTCCGGCGCATCCACCGGCGCAAGGGTGCGGTATTCGCGCAGAAATTCGCTGAATCCCTTGTCAAAGCATTTGTGCAGCCACACTTCCCACAGCAGCTTCTCTTCCGTCTCTTCGTTGTGCATCCGCACACACTGCTGGATGAAGTCCGCCAGTCTCCCGCGCCGCAGCATTCCGGTCAGCAGCGCCATCGGGTCGCTGTAGCGGCGGTAAAAAGCATGTCGAAGAGCTTTACTTCGTCTGCCCCAAGCGCTTCATCAGCCGCGTAAAAAAATCGCGGAAATCCTCGCTTACCATCAGGGTGAATACCGCCTCAGCGAACACACCCATGTCCAGCGCAGCGATTTCGGCGGGCGTTTTGCCGCTCAAATCCGCCAGCAGGGTGTAGATTTCCGCCTTGCAGTCCGGCAGGCGCGCCAGCAGCTTGTCCGCAAGCATCAGCGCGACGGTCACGCCGAGGCTCTCCGCGCTCTCGCTGCCCTCGCGCACCCGCTGGATGGCGGTCTTGGTCGGCATGACGCTGCGCAGGTCGTTCACGCCGATTTGGGACAGGATGCGCATCATCGTGAAGAGGTCGTCCGCGCACAGGCGGCGCAGGGTTAAGGCTTCATTTTCCATCGTGATTCCTCCTTTTGATAGAAAAGGGGAGAAAAGCGATGTGCCTTTCTCCCTGTGGTTGATTATTCTGCTGATTTGCGCCGTCACCACGGCGGTGTTGGCGTCGGTCTGCGCTTACGCAGCGTAGGTGTCGTTCGGATAGTAGATGTGCCACGGCAGCGTCTCGCCGTCGCCGTCCAAACCGGCATAGCACTCGAACGTGTACGTCCCGACCGTGCCTTGCTTGCTCTTGTTGTCGTTCTCAAAGCCGGACGTGCACAGCGCATTGTCCAGAATCGCGATGATGTTGCGCCCATCCAGTGTTTTGCCGACAAAGGCGATGTTCTCCCAGTAATCGCCCACGGCGATGTCCGCCTTGTCCTCGATGAGGTTGAAGCGCGTGTCGGTCGTCGCCGCCGCGCTCTTGCCCAGCGTCGCCGCCGTCAAGACGTCCTCCGTCAGCTCAATGAAGCTAACTTCCATCGTCGCCGTGCCGCCGGTCTTGATGGACAGCTCCTTCGTGTTCACATACACGCCGTCCACTTCCACCTTCGTGATTTCCGGCTTAATCGACACCTTCGAGCCGCCGGACGTTGCGCCGACAAGCGAATCGGTGAAATTCCACGCCGCGCCCTCGTACTTCAGCCCCTTGTGAATCGTGCCCGCACCGAATACGATGCTCTTGGGCGTGGTGCTCGTCGCGCCGCTTCTGCCTTCCTTCATGTTTCGTCCACACTCCATTCTTTGATGTTCAGATTGATGCTGATGCGCCGTGCCGCGCCGTCAATATCCGGCAAGAACGACGCACCCGCGAAAAAAATTGCAAGCCCTGACCCGCTATCCGTGATGCACGTCCAGCCATACGCCGGGAAGCGCGCCTGAATCGCCTTTGACGCCGCCAGCAGGGCATCAAGACCCGCGCGGCTGTAGCCCAGCAGGGTCATCGTGCTGTCCGTGCGCCCGTCCTCGGTGAAGCCCTCCGCGTCCACCCACTGCCCGACGAAATACGTTTCCGGCAGCGGGGCTGCGCGGTACTGCCCCAGCGCGTATGGCAAGTGCATATCCGCCATCGTCGCGCGGAGGATGGAAAGCGCCTCCTGCGTCATTTCATTTCCTCCCCAAGAATCGTTTCCGCCATGCGGATGATGGTGTTCTGCTTCGCCGCGAATGCCTTCTGGAGTGTCAGATGCGCGTCCTCGCCATTGGTGGCGACGGCAGGAAGCCCTTGGCTCCTGAGGTACTGGACGGCTTCCTCCGCCTCCTGCTGGCTGTCGTACACGCGCGAGTTCTTCTCGCCCCGCGGCTGCCCCTCGATGTACACCCACCAGCCTTTGCGCCCGTCGCCGTGGATGGCGTGGCTGCCCGTGCCGAACTCGTTCCAGAACGATTCCTCCAGCGGGCTGCCAATCTGCGCGGTCATGGCGCTTTCATCGACCGAATTGCTCCATGAGCCGCGAAGCTGCGTCTTCTTCGTGGGCGTGGTGCGGATGGTCTGGCTTGTCACCTCGTGCGCAGCCTCGATGAGGAAGCGTTTTGCCGCGTCCTTCATCTGCGCGCTGACTTTCATGCTGTAATCCCGAAATTCAACCGGCATTGCTGTCGCCTCCTGTGTATTTCAGGTAGATTTCCAGCTGTGAGCCGCTGCCCATCTCCATCGGATTGTCAATCAGCAGCACATCATAGCGCTTTCCCCGGCAGACAAGGCGGCTGTTTTCCGCCGTGAGGTCTGCCGGGAGCGCCTGATAATCCGCCACGAAGACGTGCGTGCTGTCCTGCACCTTGGCGTTGTACACGCTGTATTTGCTGTCGCCGCCGGACAGGTCAAGCCAGCCGGAAAGCGTCGCCGCGTCCGTCCACTGCTGCACCTGTTCGCCGATTTCGTTTGCCGCCGTTTCGCTGGTCTGGATGATGGCTGTCACGTTGCCGCCGATGCCCTTCATACCTTGTCCACCCCTTGCCCGAATCGTGCCTTCATGTAAGGCGTGAGGAAACCCATGAGCGCCTTGGGGAAGCCCATGACGGCGTTCTCGCCCGTCAGGTCGAAGTAGGTGACGGCGTGTCGGGAAATCGTCTCCGATGCCACGCCGACCTTGTTTCGATTGTCCAGTTCCCACTTCAGCAGGTTCACGGTGCCCATCTTCACATCGTCGGGATAGCGCACGAGCGTCGCCGTCACGTCGATTTCGTCCTTCAAGCCACGCTCTGAGACCGTGAAGGCGAGTTCATCCGCGCTTTCGACGGTGTACAGCCCGTCATTGTACAGGGAGAAAGTCACCTGCACCGTATCGCCGGCGGAGAAGGGGACAAGCGCTTCCCCCATAAAGGTGCGTCCCACGACGTCACCCGTCCAGCGTTCGCTCCTGCGCTGGAAGTTGTTGTTCGTGTAGGCGCGAATCAGCAGCTCAAAGCCGCGCAGTTTCGCCGCCAGCAGCGCGTCATCTGCATCTGTGGTGATTTGCTTCCGCAGCTCCTCCACCGTCATCAGCATGACACTTGCCCCCTCCTTTCATCACTTCTTGAACTTCGCCAGCACGACCTTCGCGCTGTTGGTCAGTGCCACGCCGTAATATTTCGCTGCCGTCACGTCAGTCTGCTGCTTCTTCGGCAGCCATTCCGCGTCCACCTGAATGTCCTTTTTGAGGAAGATGGTCACGGCGGGCAGCTCGTCCTCGGTGTACTCGGTTTCGGGGGAATCGGGTTCCAGCTTGATAATCGGGCAGAGGTAGTACTGGGAAGCCGCCGCCAGCGCCTTCACCTTGTCGCCCGCCGCCAGCCTCACCGACGGGTCAACCTTCGCCTGATATTCGGCAAGGTTCGCCGTGTCAATGGTCACATCGCCGGATTCGTTCTTCTCGTGGGTCACAAGGCGCACCTTCTTCGACTTCTTCACCCACGCGCCCGCAATCTTGCCAATCGCGCCGTTGACCGCCACGCCCGAAGTGAACTTGTCCGCGGACAGGAAGTCGCTGTCCTTCAGCAGCGTCGCTTCCTGCGCCGGGTGGATGAAAATCACTTTGTCGATGCCGTCCTCTTCGTCCTCGAACTTGGCAATCGCGTCCACCAGTCCGCCATAGGCAATCGCCGCAAGGGTGGAAGCCGCGTAGACGTTCTTGCCCGTGTACACCGCATCCAGTACGTCGTTGTCCACCTTGCCCGCAATCGCCTTGGCAAGCTGGGTTTCCGCCTGCGCAATCGGGTTGCCCAGGCCGCTGTTGACGGCTTCCTGCGTGATGCCGACCGCCTTCATCGCCTTCTTAATCGTGAAGGTGGTGGAGGAAGCCTTCAGGGTGGACAGACCCACCTCCGCGCCTTCTGCCACGTCCTCCGCGTCGCCGATGTAGTTCCAGCTCGGCACGGTCTTGGTGTCGCCCGGAACGCCCACCAGCGTCGTGTCCACCTTCGCATAGGGGGTCAGCTTCAGCTGCGCGTCAATCTTCGCGCCAATCATCGCGCCCATTACTTCGGGGTTAATCAGGTTGTTCAGCTTGGTAACTGCCATTTATTTTTTCCTCCTTATTATCATTTTCGTGACCTCACGAAAATGGTCTGTACCATTTTGGTGACGTCACCAAATAGGTCACTGTTCTGCCATCGCCGCGCGGAAGGCTTCGGGGTTCTCCTCGAAAATCTTCTGCCGCTCTTCGTATGGCTTCTTGAGAATCTCGCTCCGGCTGAGCGGCGCGTGTCCCTCCTGATCCGGCAGACGGTTCTCGATGATGTTCTTCTTGCCGCTGGCTTCAAACTGCTGCGGAAATTGCGTTTTGAGTGCCGCCAGCTTATCGTCCCAACCTTTGATTTTGCCGTTCTCGTCCAGGGTCAGCGCATCGCCCTTGGCTTTGAGCTTAAAGGTCAGATAGTCCACATCGAGGGCTTTGCTGTCCAGCAGACCGACCTTGACTGCCGCATCAATGCGCGTCTGTTCCAGTTCTGCTTTGAGCTGCTGCACCTGCGTCTCATATGCCGCCACCTTCTCTTGCAAGCCTTCATTGCCCTTGTTGGACTTTTTCAGCTCTTCAATCAGGCTATTTGCCTCCGCAAGCTGCTTCGTGACGCCCTCATGGTCGCCCTTCAGCTTGCCGTAGCGGATGTCGAGGTTTTCCTCCGACGCGGTATAGATTTTGTTCTCCTTCATCGCGTCAAGAATAGTCTTGGCAGCATTGTCATCGACGCCGTTCGCCTTCAAGATTTCTGCAATGGTCATGTTTGTTTCCGCCTTTCATTTTTCTATGCTTTTATACGGGGTCGCATCCCGTGAAAAATCGGTGTTTTACGTCATCGCTGACGCATACAAAAGCGCACCCGTCCGCGTGGGGCAGGTGCGCCGTTGTGCCGTTATGCAAGTAGCTTCGCCCACGTCTTCGCGCCGACGATGCCGTCCGCGGTCAAACTGTGCGCGGTCTGGAATGCCTTGACTGCCGCGACGGTATTCTTTCCGACGATGCCGTCCACCTTGTCGCAGTCGAATCCCGCGTCAATCAACAGGTATTGCAGGACTTTGACCTGCGTCCCTCTGCTGCCGTTCCTGAGGACGAGAAGGGGGCTTGCGCCGTCTCCGGCATCCGCCGGGTTCTCGGTCGGGGCGGGCGTGACAGGCACGTCAGCGGGCGAATCAGGCGCATCAGCGGACGAATCAGCGGCGTAAGCCGTGCTGGTCAGCTCCGCCCACTCGTTCCAGCGGGTGATTTTGCTCTCGACCACGCCGTAAGCCGTGCCTTTTGCCTCGATGACCTCGCCATCGCCGACGTACAGCCCGACATGATGGCGGTCGCTCCCCTTGGTGAGGAACACCGCCGTGCCGGGCTTGAGCGGCTGACCATCGGTGCGCTTGCCGCCCTGCAATGCGCCCTTGGCGGCGGCGTACTTGCGCCACATGGTGTTGCTGCCGTGGTACATATACCCGCCCAGCTGCTTATATGCCCAGTAGAACAGCCCGGAGCAGTCCGCAACGCGCCGCCCGACCCACTGCTGCCCGTAGCGTATCGTCTGCGCGCGGGTGGCGCTGTCCTGCGCACGCTGCGTGAACCTGCCCCGTGCCGCCCCAGATGTACCCCCATTTTTCCGCCAGCGCGCGGCGGAAGAGGGCGACCACCTCCGCCGCGCTGACCGTTTTTGATGCCATCGTCAATCACCACCGGGGTCAATTTCTGCTTTGCCGAGCTGTTTATACACCTGATTCACGCCCGTCGAGGCGAGCCCCGACACGATGCCGACCGCGAGCGCATTCAGCACGTCCTTCGCCGGAAAATCCGGGATGACGTACATGCCCACGATGCCCAACAGACCGCCGACTGCGCCCACAATGACGGGAATCAGTTCGTCCTTGATGGCGCTGATGGTCTTGCAGAGCAGCCCGATCAGGTAGGTGATGACGACAATCGCCAGCACCGTGCCCATGGTAGAGATGTCCATGATACCACTCCTTTTTGGAATTATTGTATGAAAAAACAGCCTGCACGAGGTGTGCGGCTGCTTTTTTTCGCGAATTAATGTTTGTTGATTGTCCCAAGTTTGCAATTTCTCCGATTTGCAACAAGTTGACTTGTAATTTTTAGTTTCAAACAAGGTTCAAAGCTGGTTCAAAGCCGGTTAATGGATATGCCCACTATTGCGTTCCAGCATGATGTCGCTGAAAAACTCCCGATTCACGATGATGTTCGGCAGCTCATTCGCCTTCATAGTAATGACCACCTGCAAGTTCGTCGGGCAGGCATAATCCCCGTAGATGCTTTCTGCCTTCTCGAAGATGGTCTGCCCGCAGTCCCTGATTTGCTGGATTCGTTCCTCTCTGGTCATGTTCATGTTTACGCACTCCTTTCAACGTATCAAAAAAGCACCTTGCGGGGGGCAGGGTGCTTAATATTCTTCCACGATTTCAAAGTCCTCCGGAGAGTACAGGAACGTTTCGCCGCTGTCATCCGTCACGCGGAAAAGTCCCGTCACCGAATGGTATGCGCTATATACCTTGCCGTTTTTCAGATAGATGTGGTCTGTGTCATTTACGCAGCGCACCTTCATTTCCGGCTTTTCAGGAAGTGGTGCGGCAGCTTCTTCAAGCTGACGGAGAATCATCACGTCATCTTCTTTCAGCAGCTTGTCCAGATCTTCGCGTGACATAGCGGCATACTTTGCGCGTTCTTCGTAGTCAATGTTGTCATTTTCGCGGTAAACTACTCGTTTTGCCACGTTACTTCACCTCCCTGAAAGAAAAATCGTACAACTCCGACAGATATTCCAGTGCCTTACGCTGTGCATCACCTTCATTGTAGCCTGTTTTTTTGAAGCTGTCAACACGCTTGTTATAAATTGCATCAATGATTTTCGTTTTGGGTGCGCTGTACTTGTAAATCGTCCCATCATGACACAGCACATAGCCCGCCGAATACCCATTTTGCAATGCAGCGTTGATGTCTGCCGCGCTCGGCGGCATACTGCCGGGGTGGTTGTGGAACGCTACCACTTGCTCGCCTTTCTCCTTCGCCTTTTTAATGGCGTTGAAGATTTCCCTCCGTGTACTCCGGCGTTCCCGGCTTGCTGCCTGTGACGGACTTCACCCACGTCTGCCTATCGCGGTTATACAGGTACAAGTCCTCGCCATTCTGCCCGGAACGATGCTGCAGCAGCTCCTTGGCGGCTTTCAGGAACTCGCGCCGCTCTTGCGGGCTGTTCGCCATCAGGTCGAATTTGTCCGCATATTCTCGGCTTTCAATCACCTTGGAATCCACTGCGAACGCTCGGCTTTTTGTGATTCGCTCCTGATTGTAGAATACTTTTTCGCTTTCCTCTGCGGCCTTCAGATACTTCTCCTCAAACTCCCTGAACCCCTCCGTCTTGTCCAGCCCGAAGAACTGCGCCCTGTCCTTCATGGTCTGCAACTCGTCCGCATTCAGCGCCCACTTCGCCCTTGTCAGCGCGACGCACCGGCAGTTGCAGTCCTCTTCGGGTCGCCCGAATGCGCCGGGGTATTCGGCTTTCTTGCCGTCTATCTCGAACGGTTCGCCGACTTCGCGAATTTGCCCGTCCAGGATGCGGTGATTCGTGCGCGTGTTGCCGTCCAGCACCGCGTCCCACTGCTTCACCACTTGGCAGCCCTGTGCCTTGGCGGCGTTGCGTGCGTCATCGGCGGATTGCTGCTGAATGCGGTGTCCCTCGGTGCGGACAATCGTCTTCGCGCGTTTGAGCGGAATGCCGGAAGAAATCTGCACCTGACGGGCAATCATGTTGTAGTCGCTGCCGATGGAGATGCCGATGGAAATCTCCCGGCGGATGGTCTTCTTCAGCTTCTGCATATCCACGCCGAGTTCACCGTACAGCCGCCCGCTGAGCTTGCTGTCCGTGCGGACGGCGCGGGTGACGGCACGCTGGTCAATGGGGGCGAGAATCGGCATTCCCTGCTTGTGCAGGCTGTACATTGTGCCGACGTAGCCGTGCTGATAGCTGCGCGTCAGGTACTCCTCAATCGTCTGATTGCTTTTCTTGTGCAGTTCGTCCAGCGCGGCGCTGATTTGGGCTTTCATCGCCTCCTGATAACGCTTCTGGTAGATTTTCGATTGCGTCATCTCGTCGCTTTCGAGGATGCGAATGTGGTTGTCGATGCGCCGAATCGCCCGCTGGTATGCCTTTTCCAGTGCCTTGATGGTTTCCTGCTCATCATCCAGCATGGCTTGCAGGGCTTCCTTCTCGCTCTTGCGCATTCACATCACCCCGCGTCATCCTCTTCCGCCGGAACGTCATCCAGCACCACGTCCGCCGCGCCGTCGTCTGATTTCGTCCGCCCGCAAATCGTCTTGTAGTCCAGTTCCAGCACGTCGCAGATGTTTTCCAGCAGCGTTTCGTCATCCAGCACGTCGGTGAGCGCCAGCAGCGTCGAAATCTGCGCCTGTTGTTTCTGCGCGTCGGTCAATGCAATCTGCGCGTTGTCCAGCGCGTTCGCCATCACCTCGCGCTGGAAATCGAAATACACGTCCTGCATCTGGTAGTCCGTGCCGCCGGATTCGTTGATTTCCGCCAAAACGATTTTCAGCAGCTTGCGCATGAACTGCTTCAGCCGGATTTCCAGCTTGTTGCACTTGAGGTCAAGCAGCGCATAGCGGCTCTTGATGACCACGTTCGTCACGTTGCCGTCGCCGACCTGCGCGGCGTTGAAGCCCATGCCGAAGCGGTAGATGTTCTTTTCGTCCAGTTCCAGCTTCGTCTGGCGCGCCTGATAGGGGATGTCAATCGTGCGAATCTCCACGTCGCCGCCGGAATCCGGGATGCCGATGTGCTTTTTCGCCCGGATGTTCGTCATCAGCTCATCGAGGTTGTCGCCCTCAAAGCCCTTGACGACGTAGAGGACTTCGTTCGCGTCCTGAATGTTGTTGGATAGCCCGCAGGACATGAGGTCGTAGTCGTCAATCAGCCCCTTGATGGTTTTCAGCCCAGAAAACTGCTTTGACCCGTTGTCCAGGCGGAAGAAGGGGATGAAGCCGAAGCCGTCAAAGTAGGTGCTTTCGTCGCCGGGCTTGCGCCAGATGGTGTGCGGGCGCGGGTTCAGCGGTGCGGATTCATCCGGCACAATCTCGCCCTCGTTCACCTGGCAGAAGAAGTGCGTCTGCTTTTTGTCCCACACCTGAATGCGCTTGATGGCTTTGTTGTCCTTGCCGATGCGGTCGATGTACCAGTAGATGACGTACTCGCAGCCGTCGTCCGTATCCTTTGCCCGCACTTCCACCACGCCGAGGCCGTCCGCCGCCTGAAAGCGCGTGCGGCCGTCCGCATCCTTGTAGGCGTACATGTACTCGAAGCCCTTCGCCACCGCGCCCGTGATGACCTCGTAGAGTTCGGCGGTGAAATCCTCGTCGAAATAATCTTCGAGCGCCGCTTGAAGTTCCGGAATGTCCGACCGCACGAACGCTTCCTGCCCGGACAGCATGTACTGCGCCTCTTGGTCTACCAGCTCGGTGAAGAACGGGTGGCTGATTTTGATGTTCGAGCGGTTCTTGTCCTCCTGCGGCGTGCCGTCGGCGTTGATGAAGAACAGGCGGTAATTGCGGATGTCGTGGTCGCCCTCGTAGTAGCGCTGACCCTGCCGCGCAAGCTGCTTGCGGGTGGATGCGCTGTCGCTGTCGATGAATGTGCGGATTTCCGCGGGGGATAACATAGGGATACGCCTCCTCGGTGGTGAATTTGGGGTTCAAAAAAAGCACCGGGCGGAACGCTGTCATTTTGCCGCTTTCCGGCGCCTGTAGGTTGCCGCCAGCCCCGCGCCGCCGCTCACGCTGATGACGGTCGTCGGGGCGTAGGTGGTCAGCGCCTTGTACGCGGCGATTTCAGCGGCGGAAAGGGCGGTTTCGACGGGCGCGGCAAGCGCCGTATAGACGAACACGTCGTTCTCGTTCAGAAACTGCTCGAAGTCAGAAACGGTCGTTGTACCCTTTTCCGCGTAAGCGAAACCGATGGTGGTGCCGTTGCTTGTAGCAATGCCGCCTACGGTTTCACCGTTGATGGCAGCACTGAAATGCGTGCAGAGCACTCCTGCTGTATTGATTCTGGCGAACGTGTAAAAATAGCGGTCAACATTGTTACCAGCCTTCGTCCAATTCATCGAAGATGTCAGCTTGAATTTGGTGACGCGGTGCAAATACACCCCGCGCGCCAAATCCACCTCATCGCACACCCACTGCTGACCGTTTTCATCCGTGTAGTTGCCGCCGGATGCAACCGGGACGCCCGGCAGTGCGTTCGGCGTTTGCAGCCTCAGCGTCTGCGACTTGTTCGCGCCGTCCGACACCGTGACCGTTACCGTTCCGCCGTCACCCGCGCTGACAATCGGCACGGGTGCAGTCGGGGTCGGCACGCCGTCCTGCGTGCTTTTGCCCCATACATGTAGCGCCCCCAGCGGTTTTCCCGCCAGCGCGTTTTCACACGTCAGCGGATTGCCGGAAAGCGTCGCGTCCTCGCCGCTGGTCACGCCCTCGTACAGCTTGCGGATGAACGTACCATAGAGCCGGTTGTCGCGCTCCACGCCCATCTTGGCGGCAATGTCATCCAGCACGTCGCCCAGCAGCCGCCCTTGTGTCTGGATGCCCAGCCCTGCCGCCAGCGCGTCCAGCTTGCCGCGGAAGCTGACCTTCTCGCAGGGGATGGCGTACTGCGCAAGAATCGCCGTCAGTCTTTCTCCGTCTGTCATCGGGTGTCGTCCTCCTTGGTGGTGAATTTGGGGTATCAAAAAAGCACCGTGCGTGTGCAGGGTGCTTTTAGCGAATTTCTTCGATTGTCTTGATTTCTTCTGGGCGGAACTCTATCAGCTGCCCGTCTATGCTGCGGATGATGATGCTCTCTCCCTCTGAATTGTTATCTTCGGGAAACACATAATCCACCACAACGCCCGCGAACTTCTCCTGCTCGTCCGCTGTAATCAGGACTTTCTTGCCGCAATAGCTTCTGATGCTCATTCTGTTTCTATCTTTTCCAGTTCGCCTTCTTGGCAGTCGTACAGCGACCACTTGCAAGGGTAGTCTGCTGTTTCGTCCACGTTCTCTGCATCGCTTTCCACGACAAAACGTGCCGAATCGCCACTTCCGCAAATGTCCACAATCTGCCCCGTTACACCGTTACTCAATATGCGAACACGGTCGTAGAGTTCCAGCATGTCCATCACTCCCTATGCGCTGTAATTAGGCGTGGCATAGCATCTGGGCTATCCTTCGCCCAAACAGTTCGGAATCTTTTCTTCTCGCCTAACCCCAAATAAGCATACAGGCTAAAGCGGTAACTGCCATTGGGTTGCTGCTTGAAGTCGAACACCTTGCTCAAATCATAGAACGCCTCGATGTCGGATGCCAATCGCAGTGATTCCATTTCTATCGTTTGAGGGTCGGAACTGTAACCTGCGTCAAGAAACTCTTGGCAATGCTTTGCGCCGGGAAGCAGAAAGTATTTCTGAATTTTGTCTTGATGAATAACAAAACTTTTTTTACTCACATAGTTTGCTTCCATGTGCATTATACCACTTTTCGCTTGGCTTTTCAAGGTTTCTGATGCTCTGACATACTTCTCCTCAAACTCCCTGAACCCCTTCGCCTTGTCCAGCCCGAAAAACTGCGCCCTGTCCTTCATGGTCTGCAACTCGTCCGCATTCAGCGCCCACTTCGCCCTTGTCAGCGCCACGCACCGGCAGTTGCAGTCCTCTTCGGGTCGCCCGAATGCGCCGGGGTATTCGGCTTTCTTGCCGTCTATCTCGAACGGTTCGCCGACTTCGCGAATTTGCCCGTCCAGCACGCGGTGATCCGTGCGCGTGTTGCCATCCAGCACGGCATCCCACTGCTTGACGACTTGGCAGCCTTGCGCTTTGGCGGCGTTGCGCGCATCGTCGGCGGATTGCTGCTGAATGCGGTGTCCCTCGGTGCGGACGATGGTTTTGGCGCGTTTGAGCGGAATGCCGGAAGAAATCTGCACCTGACGTGCAATGAAGCTGTAATCGCTGCCGATGGAGATGCCGACGGAAATCTCCCGGCGAATCGTCTTTTTCAGCTTGCGCATATCCACGCCGAGTTCACCGTACAGCCGCCCGCTGAGCTTGCTGTCCGTGCGGATGGCGCGGGTGACGGCGCGCTGGTCAATGGGGGCGAGAATCGGCATTCCCTGCTTGTGCAGGCTGTACATTGTGCCGACGTAGCCGTGCTGATAGCTGCGCGTCAGGTATTCTTCGATGGTCTGATTGCTTTTCTTGTGCAGTTCGTCCAGCGCGGCGCTGATTTGGGCTTTCATCGCCTCCTGATAACGCTTCTGGTAGATTTTCGATTGCGTCATCTCGTCGCTTTCGAGGATGCGAATGTGGTTGTCAATGCGCCGAATCGCCCGCTGGTACGCCTTTTCCAGTGCCTTGATGGTCTCTTGCTCATCATCCAGCATGGCTTGCAGGGCTTCCTTCTCGCTCTTGCGCATTCGTCCTCCATCAATACGTCCACTTTTTCCCCACAATGAACTTTTCCAGCCCATACCGCATGGCGTCCATCAGGTGGTTGAAGTCGTCAATGGGGCTGTCGAGCATCTTGCCGAACTTGTCTTTGTCCCATGTGTAATTGCTGATTTCCGTCAGGAAGTTTATGCAGCGCGGGTGGATGATGATTTCGAGATTTTGAATCCACTGGATGCCGCTGCGGATGCTGTCCGCGCCTTTCGCCGCGCTGTGTACGCGCAAGCCCATGCCGCGCAGCTCGGCAATGGATTTCGGCTCTGCGCCGTCGGCGGTGATGCTCACTTTGCCGTAGCCCATCGCCGTCACACGCTTGGCAATCATGTCGTTCGTCAGCCCCCGTTCGTACAGCTCGTCAAAGACGTACAGGCGGCGCGCCGGAATGTCCAGCAATCCGCAGAACAGCGCCGTCGGGTCGTTGGTGAAGCCGAAGTCCAGCCCGAACACGGATTCCAGCTTGCCCGTCCGGCTGATTTCCGCCGGGTCGAACGGGGATTCCTGCCAGTGCTCGTATATCAAGCCTTCGACCACGCCCCACTGTCCTAAGCCAGCCACGGCGTAGCGGCGCGGGTTCGTCGCTTTCATCCGCTCAAACAGGCGTAAATCCTGCTTGTCCAGCCACTCGTTGCACTGGTAGTTCGTTGTGATGGCGAGGATGTCCGGGTCTTCTACGTCGAAAAAGCGCGCTTTCAGCCAGTGCTTCTGATTCCACGGGTTGAACGTCAGCGTGATTTGCTTGAACAGCGGCGGTGCGCATTCGCCGCGAATGGATTCATCCAGTGTGTTGAAGTCGCTCTCGTTCATGATCTCGTAGGCTTCTTCAATCCACACCCAGCATAGCACGCCGCTCTGCGCGGTGATGGAGGTTAATTTCAATGGATCATCCATGCCGCGAAAGTAGATTTTCTGCCCCGTCGGCTTATAGGTGATTTCCAGCGGGCTTTCCTTCCAGCTCCAGAACGCCTCCACTTGCAGACGGTGAATCGCCCAGAGAAGCTGTGTGAAGCAGCTGTCGCGCAAGGTGCGGTACGTTTTGCGGATGACCAGCAGGTTTGCGCCGGGGTACTTCATCATCCGATAGATGAAATTCAGCGCCGTCGTGGTGCTTTTCTTGCTTGCGCGGCTGCCTTTGCACACGCGGTAGCGCCCCGTGAAGCGCCAGAATGCGCCGTAGCCACGCCCGACGACATCCGGCAGGTAGATTCGCGGCTGATTAGTCGTCAAGCGCATCCTCTCCCGCCAGAATCACCGGCAGGCTGCCCGACACATCCACCCTGTCCGTGAACAGCCCGTATCGCTTGCCCAGCAGCTCCGCCGCCTTGTTCGCGTCGCACAGCCGCGCCGGAATCTCGACGACCTTCGGTTCTTCCTTCTTCGTCGTGCGCCGGGTGGGCTTGCCGCCGCCCTCGCCGGGGATGACTTCCGTCTTCTCCTCCATGCACGTTACGACGACAGACTCCTTCATCTCCCGGCGCATCACCGCCGTCAGGTATTTCAGCACTTCGTCCTGCTTGGCAATCAGCGCATCTTCCTTTTCGTCCATGCGCTTTTTGATGTTTTCAGTCACCTTAGGTTTTGTGAGGTTTTCTGCCGCAATTGTCGCTGCCGTTTTCGGGGAATATCCGGCACGGATGGCGGCTTGCGTCGCGTTCAGGTCAATCAGGTACTCGTCGCAGAAGCGGCGTTGTTTCTCGGTCAGTCCAGCCAAGTCCACCATCCTTTCTGGAATGCGGAATGAGGAATTGCGCCTCCACACGCGGGGCACAGCGAATTTGGGGCACAAAAATACCCGGCGGAGACTGGCGCGTCCGTCGGGTGAGGTGATTGGAGGTTTCCATGTGCAGTATAGCACGGGGGCAATATGAAATACTATGATATTCTATGATGTGATGCCGCGAGCGGCTCGGAAAGCAGGGCGCGAGCTTCTGAAAATAAGTGATGAAAAATTGCAAAATTTCTTTGATTTGCCTATTGACACAATGAGTTTATTGTGATATAATAGAAGAGGAAAGGAGGTGAAGCCCGGTGAGCAAGAAGGGCAAAAAGAAAAGCGCCCAAGCCGAAAGGCTTGAAGCGCTTGGGAAGCTCTTCAGCGGCATCGCGTTGCTGGTTACGGCCCTCGCAGCGTTGATTGAAGCCCTGAAGTGAGTTCCCGGAGGGGAGGGTTCGTGCCCTCTCCTCCACGCCCTGATTATAGCACAGACCACCGGGAATTGCAATGGTTCAAATCTTGCTTGGTATCGCCGTTGTTTTCAGCGTCCTCGCCGTGATTTGCTTCGCGGCTGCCGCGCATATCAGAATGACACAGAACAAAAAGTGAAAGGAGCATCATCATGTGTTACACCCCGTCTAATCCCCCTGTCGAAAGCATCCCTGCCCTCATCAAGAGCAAGCGCAAGGAGCGCGGACTGACCCAGCGCGCCCTTGGTGAAATGTGCGGCTACACCGGCGCAAGCGCTGAACGTGTCGTGCAGCTGTGGGAGTACGGCAAGCAGTCCGTGCCGCTGGAGCGGATGCGCACCGTTGCCGCCGCGCTGGAAATCCCGGTGGATTTGCTCGTGCCGTGAGCCTCCACCGGGCGAAAAGTTCCCCTCAAGTTGGAAGAACACGCGGATTCCGGCAAGGCTACGGAAGAAAACGCGTAAGCGCGGGTCGCTCCCCGCGTGGGGGCTGGATTGAAAAATATCACACACTGTTGCCAATGTCGTATACCCATAGTCGCTCCCCGTGTGGGGAGCGTGGATTGAAATACCATCGTGCAAGCCGCGCAGACCACCGCCGCCAGCAGACACAGCACGCCGATTATCGCCATTTTTCTCACCTCCGCGCCGCATCAAGCGTCTTTTTCCGCGTCCAGCTTAATCATCGTTGCGTGCTCTGATGCCCGCATAATCGCCCCTCCTGTCAATACACCGTGCCAGCTCTGGCGGCAGCGGCGTCCCGTTTTTATCGTAGTAGTGCAGCAACATCGGTGCATACATATCAATCAGTTGTAGGTTGCCATCGCCAAACGCATCTTTGACAGCTACCAAATTTGTAATAAATTGCCGCGAAAGGCACGCCCCGCGCAGGATTTTAATCGCTCGTTGTCGTTTCATGGTTCCTCCGTGCCGTCCAGCACCTTTTGAAACGCCGCCAGCGCCTGCCCGTGCAGGGAGCAAACGTGCCGCCACGAGTAGTTCATCTCGCAGGAAATCTTCTCGAACGTCTCAAACAGCAGATACCGCCGGAAAAGCACCGCGTAATACCGCCGGTCGGTCAATTTGCCCAGCTTCGCCGCAATGTCGCGCTTCTTGTCCACCAGGCGGTCAATATCCCGGTTGATTTCGGCTTTCAGGTCAACGATTCTCGCCACCGCGTCCGCCAGACGATCCGGCGCGCCGCCGCCCCCAGACACGCCGTCTTCCCGCAGGATGGGCGTGATGCGCGTCGCCATGTCCTGCAATCGCGCCGCGTCCGCCAGCTTGCAGGTGATGCGCTCGTCGAGACAACGCACCTGCGACAGATACTCTTTTGCCCGCATCGTCCGCCCCTCCTGAATCGCCCGTCAGCATCGCCAGCCGCTATTTCGCTTTTTCGGCGGCACTTTCGGCGGATTTTCGGCATCCTCCACCGTCTCCGGCGGATTCTTCGGGGCGTTCTCCGGCATATCTGACGTATTCGGCAGATTCTCTTCTGCCACGCGCTGGGCTTCGAGCAGATAGTCGTCGCCACGCTGGGAATACACCGCGTTCCTCGCTTGCCCCATGCCGTACACAGGGATGCGGCGCACCCGGCAGTCATCCACCGTCGTCGCCTTGCGCAGGGCGCGGATTGCCGCGTCCACCGCCTCGTATTCGCGGAAATTCACCGCCAGCATATGCTTGCGAAGCCACGTCAGCTGCTCCAGCGCGGCACTCTTTTCTGCCAGCGTCAGCGCCGTGCAGGGGTAGAGCGGGTCGGTGCAGGGGGATTGGTTGCTCATGTTGCTTGTCCTCCACGGTTCAGTGCTGCTTCCAGCCGATTGGCAATTTCCATCGCCGCGTCACGGAAGCGCACGTTGTAGCTCTGCGGAACGTAGTACGGGCAGTCCTGGCAGCGCTGATGCTCGCGGCAGACCGCGTTCGCACTGCCCATGCACCGGAAGTAGCGAATCAGCTGCTCTGTTGTCATGTCGCTTGCTTGCATCAGCCGTCAGCCCCTTCCTCGCTGCCATCCGGCATCTGCTGATGGCGGCGGCGCATCTGTGCCAGACCCTGCTGCGCTTTTTCGCGGTCGCCGGGCTGTCTGCCCTCCACCACGTCGCGCAGATAGGCGTATTCGCCCACCTCATCCGCCGTCCGAACGCCCGCATAGTGCCAGTCTTGCAGGAGCGTCAGCACATACGCCATCGGGGACTTCGCGCCCGTCGTGGCGGCGCACCGGACGGCTTCACGCAGCACTGTCAGCGGCATTTGCAGCACATCCGCCGCGGTGGAGAGCCGCTGCACCTGCGCCGGGGCGGGCAGCGCACCGAAATCAGACCGCCAAATGGCGGCAATTTGCTTATCGCGCGCGCGCCCGCCCGTACACGCGCGTTCCGCTTCGGTGTATTCCTCATCCTCTTCTTCTGGGTAACCCGTTTTCCCTGTTTGGTATTCTCTTTCCGTATAGTTTGGTACTATGTTACCGTTGTTACCCCCTATGTTATTATCGTAGTTACTCCCCATGTTATTATTGTAGTTACTCCGATTTTCGCAGTAACTTTGCATTTTCTCCGCTTTGCCGGGGGAATCAGGCGGAAATTCGGGAGAAGAAATTGATTTTGTAGGCGGGGGCGCGTTTGTTCCTGCTGCCGGGGATGAAGTCAATTAAGCCGCGCTGCTTGAGGCTGTTCCGCGCCATGATGACGGCGCCCAGCTGCATGGGGCAGAGTGCGAGAAGCCGGTCATTCGCAATGCGGATGAACCCCTCCGGCCAGATGCTCCCTTGTGCGCGTCCGTTGATGATGTGCATCAGCGCATACCACACAAGGCGTTCTCCGGACGAAAGTCCTTCATCAGACGCATATTCGATGAACCGCATATGTTCCCGCACATAGTTGACAATTGGCATGGTGCTGCCCCCTTATTCTTCGCCGCTGGGCTTATCGGGAATGACGGCAAGGCTGCCATCGAGGCTGTAGCGCAGTACGTTGCACGTTTCCCCGTGGCGGTTTGTGACCTTCGCCCAGTCCCGCCGGATGGGGACACCCGCCTTCTTCAGCTCGCTGATGCGGCTTGCAAGGCGCAGGATGCCGAGGTCAAGCATCGCGTCCAGCGTGGTGATTGACCCGTAGCGGCGCATGTAGTCCAGAATCCGGTCAACCTGCTTGGGGCGCTCGTTCCGGCTGCTCATTTTCCGTCCCCTCCCGCTTCCGCGCGGTCGCCTCGTCCTTGAAGACGCAGGCGTGAAATCCACAACTCTTGCACCGAATCCACAGCGCATCCTCGCGCACATACGGGTTCTCCATGATGGCGGGCATACTGCACAGCGGGCAGAGCGCCAGCTTGGAGCGGTCAATGGTCGTCAGCATCGTTTACGCCTCCACTTCCTGAATGCGGATGCCGTAGCGGAACAGCATCAGCTTGCGGCGGATGAGGTACTCCTTCGTGCGGAAGCCCTTCACGTCCTCCACGACGGTGCGCCCGTCCGCGTCGGTATAGACGAAATCGGCGACATAGAAGCAAGCGCGTTCAAGGACATTCCCGTTCTCGTCCCGCTGAGCGGGGACAAGCTCATACCGCACTTGGCGCTGCAAATCGCCGATTTCGCCCGCCTGCGCCATCAGGCAGAGTTCACGCCAGCGGCGGTATTCCGCTTGGCTATCGAACGTCTGCCCATTGATGACGACTTTCTCGTTGCCGTACTTGCGCTGCGTGTCTTGGAGCGATAGCGCCTCGGCGAGCGTCACGGGCGGCATTTCCGTCGCGCGGATGGCTTCTTTTGCCTTAGAGGGGTACTTCAACGCCCGTCACCTCCTCCAGCGATTCCGGAAAATCGCGGTCGTCGTCCGGTTCTTCCTGCTTCTTGCGGGGCGCGTCGCAGAACTCCTGCTGGCTGACGATGACCTCCACCATCGTTTGCGGTGCACCGTCCTTCTCATATTTGCTCACTTCCAGCGAACCGCGCACGGCGACGCGCTGACCCTTGCGCAGGTACTTGGCGGCGAAATCGGCGCTCTTGCCGAACGCCTTGCAGCGCACGAAGTCGGTGATTTGCTGTTCGCCCGACAGGCAGCGCGGGATGGCAAGGGTGTACCGGGCGACGGACGTGCCGCTGCCGCTGGCCACGCCGATGATGGGGTCAGCGGTCAGGCGGCCGGTGCCAAAGAATACGTTCATGGGGAAACCTCCTCCAAAATATTATTGCGTTACTTGTTTTTCGGAATGAGCGATAGCGCAAGCACCGTCGCGCAAATCAGCAGCGTAATCAGAACGCTGTCAGACATATCCTCCACCTCCTCACAGCACGCGCAGGGCGCCGTCCATCAGCTCATAGAGCCGCCCCAGCACCTCGAAGCGGATGTAGTGGATGTTGCCCTCGCCACGGGGCGCGCCGTCAGGGGTGCGCACGGAGAATGTGTGCACCAGCACCGGGCGGCGGTCGTAGTTGGTAACGCCGTCCTCGCAGCGGATGTCGCCGTGGCGGTTGCGTTCCAGCGGCTTCTCCGTCGTCACGATGGTGATGCGCTCCCGCTGGAAGCCGCACCACGACGCGACCAGATCCGCCGCCTCGATTTCGTCCAGCCGCCGCGCCATGCCGCACGCGCAAGTGTCCGCATAGGTGCTGTATTCGCGGTTGGTGATGCCGGGGAAGTACGTTTCCCACTCCTGCTCGTGCTCCAGCTGCTTTTCAAGCACTTTTGCCCGCATACGGTAGAAGTCAGTGGGCTTGTCGGCCATCAGAAACGCCCTCCCTTCAGGCGGCACATCATGGCAGTCATGCCGGGGGTGACGGGAGACGGCTGCTGCACCATTGCAGCGCGAATCTCCCGGCGCTTCTGGCGCGACGCCGTGCGGCAGTCCAGGGAAACCAGCAGTTCGCCCAGGGCGTGGATTGCCGCCGGGATGCCAATCAGCGTGGCGAATGCGGCGAGAAGTGCCATCTCAAAGCTCATAGGGGGAAACCTCCTCTTGTCGTTTACTCGTTGTCGTCGTCCGGGTGGAGAACGTGCGATCCCTCGATCAAGTCCACGTCGCCTTCGGGCGTGGTCATCTCGAAGCACGTTTCCACCGCAAAGGCGTTCTCGTCCACGCGCAGGACGTAGCCAGCGTGCAGGGCGAAATCCCGCGCGCGCTCCTCGGTGTCGAACAGCATCGCCTTGTCGAGGTCAGCAGTCAGGTCAATGCCGCCCTGGGACAGGCGGGTGAAGTACAGGCACATATCGTCCGAGACGCGGATCTGGACGACGTAGCCGCAGGGGGTCAGGCTCATAGCGTCACACCTCCACCCCGTCGGGGCCGTACTCGTCCGGGTCATACAGCCCGGTGTCCTCCAGCTGGTCAAGCATATCGTCGAGCGTGGACATGTCCTCGCGCAGCTTGCGGTAGACCGCCATAGCGACGTAGCTGTTCGGCTGCTCCGGCATACTGCAAAGCGCGGCGCGCATCTGGTTGTACAGCTGGATGTAGACGTGCCGCGCGCCGAGGTGGCTCATCAGCTTGCCCATGTGTTCGCGCGGGGCGTACATCTCTTCCAGATACGCCAGCTGACGTGCGCGCCACGTCGTGATGGTCATCTTCTCGCCAATGGTCATGGGGGAAACCTCCTTTTTTGTAGTTCCCACTAAGGGAGTGTAAACTGCCAATCACTGCTGCCCCTGAACGTACTGCGCAAACTTCTTGGCGAAGATGCCAGATACGTCGGTCAGAAGCTCTTCTTCGCCCGCGCTGAACGGCTTGTCTTGCGGCTCGTCCGGTGCGGCTTCGACGATGATATAGAGCGGCTGCGTGGGCAGAAATGAGCCGTCCGGCGCACGAAGCGCCGTCTGCCCGATTTGCACAAGCCGCTCGGTGGGTTTTAGGTCGCGGGACATGATGTCGCCTCCTTACTGCATTCTTGGTGCTTTTGAACCTCACTCTCTGTACCCCTACTATTTGGGGCAGAACACATTTCCCAGCCGCCGCATCTTCTTGACGATGGCGTTCTCTTTCAGCGCCACGTCGCGCGGAAGCTCCTTGCCTTGATACGGCGAGACCAGCGCGACGAGTTCTTCCAGCAGTTTTCTGTACTGCGCCATTGCTGCATCTTCCTTCTGCCATTTTTTCTTCTGCCGCTTGTCCGCAATGTCCTGCAACGCCCACTTCAGCCTGCATTCGTCAATGGCGGCGGCGTTGATGCAGTAAATCAGCTCATCCTTCGTCAGGTCTTTCAGGCTGCGGATGCCGACTTCCGGACAAAGCGCGAGCTTGCCGGTCTGCTTTTTGGGTGACATATGGAGCATCTCCTCAAATTACGGTTAAACCGTATTCTTGGGCAAAAAAATAATAGAATCATACGGAATGCCGGTTGCTTTGCTGATTAACATCGCCTGCGAAACAGTAGGCTCAGTGCGCCCTTTTTCCCAGTTAGAAACCGTGCTTTCAGATACTCCACAATATTCCGCGAGCTTTTTCTGCGTTATGTTCGCAATCTTGCGCGCTACGGGTAAAGTAACTTTTTGCAATCACGTTGTTCACCTCCTCTCTCAAGAGTACGGTTAAACCGTAACTGCATTCTACAACAGTTCTGCCGCTGTGTCAATAGGTTAAACCGTAATATTTTTCTTGTTTCTCTTGACTTTTTTACGGTTTACCCATATAATGTTCGCGAAGGAGGTGATACATAGTGCCAGCAGATGACAGTAAGCAAATCATGGCGCAGAATATCAAACGGTATATGGACAAAAAAGGTGTGACCAATCAGCAGCTCTGCAATGCTCTGGGGTTTAAGTATACGACATTTATGGATTGGATAAAAGGCGTTACTTATCCGCGCATCGGAAAAATCGAAGCAATGGCGAATTACTTCGGGTGTGAAAAATCCGACCTGATTGAAGATAAATCAGAGAAAGAAAAGCCCGCCGACGATGATGGACTTTCCGAAAGTGTCAAGGCGTTGATTGAGATTGTAAAGACTCTTTCTGATGAGGACGCCGCGTTGCTTCTTGCCGCGCTAAAAGCCAAGCAGAAGCAATAGCTAATGCTTCCTTTGCTTGTTCGGCAGATAGACTTTGGATGTACGCCATTAGTTCTTCTTTACGTATTGCTGTGTCAAACTGCTCAAACGATCTTCCTCGCCATTTGCCGTCCAGAGCGTCTTCGCCTTTCTGCCGACATTGTTGGCAATGACGCTGTTCGCCGCATTTAAGATGTTCTGCGTCGAACGGTAATTTTGTTCCAGTTTAATCGTGACCGCATCCGGAAAATGCTTTTCAAAAAAAATTTAAAATATTATAGATATTTGCTCCGCGGAACTTGTAGATCGACTGATCGTCATCACCGACCACGCACAGGTTTTTGTATTTGCCTGCGAGAAGACGGATCAGCTCAAACTGCGCCGTGTTCGTATCCTGATACTCGTCCACCATGATATAACGGAAACGCTCCTGATAATAGGCCAGCACATCCGGGCAGGTCTTAAACAGCTCCACTGTCTTTACGATGAGATCGTCAAAATCCAGCGCATTATTCTTCTGCAGCGCCGCCTGATACTCCTGGTAGACCTGCGCCTGCTTTTTCTTTGCAAAATCACTCGATGCCGCCGCCTGCAGGGCAAACTGCGTCGGGCTTACAAGCTCGTCCTTTGCAGAGGAGATCGCCGCCAGAAGGCTGCGCTCCTTGTATGTCGCAAGTGAATAACGCTTAAAAATTGTTACTGCTTTCGAAATCGCAAGGATCATAACGTCACCGATGTAAAGGGAAGAGGCAAAACAATGATAATTGATGGCAATGGCACGGAGCGTTAGCGCACAAAGGCGCATTTTCATACGCCAAGAGAATAAAGGCTGTGCTTGACAAACTGGGGAAATGACAACGAGATACACGAATTTTTGCGCCGGGCAGATGCGCACCCGCGTTACTGTGTCGGCTGTTACAACTGCTTTCAAAGGCGAGGAGCAATACGTAACTGAACGAAGCATGTCGAG
>VOFJ01003740.1_pt1 | contig 34022 bp, 67 predicted proteins | sample 5384081 | NCBI WGS metagenome assembly VOFJ01 (sample SAMN12384729, study PRJNA508395) | human gut metagenome | isolation source: healthy gut I | host: Homo sapiens
CTTGGTATGCTTTGATTTCAGTTACACATTGACACTATGCGCATTTTTATTATGTCAAAAACAGCTGTTGATTTCCGTTTCTGTGGGTATCATTGCAATCGCTTTTTCATCATCGGTTCGGAAATATGGTCTAAAAGCAAACTGCTCCCGCATCTGTGCAACCCAAAAATTACCGATATATTGCGTAAAGACCGAAGAAAAGCAAATCGCGCTGACCTTTGACGCCGCCTGGGGAAATTCTGACACCGATCAATTAATAAACATTTTAAAAAGCATCATGCCAAAGCTACTTTCTTTACAACCGGAGAATGGGTTGACAAATACCCGGATGATGTAAAAAAAACTCTATCAAGCCGGACATGATATCCAAAATCATTCTGACAATCACCCGCATGTGGCGGATATCAGCGCGGACAAATTAAAAAAAAGACACCTTGTCCTGTGACGATAAAATCGAAAAAACTGATCGGGGAAACGTCCGACTCTTTATCGTGCCGGCACGGAGGAAATATGATAACGATATTGGCTGTTTTGAAAACGAGGCTGAAACATTTCGTCATACAGTGGGATGTTGGCAGGGGTTGGAAACGGCCGACTGTCGAAAAATGGTAGAATCGATTTTACCAAATCAGTAAGCCCGGCAGCATTTTGCTTTTTCATAATGATTTGGAAAAACACAGCATTGGACTCTATTTTGACACAATTGGATAAAAAAGCTATCAATATATTTTGGTAAGCGAACTCATTTTTAAAAGATCATTACATGATAGACAATAACGGTATGCAAATAAAAAGTAACCTGTCGAAAAAAAAATGACTTTTGGTTGAATGGTAGAACGCTTTATGCTATAATAACCTCAAAAGCACGTTGCGCTTTTGAATTTTTCATTCATTTCAATTTGAGTGGGCTTTTGCACGGTTTCGGCTGTGCCGAAATGCCGCCGATCTTTTTGCAGCAAGAGCAACAGCCTAGCGCCGTAGGTGCAACACAAAACGGCGCTAATGCTCAGCTTCGCTGCGCCGGTGGTTTATGTTATAGCTTATTTAAAAAGGAGTTGGTACGATGGAGCATTTAATTACATATGAAAATCTCAGATGTTTTACCTACTCAAATGATAAAATATGCAAACTGCCTATCAAGGGAATAGCTGTTTCATTTTTTGGATTAGGCGGAACTCAAATGTTTGATGAAGATACGGAGGAAGGAAAGTGTTTTGCCGAAAAAAGGAATCATCTATATCATGCCTTATAATAATCCATGGGCATGGATGAATCAGCAGGCGGTAAAAATATACCGACGAAATTATTGATGTTTTTAATAAAACAGTATCATTTATCAAATGATATCGATCCGATCGTTTCTACGGGCGAGGAAGTATGGGTGGACAGTCGGCGTTGGTGGCCACCGCATTATCAACGCACACCTGTTGCTTGTGTTTGCAAATTGCCCTGTGTGTGATCTTGTTTTCACTTTACAGAACGTCCTGATTTGCCGCGAACGCTTCTATACAGCGCTTTCTACCATGAAAGATGGTTCATTGGAAAAGCTTTGGAGTCAGCTTCTCCTATTCACATGGTAGAAAAATGCCTGATGTCATTATTACATATTCCATTTGTGAGTGTGACCAAAGCAGTTAATAAAGAAAAACATTCAGATGTTTTAATCAACAAAATGAAGAACCGGTTTAAAAGTTGTTTACCACATTGTCCTGATCGAGATCACTGCGATTTAACTGAGGATATGCGAAAACGATATAACGAATATATTTATAACAGTATTTTATAAAAAGAAAAAGATGCGCCACATCCTTTTTTTTTCTGCTTCTATGCTGTTCGGCAATAACGGAAGCTGAAATCTTAAGCAAACACTTCTGCTTATTCAAAACGCACATGAGTTAAGAAAAGGAACCGTTATAAAATGGAAAAAAAGAAAAACACCGTTGACCGCTAAAAATCACGATTGTCGTTTTAGCCATAAGTTGTATCTTGCTTGCCGCTGCCCCTTGCCATTCTGTACTTATCAACCAGATTGGATAAAAACAAGTCAGTTGCCGCCATTGCGCAGCTGAAACAAATTTAGATGAAAAACAAAGCATTATTGACAATGAAACCATCTCTATTGAAACTTTCAAAAATCACGCACAGCAATACGGCGCAAATATCCCTTTTCTGCAAAGTTTTTTTTGATGACGTAATTGTCTATAAAAACAAACAAGGTATCGTTTATCAACCGATTGACGACAGCCTTCCAAAAAGCCATATGATTTCAGCAAACTCACCTATAAAAACAGTCAAATTCAATACGATGACAACAGCGGTGTCGTAGGATTGAAAAAAGGAATCGATGTTTCCAAATATCAAAGAGAAAAGCATTAATTGGCGGGCAGTCAAAGACGGCGTTTCTTATGCGTTTTCCGCGCGCCGGACACCGGGGATATGCCGAAACAGGACAAATTGCCCAGGATCTATCGATTGCCAATTTAAACGGCGCATCAAAGCCGGTGGATGATACTTTTCTCCCAGGCCATTACCAAAGAGGGAAGCCGTTGAAGAGGCGATTTTGTTTTTAAACACCGATAAAAGGACATGCCATTCGGTGTCAATCGTCTTTGACATGGAAAATCGCCATAGAAGGTGCGCGAACAGCCAATCTTACCGCTGCGCAAATCACCGATTTAACCATTGCCTTTTGCGAACGAATCAAATCTGCCGGATATACCCCGATGATTTATGGTGCAATATGAAATGGATGATGGAGCATGTAGAATTATCCAGACTGACCGCATATCAAAAAATGGTTTCTGTAATATTATAATAAACCGTTTTTTCCCTATGAGTTTCAAAATATGGCAGTATACCCAACAAAGGCAAGGGGTCCAGCTTGATATTACAGGCAGTGTGGATCTGATTTACAATGATGCTTCTAATCAATAAAACTCTTTAATAAAGACAAAATGAAGAGAGAAACTGTTTATGCAATATCAAATCGTAGGAGACCTCAAACAGGAGAAAATGAATACAAGGAGTGACGAAAGTCAAAGAAGTCAAACCCTCAGGAGGAGGTTTGGTTATGAACACGAACCGTTTCACCCAGAAAACGATGCGTGGAAGCTCGCCGAAAGCGCGCCCGACAAATCTGCGGTGGAGATATCATGCTCATGCGGTGAGATGAGGAGCATATGCTTGCTCTCTGACCAGAAAGATCGCGCAAAGCGCTCATCCCGCAGCTGCCTGACCCGGTACGCGGCATCGGCGTGCAGATGCTTTTCCGTGCGGCGCTGGATGGTGCGCTGTCCCCGGATTCCGCGCGTGTCTGGCCCCGAGCCGCGAGACTCAAAGGTTTATATTTCTCCGGACTTCGAAAGCCCTGCTGGAGAGCGGAAAACCGCGCCAAGCAGATGAGGAACGAGTACCTCTCCGGTGAGCATATTCTCACTCGGCATCGCGTCGAAGCCGAACGCCCGTCAAAGAAATCTGACCCGCATGGGCTACGACGAGAAGAAGTTCCTGAAAGGAGGCTTTCTGCCGTCCGCGGCGCAACCCGCGCTAACCACCGAGCAACCCGGAGGAAACGTATGACGCGCGCTGAAGAGTACGGCTCTGACCTTGTGGAGATGGCGCGGCAGCATAAGCTCGACCCGGTTATCGGCCGTGACAGCGAAATCCGCAACGTCATCCGTATGAGCCCAAGCCAAAGACCGAAGGGCACAACACGGTGCTGATCGGCGAGGCCGGGCGTCGCAAAACCCAGCTATCGCCAGCAGGGCTGGCGCGGCGAGTCGTGCGCGGCGACGTGCCGGATTCGCTGAAAGGCAAGACGATTTTCTCTCGCTGGACGCGCGGCCTGATTGCCGGCGCGAAGTTCACGCGCGAGTTCGAGGAGAGCGCTTGAGGGCGCGAGGTGGCGCGGATCAAGCGCAGCGAAAGGGCGCATCGCTGTTCATTGATAGGCTGCACGCGTCGGCGCAGGCAAGGCGGACGGCTGACGCGGTGGACGCCACGGCTTTGCGCTCGCGAAGCCAATGCTGGCGCGCGGCAAACTGCACGCCAGATACGACGACAACTGAATGAATACCGCCAGTATATCGAGAAGGGATAACACGGAAGCCGTTTCCAGCCGGTCATGGTGGGCGAGCCGTCCGTTGAGGACACGATTGCCATCCTGCGCGGCCTCAGGGAGCCTTACAGGGTATTCCACGGCGTGAAATTCGGGACAACGCCCTGATTGCCGCCGCAACATGCCTCAACCGCTTATCACTGACGCTTCCTGCCCGACAAGGCGGTAAACCTTAATGGATGAAGCGATATTGCCATATTCGTACCGAAATCGACTCAAGCCGACAGAGGGAATGGACGACATCAACCACTCCCGCATCATGCAGCTGGAAATTGAGGAAGCGGCCTTGTATTTTGATTCACCTTTTATGAAATTTTCTTGTATAATCAATATAGCTGTTTAAGATTAGTTGTTATTCGGAAAGGAAATATTAAAGTATAACCAAAAAAGGAGCAACAGCAATTGATTTTGCCTATTCTATTCATGACGAAGTTGGAAATCATATGGTAGGGTGTAAAATAAATAGCATAGAAATGCCACTTGTTACTAAATTGCAAGATGGAAATATTGTAGAAATTATAACAAGTGAATTAGAAATGTTGCAGAAATTAGAAGAATGGAGCAAGTAGATAAATTATCAGAAGAGCTAATGGAAATACCAAATATGATAAGAGTAATAAAATAAATAAGAATAAAATATTAAATTCTAATATAAATATAATAAATATTTATATTAGGAGTTTTGATTATGGTAATAATTAATAAAAAAAGAGAATTCAAATAATTATATCTGCATTGTTAGTAGGAATATTTACATTTTCGTTGCAAAATAGCAAATAATAATCAAAAAAGGAGAGAAAAATAAAAATCAAAATAATGAAAGTGTAATACAAAACAACGGCTACGCCAGTGTCAGGAAAAACGGTAGTGTTAGATGCTGGGCATGGTGTTACCAGATGAAGGTGCACAAAGTAGCAATGGAACAACAGAAGCAGAAACAAATTTAAAAATAACACTAAAAAGTACAAAATTTATTAGAACAAAGTGGGTGTAATGTAATATTAACTCGTTCAGACGAAAATGCTATTTATGATTTAGATTCACAAACACTTAAACAAAAGAAAATATCTGATATTCATAATAGAGTAAAAATAGGAAATGAAAGTTCTGCTGACATATTTGTATCTATTCACTTAAATAAAATACCTCAACAACAGTATTATGGTTGGCAATGTTTTTTTTATAAACCAAATGATGAAAATAGTATAAAATTAGCTAAGTTATTGCAAGAAAATTTAAATAAATCTATAAAAAAGAAAAACAAAAGAGTAGCGATGAAATTAGATACTGTTTATATTATGAAACATGTTGAAATACCTATATCAATAGTAGAATGTGGATTTTTATCTAACCCAGAGGAAGAAAAAACAATTATTAGAAAAATACATATCAAGATAAACTAGCTTGGGGGAATTTATAATGGAATTATAGAATATTTTTATGAATGAGTTGCATTTTTTTGTGAAAATGATATATAATAATTAGATATTCAAAGGAGAAATGATTATGAATGATGAAAAGGAAAAGTTTAGAGCCTCATTAAAAGTAATTCAAGGAGGAAATGGTAAGAATACATCAATTGATATTCCACTAGAGGATAATAAAGAAAAAGACGAATTAGAAAAAAAAAAAAAATTACTAAAAATAGCTTATAGATATAATGGTAGATGTGATTCGTTTGTAGATGTGGAGACAGTAAGAAGGTTGAGGGAAGCAAGTGAAAAGTTTAAAAAAAAATCATATGAAGCATATTTAATAGCTAAAAATAATCTAAAAAAGCAAAAATGGAAATTAGTCCAAAAGAAGAGTATAAGATTCATCCACTTTATGAAGAAGAAGAATTCAGCAAAGTGAGATTTGAATTAGATGCAGAGAGATTTCAAAAAAAATCCTAGAAAGTTACAACAAACAAGTAAATGAAAATAAACCATTAGACATGCCAAGATTTGTAAATGAAGGTAAAAAGCATTTACGAGAATCAACAGAACCAGAAATAAAAAGCACCGAGAAAAGGAGCGCAACATAAAAAACTATAAAGTTCAGAAAAAGAAGCATGAAAAATTAAAAAAAATTGCAAAAAGAGTTGCAGCTATTACAGGAGTGTTAACATTAACCGCAGGAGTAGCCACATATGCATATAGTGAAATAAATAGACATATAGATAAACCAATAGATATGCAAGTTGCTCAAGAAGAAGGAAAGACGATAGAGCAAATGGGAATAAGCGAAGAAACAGCACAAAAACTATTTGAATTAAATGACGAGATTAAAGCAGATTTTTCTCAGATATCTATGGGAGAAGTAATGAAAATGGCAAAAAAGATAATTACCAAGTAAGTTATGAAGTTCTTCAAGAAAAAATTAAGTGATCCATTAAAAACTAATGAAGAAGATATCACATTTGATATACAACAAAATGATGGACCAAATGACAAAACTTATTATATAAAATTAAAAAGAAAATCAAGAAAAGTACAAATATGATAATTTTTTAGGTCTAGGTTTTAATAGTAATATGCCAAAAGAAATTGCAGATTACATTGAAGTTATAAAAGAGAACCAAGATCTATTGAAAGAATTAGATGAAGGAACGTGTACTAAAGAAGAAGCTATTAATAAAATTGAAGATTCAATTGATAATACTAGTAGATTAGTCGGTGGACAAGATTTCTATTTAGTGGATGGAAAAATAGAAGTTGATGTAACTAGAAATTCTGATATAAAGAAACAAAGAGAGCAAAAACAAAACCAAATACAAGAAACAAAAAAAATGGGTACAAAAGATTTAACAGATGAAGAAAGATAATTAAATAAAAGTATAATATTACCACTTCTTGCAAACAATATGGATAAAACATATTGGCAAGGAGTGGAATTTTTTGAATAAAAAAATAAAATATTAAAAAATAAATGGAACTACATTAGACCAAGAACAATTAAAAAATCATTTAGAAAAAAATAGCAACAAATCACAATTTAGTAAATAAGTCTCAGAAGAATACTTATCCGATACCATATCTAGAAGACAATTTTAAAATAATAGAAGAAGTATATAATATTTTAAACGAACATTTAAAACTTGGTATTAGTATACATCCAGCAGGAGAATGGTTATTAGATAATTTTTATATTATAGAAGAAACAGTAAAACAAATAAAAACTGAATTACCATTAAAGAAATATATTAATTTTTTTAGGAATAGGTAACGGACCATATAAAGGATTTGCACGTATTTATGTTTTAGCATCTGAAATAGTAGCATATACAGATAATAAAATTGAAAAAAATGATTTAGAAATATATCTAACTAGTTACCAAACAAAGAAAAAATTTAAGTATGGAAGAAATTTGGAATATAGGATTATTTTTTAAATATAGCAATAATAGAAAAATATTAGAGAAATTTGTGAAAAAATATATACTTCTCAAATGCAAAAGTACAAGGCAGAAAAAATATAGTAGAAAGATTAGTAGAAAATAAACAAAAATCAGAATTGCTATGTAAAAATAATTCTAGTAGAAAAATAAGTAAAAAAGTATGGGAAGATATGCAATACCCATTTATTGAATACATGTCATATATACTAAAAGATACGGGAAAAAAGGTTATAGTTATTTGAACGCTTTAGAAGAAACAGTTGAATTAGCTGGTATGACTGTATCAGATGTAATAAAAAAAGAACATTTTGATATAGCTGTTCGTAAAGTATCTATTGGAAATAGTATTACAAGTATAAAAAAATACAAAGAATTAATTTTTTTAGAAATATTTGAAAAAAGTTAATGGAGTAGAAGAATTGTTAAAACAAGATCCAGCTAATGTATATGATAAAATGGATAATAAAACAAAAGAATATTATAGAAATAAAATTAAGGAAATATCTAAAAAAAAAAAATATCTGAAATATATATTACAAGAAAAATGTTAGAAATTGCAAATACAAAAGAAATAGGAAGCAAGCAGTCACATATAGGATATTATTTAATTGATAAAGGAGTTAGTGAACTATATATTGGACTAAAACGTAAGAAAAAAGATAGCATAAGCGAAAAAAGTAAAACAAGAATATATATTTGTTTTACAACTTTTATTACTATGATTTTTTCTATAATAATAGGATATTTAGTAAATAAAATGACTAACAATATTTATTTAGGTTTTATAGGTTTTATTTTATTTTTAATACCAGTTTCTGAATTAGTTATTCAGTTAATTCAATATATTTTAAGTAAAATAATAAAACCAAAATTAATACCAAAATTAGATTTAACTAATGGCATTGACGAAGAGAATACTACAATGGTAGTAATACCAACAATTATAAAATCAAAAAAAAAAAGTTAAGGAATTAATGCGAAAATTAGAAGTATATTATTTAGCTAATGAATCATCAAATATATATTTTACTCTACTAGGAGATTGTAGTGAAAGTACAAAAAAGGAGGAAGATTTTGATAATGAAGTAATAGAAGAAGGAAAAAAACAAGTAGATAAATTAAATCAAAAATATAAAGTTGATGAAAAAGAGTTAACAATATTTAATTTTATCTATAGAGAAAGAAAATTCAATAAAAAAAAGAAAACTCATATCTTGGATGGGAAAGAAAAAAGAGGAATGTTAAATCAATTTAATGAGTATATTTTAGGAAATATACAAAACCCATTTAGAGAAAATACTATAGAAAACAAAATAGAAAAAGAGCAATCTAAAATAAGAAAAAAGATTAGAAAAAATAAAATATATTATTACACTTGATGCAGATACAGATTTAATCTTAAATTCTGCATTTGAGTTAATAGGAGCTATGGCTCATATTTTAAATAAAGCCAGTTATAGATGATAAAAGAAATATAGTAATAGATGGATATGGAATAATGCAAACCAAGAGTTGGAATTAATTTAGATATTAGTTATAAAATTTTATTTACAAAAAATATTTGCAGGAGCAGGAGGAATTGATTCATATACAAATGCAATATCTGATATTTATCAGGATAATTTCAAAGAGGGTATTTTTACAGGAAAAGGAATTTATGATGTTGCAGTATTTTCAAAAGTTTTAAAAGGTCAAATACCAGAAAATACAGTATTAAGTCATGATTTATTAGAAGGATTCTATTTGCGTTGTGGATTAGTATCTGATATTATGCTAATGGATGGGTATCCAACAAAATATAATAGTTTTATGAATAGGTTATCTAGATGGATAAGAGGAGATTGGCAAATTGTTAGATGGATGAATTCAAAAGTCCATTAAATTTATTGTCAAAATATAAAATATTTGACAATCTAAGAAGAAGTTTATTAGAAGTTAGTATTATAATTTCAATTATATACTTAAACATAATAGGAATATTTTATAGTAAGAATATTTATGGAATAGTCACTTTTTTTATTACTAATTTCTGTATGTCCATTTATATTAGAAATATTAAATGAGATGATTTTTAAAAGAGAAGGAGAGCAAAAACAAAAAGACTTTTACTCCAAAAAAAAATATCAGGAATAAAAGGAACAATTATTAGAGGAATATTAACATTAGGTTGTTTACCATATAAAGCATATATTTCAGCAAAAAGCAATTATAGTTACTTTATATAGAGTACATTTTAGTCATATGCATTTATTAGAGTGGACTACATCAGAAGAAGCGGAAAAACAAGCAAAATCAGGATTAATCTCTTATTATAATCAAATGGCAATAAATGTACTATCAGGACTTATTTCGATAGGATTAGGAAGTTTAAAAGGAAAATATCTGGGCTGTTTTTTAGGAGTATTTTGGATTTTTTATTCCTATATGTATGTGGTATATTAGTAAAGATGAAAAAGAAGAAAAATAAAGTTGAAGAGTTAAACAATGAGGAAAAGCAATATGCAAAAGAAGTAGGAAAAAAGAACATGGAAATTTTTTGAAACATATTTAACAGAAACAAACAATTTTTTAATTCCAGATAATTATCAAGAAGATAGAAAAAGAAAAAAATTGTTTTAAGAACATCTTCTACTAATATTGGTTTATCATTGTTAGCAGTTATTTCAGCTTATGACTTGGGATATATAGAGGAAGAAAAAAGCATTTTATTTATTAAAGAATATAATATTTACTATACAAAGTTTGCCAAAATGGAATGGACATTTGTATAATTGGTATCAAATTCAGACCAAAGAACCACTAATACCTAGATATGTTTCAACAGTAGATAGTGGGAATTTAATAGGCTATCTTTTTGTAGTAAAAAAACGTTTTTAGAAGAAAAATATAAAAGATAGTAATAGAGACGAAATTCAAACATTAATAGAAATTATTGATAATACAATAAAAGATACTAATTTTTCAGTATTATATAGTAAAGAACAACAAATTTTTTTCAATAGGATTTAATGTAGAAGAAAAACAAATTAACAGATTCTTATTATGATTTATTAGCTTCAGAAGCAAGACAAGCTAGTTTAGTAGCTATAGCTAAAAAAAAGATGTACCGACAAAACATTGGAATTATTTAAGTAGGACATTAACAGTTTTAGGAAAATACAAAGGATTAATTTCATGGTCAGGAACAGCCTTCGAATATCTTATGCCTAATATTAACATACCAAAATATGAAGGCAGCTTATTAGATGAGTCTTGTAAATTTATGATTATGAGTCAAAAAAGAATATGCTAAAAGATTAAATATACCATGGGGAATATCAGAAGCAGCATTTAATTTAAAAGATTTAAAATCTAATTATCAATATAAAGCATTTGGAATTCCATGGTTAGGATTAAAAAAAGAGGATTAGCAGATGAATTGGTAGTATCTAGTTATGCAGGAGTTTTAGCTATTACAGATGAACCAAAAGAAACTATTAAAAATTTAAAACAATTAGAAAACGAAAGGAATGTACAATAAATTTGGCTTTTATGAATCAATTGATTTTACTCAGAAAGAGTAGAAAAAAGGGGAAAAAAATATGGTTTAGTAAAAACATATATGGCACATCATCAAGGACTAATTTTATTATCAATTAACAATTTATTTAATAATCAAATATTACAAAAAAGATTCATGAAAAATCCTCAAATTGAGGCAGTAAGTATACTTTTACAAGAAACTATGCCAGAAAAATTTATAATAACAAAAGAGAATAAAGAAAAAGTAGAAAAATTCAAATATAAAGATTATGAAAATTATATTCAAACAACATATAAAAGATAGATGAAAGACTAATAACAGGAAATATAATTTCAAATGAAAATTATGTAGTGGCAATGAATGAAAAAGGTGAAGGGGTTAGTAAATATGAAGATATTTATATAAATAGATTTAAAGCTACAGATGATTATGGGCAAGGCATATTTTTTATTATAAAAAATATAAAAAAAACAAAAAGAAATATGGAGTTCAAACTATGCTTTTAATCAGAAAAAAGGAAAAGAATTATCAAATTAGTTTTATGCCAGATAGAGACGAACAAGAACTTTTAAATGGAAATATAAAAACAATAATAAAAACAACAATTAGTTCACAAGAACCAGTAGAAATCAGAAGAGTAATTTTTTTGAAAATCAAGGAAATCAGGAAGAAATATTAGAAGTTACTTCTTATTTTGAACCTGTATTATCAAAAAAAAAGAGCAAGATTATGCTCATCCAGTATTTAATAATTTATTTTTAATCACAAAAATTCGATGAAGAAACAAATAGTCTAATAGTAAAAAAAAAAAAAAAAGACAAATAGATGATAAAGAAATCTATTTAGCAACTAATTTATCCACAGATAGTGAAACAATTGGGGATTTAGAATATGAAATAGAAGAAGATAAGTTTATAGGAAGAGGAAATTTAGGAATTCTAATATGATTAAAAAATCTATACCATTATCTAGAAAAATAGGATTAGTAACAGAACCAATTGTAGCATTAAAAAAAGAACTATAAAAATAAAGCCAAAAGAAAAAAAAGTAGTAGATTTAATAATTAGTGTAGGCAGAGAAGAAGAAAAAACAAAAGAAAATATTAAAAAATATCAATCTTTTGAAAATGTAAAAAGGAATTTGAACTTTCAAGAGCAAGAGTAGAAGCAGAGAGTAGATATTTAAGAATAAAAAGGCAAAAGAAATAGCTATTTATCAAAAAGATGTTATCATATTTTATTTTTTGATAATCCTATAAAAAGTCAATTTATGAAAAAAGAATACACAAATTATATATCAAAAAGATCAACTTTGGAAATATGGAATATCTGGAGACTTACCAATTATATTAATTAAAATTAGAGATGTTAATGATGGCTATGTAATAAGAGAAGTCTTAAAAGCTTATGAATTTTTTAGAACGAAAAATATTCAAACAGAAGTAGTAATATTAGATGAAGAAAAACATAGTTATGAAAAAGAAATTATGTAAGGGAAGAGATAGAAAACTCTATTTTAAATAGTCAAATGTCATATTTAAAAAATATAAAAGGAGGAATATTTACATTAACAAAAGGCGAAATAGACAAAAAAAGATATAGCACTTCTAGAAACAGTTTCAGACATAATAATAGATACTGCAAAAGGAGGATTAGAAAATAATATAAAAGATTTGGAAGAAGAATATTTAGAAAAAATATAAGCAAATAGGAAATGAAGAAGAAACAATTATACCAGTACCAAAAGAAACAGAGGATATAAATGTATTAAAAGACTCAGATAAATGTAAATATTACAATGAATATGGAGGCTTTTCAGAAGATGGAAAAGAATATTTAATTAAGATTAATCAAGATAATAGATTACCAACTGTTTGGAGCCATGTTATGGCAAATGAGAAATTTGGTTGTGTTATCACTGAAAATATGGGGGATATAGTTGGTATAAAAATAGTAGAATGAATAGAGTTTCTAGTTGGGAAAACAATCCAAGTTATGATATTTCAAGTGAAATTATATATTTAAAAGATGAAGAAAGAAAAAAAAACACTTGGTCATTAGGATTAAACCCAATGCCAGATGAAAATAATTATAATATTATATATGGCTTTGGATATGCTAAATATTCTCATAAAAATATTGGGATAGAACAGGAATTAACTGTATTTGTACCAAAAGAAGATGCTTGTAAAATTGGAATTTTAAATTTAAAAAATACTACACCAAATCGAAAAAAAAAATAAAATTATACTATTATATGAAACCAGTAATAGGTGAAGATGAATTAAAATCAGAAGGATTTATTACAACGAATTTTGATAGAAATAATAATATAATTTTAGCCAAAAATTTATATAGAGATGAATTTAAAAAATACACAAGTTTATATTTCATCTAGTGAAAAAAAATTATATCATATACAGGTGATAAAAATTTCTTCATAGGAAAGAATGGAATAGAAAATCCAGAAGCACTGCAGAAAATAAAAATTAAATAACGAAAATGCACTAGGTAAAAATGCTTGTATTGCTTATGAAATAGAAGTAGAAATAGAAAGTTTTGCAAATAAAGAAATTTCAATAATATTAGGTGCTGAGGATAAGACAATTGATTGCAAAAATATTGCATATAAATATAGTAAAATAGCAAATTGCAAACAAGAACTAGAAAATATAAAAAATTATTGGAAAGATAGATTAGGAAGATTACAAGTGTATACTCCTATAGAGTCAATAAATATTATTTTAAATGGCTGGATATTATATCAAACAATTTCTAGTAGGCTAATAGGAAGAAGCGGATATTATCAATCTGGAGGAGCATATGGATTTAGAGATCAACTACAAGATACTTTAGGATTAAAATATATAAATCCTGAATTATTAAAAAACAAATAATAAAACACAGTAAACATCAATTTATAGAAGGAGATGTTCTTCATTGGTGGCATGAAGAAACCCAAAGAGGTATAAGAACAAGATTTTCGGATGATTTATTATGGCTTGTATATTTAACAGAAGAGTATATTGACTTTACCGGAGATGAAGAAATTTTACAAATAGAAACTCCATATTTACAAGGACCTATATTGGAAGAAGGAAAAAGATGAAAGATATGATAAATATTTAGAATCAAACATTAAAGAAAATATTTACAAACATTGTATAAAAGCAATTGAAAAAAGTTTGAATTTTGGAGAAAATGGATTGCCTAAAATAGGATCAGGAGACTGGAATGACGGGTTTAGTACTGTTGGAAATAAAGGAAAAGGTGAAAGTGTATGGCTTGGCTTCTTTCAATATGCTATTTTAGACAGATTTATTCCAATTTGTAATAAAATGGGAGATGAGGAATTAGCCAAAAAATATGAAGATATAAAAATCAACTTGAAAAAGGCATTAAATACAAAGGCTTGGGATGGAAGATGGTTTAGAAGAGCATTCATGGATGATGGAAATGTATTAGGTAGTATGGAAAATGATGAATGTAGAATAGATAGTATTGCACAAAGCTGGAGTGTAATTTCTGGAGCAGGAGATAATGATAAAAAATATATTTCAATGGAAAGCTTAGAGAACCACTTAGTTGATAGAGAACATGGACTTATAAAATTGTTAGATCCACCTTTTGAAAAAGGAAAAATTGGAACCAGGCTATATTAAAAGCATATTTACCAGGGGTAAGAGAAAATGGTGGTCAATACACATGAGTGTTGTTGTTAGTACCATTTTTATAAAAATATTGATACTCTTAAATACATAAACTATTCACTAAACAAAACACACAAAACAACAAATTTTGTTTAGTACAATAAACAAAATTATTGACAAAAGAAAATAATTACGATATAATAGAATAAAATAAAGTGAACAAAGAGGAGAAAATTATGATTATTCGTGAAAAATATTTATCTAAAATTAGACCATTCTATGACCAAGATTTGATAAAAAGTCATAATGGGTGTTAGAAGATGTGGTAAGTCAGGTTATATTATTACAAATAATAGATGAGTTAAAAGCAAGAGGAATACCAGAATCTCAAATAATATATATAAACTTTGAATATGAAGATTATTCTTTTATAAAAAATGATATGGATTTACACAATTACATTAAAGAAAAAATAGTAAGTAAAGATAAATATTATTTATTCTTTGATGAAATTCAAAATGTCGAACACTGGGGAAAAAGCGATAAATTCATTTAAGGCATCTAAAAATGTATCAATATTCATTACTGGTTCTAATAGTGATTTACTATCTGGAGAACTTGCTACACATATAGCAGGAAGATATGTAAGTTTTTAAAACTTATCCATTCACATTTAAAGAAGTATGTGAGCTTAAAAAAATATAACAGATAGAAAAGATATAGAAGAAGTATTTGATGACTATATGACTTGGGAGGAATGCCACAAAGATTTATGATGACAGATGAAGTTCAGACAAGAACATATTTATCAGACATCTATAATTCTATATTAGTAAAAAGATATTATAGCAAGATTTAATATAAAAGATTTAGATCTATTTAATAGAATAGTAGAATATATAGTTACAACACCATCTCAAAATTTTTCAGCAGAAAGTTTATCAAATTATTTTGCAAATAAAGATGATAGAGAAGTTTCAAAAATAACTCTATATAACTATTTAGAATATATGACAAAAGCTATGATGATAAATAAAGCTGATAGATATGATGTTAGAGGAAAAAGAATATTAAATGGAAAATACAAATATTATTTAACGGATTTAGGTTTCGGTCAAATAATGAATGTTGGAAAAAAGACCACAACTAGGAGCATATTTAGAAAATATTGTATATAATGAATTACTATCTAGAGGATATGATGTTAAAGTCGGAAATTTAGAAAATGGAGAAATAGACTTTATAGCGACAAGATTTAAAGAAAAGATATATATTCAAGTAGCTTACATTTTAGCAGATGATTCTGTTATTGAAAGAGAATTTGGAGCATTTAAAAAAATATAGAGGATAACTACCCTAAATATGTTTTAACAATGGATAAATTTGATTTTTCACAAAATGGTATAATTCATAAAAATGTAATAGATTGGTTATTAGAAGAAAAAAATAAGAAATTAAATAATAATATAGTAATTTATGAAATAGTACGAAAAATATATTATATAGCCTTAAGACAAAATCTTAAGGTTTATTTTTTTGCCCCTAAACTTATACTAAAATTATTTTTAAAGCCTTAAAATTGAATTTGAGGCAAATAGAAACTAAAAGAAAGGAGCATTATATGAACAAACAAAAAAAAAAAAGGTTTATGGATACCAGCAGAAATTTTATTAAATGAAGAACTAATAGATAAAGAAAAACTAATACTTGCAATGATTTTATATTTAAGCGAAGAAACATCAAGTTGTTTTGCAAGTAATAAATATATAGCAAATATAGTAAATGTAACAGCAGATAGAGTGTCAAAAAAATAATAAGTTCTTTAAGAGACAAAAGAACTATATAAAAGTAAAATTAAAATATAAAACAGATAGTAAAGAAATAGAAGAAAGACAAATTTTACCTATAGTCGAAAACATCAATAGGTGTAGTCTAAAACACCTAGAGGGTATAGATATAAATAACTATTCAGATAGTCAAAAGCAACCATACCCTATAGGTGATAATGATAAAGATATAATAAATAATATAAAAAAATAAAAATAATTATAATAAAGAGGACACACATAAAAAAGAAAAATATTCCATATAGAAGTGACAGGTATGGCGATGACTTCAATTGGGATAGCTTATATGCAAATTATAAAAGAGATTAGTGCTACTTCAAATGTATAGCTAATCTCTTTTAATTTGCCTAAAAAAACTATGAATAGTTTTTTAGCAATCCAAAAAAAAAAAGTGAATTTTTATTTTGGATTGAATGGGGTGTGGGGTGATGCTCTGCCACACGAAACACTTTTTGAAGCAGTAAGCTAAAAAAAAGTGTTGTAGTGTGTTACAAGACAATTAAAAAAAGATCAGAATTTAAGAAATAAATATGTCTTATTAGCTAGTAGCACAAGAGAAAAAACTAGCTGAAGCAAAGGAGGTGAGAGATGAGTTATGCAATAATAAGAAACACAAAATACAAAAAAGAGAAAATCTAAAAGGAATGTTTAGACACAACGAAAGAAGAAACAGAAATTATTCAAATAATAATATAGATAAAGAAAAAATCATATTTAAATTATTCATTAAAAGAGCCACAATATAGTTATGAAAATAAAAAAGGAAGAATTAAATATGTAAATTAAATAAATTCAAATTTTACAAAATGCAAGAAATGTGGTATTATTAACATAATGGCAATAGCCATGTTGAAACCGTTATAAAATTATCACTTAAGGAGGAATAAACTATGAAACGGTATGAAAAAATTTGTGCTTGAGGCAGAAAAAGGGTATAACCTTTGAAGTCTCAGAGGGAACAAGTGGAGAGTTAATTATCAGAGCTCTGAACATTGCTACAGCTAATGTTTATTCTGAAAATTATGCAAATCCGCCGATACCGGAGGGATACAAGTATGTTTGCGGAGACTGGAAGAACGGCTTTGTAATTGAAAGAGATTCTGATGGCAGTCAGTTCGTTTGGATTCCTGTTGGGAGCCTTGATTCTAATGGAACACTTGATGGAGTTTCATTTGCCGAGAAGTTTGGAAGAAGAAATTATCGGAACAATGAATTCTCAGAAGGCGAATTTCATGAAACATTGACGGGCGAACTTGCCATGCAACTTGAAAGTGTTAAGAAATATGGGGGATTTTATATTTCTCGGTATGACATTTCCAAGAGTTCAGCAGGAAAAAACCGCAGTCGGTAAAAGGAGTTATGCCGTGGGTAAACATCAATTTTGATGATGCCAAGAAGATTGCATCCACTATCGAAGACAATGAAGCAGTTAAAAAGTCATCTGACTTTTGGTGCAGAATATGATTCGGTATTGGAATGGTTTTATCAAAACGGAAGTTAAAACTCTTGCTGAAATTGCAGAGGACTCTACTGAATGGAGCAATTATTGTAATACAGAGAATTCTCCAAAGAAAGTAGTTGAAACAGGAAGCAGAGAAAAATGGTGTGTTAATAACATCTACGACCTTGCAGGTAATGTAGATGAATGGACACAAGAACAGAATAAAAGTTCGTATCGTGTTATCCGTGGTGGCAATTACAGCATTAATGGGGACTTTTGTCCTGTCGCCTATCGCGATTACAGCAGTCCTGATTTCAGCTATAACGACACTGGTTTTCGTGCCACGCTTTATATTAAGTAGTACTGACCACTGTAAAACTATCCTAATTTGTTTCCAAACACAGATAGAAGGAGAGAACTTTGAAATTTCAGAGTTCCTCCTTCTTTTTTTATATATTTTTTAATAGGGAGTTGGAGTGTTAAAATATGAATTATAAAAGTATATGTATTAGTAAATTGAAAAAATTGAATATATGTATACTTTTCTATTTCCAATACAAATCACTTAATTTCTTCAATTCTATTTTAAAATCTTCTATTTGTTCATTAGTATAAGTATCTCTTAATTCTCTAGCTTTTTTCAGACCATTCTTTGAATTGCTTTTTCTTTAAATTCTTTCGTATGATTATAGTGTAAACCATGCATTCTTTTTTATATTCTCTGTTGTATTCCTTTAAAATTGAACTATTTTGAACTATTTCTTTTTTGTTTATTTAATGCTCCAATTTCTTTACAAGTTTTTCCAGTATCTAAATATAAGCTATTGCAATATTTTTGGCCATTTTTTCCTTTTTTTGATTTGGATTTTTACTACTGGTTACAGGAATAAATAATTTTCCACAATTTTCACATTTATTGATAGTAAAATTATTTTGAATTACTTTAAATAACTCAAATCTAATTTGTTCTTCAGAACTTTCTAATTCATAGACTTCTTCTACAGCAATATGTTTTTTTCTTTGATTAATTTAACTACACATCTTCTACATCTAATCTTCTCTCTTGTAGTGATAATCCTTTATTACAGACATATTTTGTTTTTAAATTTGGTATCTAAAAAGATTGCATGTGCTGGATTAGTATTAAGATAGTGTATGTCAAAAAATCTTTTTGCCTCATATAAATATAGTCTTTCTTCTGTACTTAAATTTTTTACAATAGAGTTATTAGAATATTTACTTATCAATTCTAATCGCTTTTTTTAAATCAGTCTTTTTTTTTATAAGATTTTCTATTATATCTATTAAGACTTGTGTATAAAAATGAGTATATGGCGAAAATTCTAAACACGCTCTAACTATTTGAAACATTTTAAAGAAACAATCTAATTTTTTCATCCATAATATTTGCTTCTTTAGCAGAACATACAAGTTCTATTAACCCAGTATACATTGTTTTCAATTTATCAAAATCTTCATAACTCATTATTGCAAATTCATATAATTTATCTCCAATATTATATTCAAAATCATGAGTAGCACCAAAAAAATTCTCCTATCATTTTTTTATTACAATTTTATTATTCTTAAGTGTAAAATTAGTTATCATATCAATGTTTCCTCCAAAAAAAAAAAATAGAATATAGCTATTTCAATTTTTAATTTATCTATAGACTTGCAAAAAAAAAAGTATTTACAACACTTTTTAAGGCTCTTATAATAAAAATCGCAAGTAGAAAATAGCACGTGTAAATAATTATTTTCTATCACAGTAAAGCACATTGAAAATTGAATAGCAAACTACAAGCACAGATAATGAAACTTTCGTCTGGCTAACGTGATGTGAAGGGGCGATTCTCTAAAAAAGAGGAATGAGGGCAAATCTCATATGGGATTAAATCCACTTGTGGTTTTTAAATTGATAAGACATAGCAGAGTGTATTGTATAAAGTAAGGAAAAATTGGAAATAATTACAACTAAAGGAGTGAGATTTATGCAAGAAAGAAAAAAAAAAAAAAGTATAAAAAGAAAAAAGAATTTTAAAATAAATATTATATTTAATGAAAAAGGAGAAGCATTAGAGAAAATAATAGAAAGAGCATTTGGAAATTATTGTCTGAAGAAAAATTAAAGTAAAATAATGGTATTTAGTGAGATAATATGTTATAATACTTGCAAAAGAGTATCAATATTATCTCATTATCTTTACATAGCAAGTAAGGAGGTAAATGTGAGCTATACAATAATGAATAATATTGATTATAAAGTAGGCATATATATAAGGCTTTCAAGAGAAGATGAAGAAAAAAGAAAAAATATCAAGAAAGTGAAAGTATTGGAAACCAAAGAACTTTGCTAATGCAATATATCAAAGAAAACAAACTAAACTTTATATCAGAATACGTTGATGATGGTGTAAGTGGTACAAGTTTTGATAGACCTGCATTTAATAGAATGATAGCAGATATTGAAACTCGGTAAAATCAATATGATCGTCACGAAAGACTTATCAAGACTAGGTAGAAATTATGTGCAATCAGGATTATACATTGAAACATATTTTCCAGAACATGAAGTAAGGTTTGTTGCAATATTAGACAATATAGATACGGCTTATGATACATCAAACAATGATATAGCACCATTTAAATCAATATTAAATGAAATGTATGCAAAAAAAGATACATCAAAGAAAATAAATAGTGTATTACAATCAAAAAAAAGAAATCTTGGAGAATATTTAGGAACAGCACCTTATGGCTATAAAAAAAGATCCAGAAAATAAATACCATTTAATAATAGATGAAGAAGCAGCAAATGTAGTAAAACTAATATATGAAAAATATTTAGCAGGGTTTGGTACAATGCAAATAGCAGATTATTTAAGTAAAAAGAAGATTCCAATTCCATCAGATTATAACAAGAGAAAAAGGGGAACAAAGTCTTTAACTTATGGACTATGGCAACAATCTACAGTAAGATTTATTCTTTCAAATGAAATTTATACAGGAACAGTAATACAAGGAAAAAAGAAAAAAGAAAGTAAGTTTTAAATCTAAAAAAAATTTATAGATTTACCAGAAGAAGATTGGATAAAAGTAGAAAATATGCACGAAGCTATTATAAGTAAAGAGGATTTTGAAAGAGTAAAAAAAAAGTAATTCAAGCAACTAAAGGCTCAAGAGTAGTTCAAAATGATTACTTATTTAAGGGATTACTTAGATGTTATGATTGCAAAGGATATATTGGAATAAGAAGTCCAGATAAAAACGGAAATATTTATGGTAGATGCCAAAGATATGGAAGGTTTGGAAAATTTGATGTATGTTCACCACACAATTTTAATTATCAAGTTTTTGAAGAACAAATGCTAGAAGTTTTAAGAGAAGTTTGTAAAGAATATACCAATACAAAAAACTAGAAGAAATTGCAAAACAGACAAAAACAAAACAATCAAAAGAAATAGATATAAAAAACAAATAGAATCTTTTTAAACAGCAGGTAGAGAGTGAAACTAGAAAGTTGGAAGTAATGTATGATGATAGACTGGCAGGAATTATAACACTTAAGGAATATATGAAAAATGCAAATAGAATAAAAGAATTGGTTAGAGGATATGAACAAAACATTAAAGAGCTTGAACAAGAGCTATCAGGAGAAAGTGATAAGACAAAAAATGATAATAGATTAGATAATTTGATAGAAGAGTTTCTTAATATGGAAAAACCAACAAAAGAAATAATTAGAGAATTTATAGAAAAAAATTGAAATTCATAGCGACAAGCAAGTTGATATTTATTTCAATTTTAAACCATTACAAGATTTAAATAATAATTTTATATGTGCTAGAAAAGAATATGAGAAAAAAGTAGGATAGAAAAAATGTCCACAACAACAATACACACATAGTGCAATATGGGTTATTATAGCAGAGACAATGCTAGGATTTGGAGATAAAGCAACAGAACTATACAGAATGATAAACCGATTGAACATGCAAGGACAAAAGAAGCAAGTAAAAAGTATAAAGTAGAGCCATATGTTATTGCTGCAGATGTTTATGGAGCAAGTAATTTAGCAGGACAAGGTGGTTGGACATGGTATACAGGATCAAGTAGCTGGTATTATAAAGCAGGAATTGAATATATATTAGGTTTAAAAATAGAGAAGGGATATATGAGAATAGAACCATGCATTCCAAAAGAATGGAAAGAATACCAAATTCAATACAAATGGAAAGAAAGTATTTATAATATTAGAATAAAAAATCCAAATGGAAAAAAATGTGGGAGTTTCTGAGATAAAATTAAATGGCGAGAAGATAGAAAATTATATTAAATTAGATGGAAGCAGAAATATATATCAAATTGAGGTGACTATGTAAATCATTTATAGAAAGAACAGTATAATTATTTTGAATTATACTGTTCTTTTTTATATTACAATAAATCATAAAAATTTTGAAATACATAACCTTCACTTTTTAAATAATCTATGGAATCTTTTTAAAATACTAGAGTATCATTAACATCAGAAGTATCATGCATTAGAACAACTAAAGTTCCTTTGTTTTTAGCAGATTTTTTTTTAAGATTGTTTAATAATTGATAATTAGAATATTTTTTTACAGAATCATTATTTAAACAATTCCAATCTACATATACATAATCCATTTCTTGAAGAAGCTTAGCACTTACCTTTTTTTTGAGATTTATTGTTTGGAGACATATAACCATTTGGAAATCGAAATATATGAGAACAATAATTATCAATGCCAATCGCTTTTCCAATTTCGATATCAGTTTTTTTTACTTCGTTAATAAAACTATTATTACTTTCGTATAATTTTTTATTACTATGATCATAACCATGATTTGCAATATAATGACCATCATCATAAGCTCTTTTTACTAGTTCAGGATGTTTGGCTACATATTTTCCAATAACAAAAAAATGAAGCTTTTACATTTTCTTCTTTGAGTATATCTAATACCTTAGGTGTAGCTCTAAGAGTAGGTCCATCATCAAAAGTTAAATATTGCAATTTTTTTCAGTTCCTTTTGTTAAAGACATTATTTTTTCTTTTGCGTTATCATTTAAGCCATTGTTTATTGAAAGCTCAACAGCCATGGAAAATGGATTATGATAATAGAAATACATAGAAAATATTATAAAAAATATAATGCACATAAAAATTAAAAACTTTTTATTAAAAATTAAAATTCTCATAATTAAACTCCTTATTTTAAATATATGTAACAGAAAATAAAAAAAGTCATAAAAATTTTTTATGACTTTTTATTTACTATTTAATTGAATTAGCTTCTTCTTCTGTAATGTATCCATACTGAACCATTGCATTTAAAACATGAGATTGCCTTTTTTTGGCTAAGTCAGGATTTATAGAAGGTGAATAAACAGAAGGAGCATTTGGAATTCAGCTAACATAGAAGCTTCTTCTAAAGTTAAATCTTTGGGTTCTTTTTATAATATCCCATACTTGCAGCATAGATTCCATAATAACCATCACCAAAATAATTTGAATTTACATATAATGCTAGTATTTCATCTTTAGAGTAATTTTTTTCTAAATCGTAAGCACACAAAAATTTCACCTATTTTTTTCTAATTAAAGTTTTATCTTGATTAAAAATAATTTTATTTTTTGCAACTTGTTGTGTAATAGTACTCCCACCTTCATCAAATTCTCCATCTCTAATATTAGTATACAAGGCCCTAGCAATACCAATAAAATCAACAGGTCCATGCTCATAGTAGCGATGATCTTCTACAGCAATTACTGCGTTAATATAATTTTTAGGTAATTGTTCAAAAAGGAACAAAATGTTTTTTACTAGTTACTTCTTCTACACGAGATGTTAGAGATTTCTCATGGAGGTTTTTTAGAGTAATATCAAAACCAATTAGAAAAATAAAAGTACTAACAAGTAGTAGTAAAATTAATAAGAAAATTAATAATTTTTTAGTATTTTCATAAATTTATCACCCTTTTTTTATATTATACAAGAAAGTTTGTTTTTTTGAAAAGTAGGTTTGAAAAAATACTGTTACAGGTCAGTAAAAAATGCTTATGATGTCCAAGCATTGGCTCCAACTATAACACTTAGATTTTATTTAATGTCTTTTCATTTCATTCAAAAAAAAATCTAATACAAGAAAACAAGGCGCTTTCACTGAAGTGAACCCAAAATATTAGACAAAAAGTTTAATAAGGAGGGTTCATTTTATGGCAAAAATACTCAAAAGAATTCAAATTAAAAGTTGTTAAATATTGTATTGAAAATTATCATACTAGTTATGAAGCAGCAAAAAAAAATTTAACATTCCAAGCCCAACACCAATAAAGCATTGGATAGGAAAATACAATGAACATGGAGAAATTGGTATAGAAAAAAAAAACAAAAAAGCATCTTATGATGGAAAATATAAGCAAAATGTAGTAGAATATATGCATACAAACCATTTGTCTGCAACACAAACAACAATACATTTTAAATTAAGCTCAGGAAGTACTGTAACAAAATGGGAACGTATATATTATGAGGAAGGGCCACAAGCACTTTATGAAGAGCGACGTGGTAGAAATAAAAATATGAGTTCTAAATCAAGAAAAAAAGAAATTATCCAAAGATGTAGAAGAAGATTTGATAGCAGAAGTTCAAAGACTTAGAATGGAAAATGCATACTTAAAAAAAATTGCAAGCCTTAGTTCAGAAAAGAACAAAGCCAAAACAATCGAAAAAGTAATTGTAATAGATGAATTAAGGCAAGAATTTAAGTTAGAGGCTTTGTTAAAATATGCAGAAGTGACAAGAAGTACATTTTATTATCAATTAAATAGAATGAAGGAAACAGATAAATATAAAGAGATAAAAGAAGAAATAACAGCTATTTATCACGAAAACAAAGGAAGATATGGATATAGAAGAATAACTATGGAACTTCATAATAGAGGATATAATATAAATCATAAAACAGTTTCAAAATTAATGAAAGAATTAGGACTGCAATGTTTTGTGAGAATACAAAAATATAAATCTTATAAAAGGTGAAGTAGGAAAAATATGTAATAATTTATTAAATCGTGAATTTGAAGCAAAAAAAAACCAAATGAGAAATGGGTTACAGATGTAACAGAATTCAAAGTAGATAAAGCAAAAATATATTTATCACCAATAGTAGATTTATTTAATGGAGAAGTAATTAGTTATAATATATCAAGGCATCAGTATTTGCACAAGTAGTAGACATGTTAAAAAAAGCATTTAGTAAAATACCAGATAATACTAATTTGATATTACATTCAGACCAAGGATGGCAGTATCAAATGAAACAATATCAACACTTATTGAAAGAAAAAGGAATTAGACAAAGTATGTCTAGAAAAGGAAATTGTTTAGATAACTCATTAGCAGAGAATTTCTTTGGTTTATTAAAATCAGAATTATTTTATATGAAAGAATATAAAACAATAGAAGAATTAGAAACAGATATAATAGAATATATAGATTATTATAATAATAAAAGGATAAAGGGCAAGTTAAAAGGAATGAGTCCTGTACAATACAGAGTTCATTCCCAAGCAGCCTAATACCTAATAAAAAAAATGTCCAATTTTTTGGGTTCAGTACACACTCAGACTCAAAATTATTATTATATGAATTTAAACTTTTCGAATGTAATTGGAGTAATCTTAGAATTTTTTTAAATAATTTAATGGAAAATGTTCACGTCGAGCTTTAGCTCGGACTAAAGTGAAAGGGTGCCATTAAATTATTTTTAGAAATTCTTAGATTATGTATTGAATCGAGAAAAGTTTAAATTCATATATAATAATTTTGCCCGTGAACATTACTCATTTTCTTGTAAAATATTTTCTATTTTTCATTCAAATCAAACGTCATTAAATAAAATCTAAGTGTTATAGTGGGAGCCAAAGCTTGGACATCATAAGCATTTCTTACTGACCTATAACAAAATACTAAAACTTAAAAATAAGAAAGCTTTACAAAAAAATATACATATGATAGAATGACAACTAATAAAATATAACTATATTTTTTATTTAGTATTAATACCTAAAGAGGGTGAAGAAAATGAAAAAATTTACAAAAAAATGCACGGGTTAGGAAATGATTATGTCTATATGGATGCAATACACCAAAAATAGACAATGGATCTGAACTAGCTCGTTTTGTTAGTAATAGGCACTTTGGGATTGGTTCAGATGGTTTGATTTTAATCTGTAAAAGTGATATTGCTGATTTTTAAAATGAGAATGTTTAATCAAGATGGTAGTGAAGCAGAAAAATGTGTGGCAATGGAATTCGTTGTGTAGAAAGTTCGTATATGACAAAGGGTTAACTAATAAAACAACGGTAACAATTGAGACTTTAGCTGGAATAAAAACACTAAAATTTAATTTAAAAGATAAAAAAGTAGAAACAGTAAGGGTAGATATGGGAGAACCAATTTTAAATCCAAAAAAGATTCCAGTTATATCAAGTGAAAATCCAGTAAAAAATTTAAAGTTAAAAGCTTTAGATAAAGAATTTATTTTTACTTGTGTATCTATGGGAAATCCGCATGCTATTACAGTAGTAAAAAGACACAGAAAAAAATTTGATGTAGAAACTTATGGAAGAATATTGGAAGTAGACAAAGCTTTTTTCCAAATAAAACAAATGTTGAATTTGTTCAAATAGTAGACAAAGAACATATAAAAATGAGAGTATGGGAAAGAGGTGCAGGAGAAACTTTAGCTTGTGGAACAGGAGCATGTGCAACAGCAGTTGCCTGCCATCTAAATGGTCTTACAGATAGAAATGTATACATAGAATTACTTCGGAGGAACATTAAAAATAGAATGGAATAAAGAAGATAATCATATTTATATGACAGGACCAGCAGTAACAGTATTTGAGGGGGAATTAGAATGAGTTTAATAAATGAAAATTTTTTAAAATTACAAGATAGCTATTTATTTTCAACAATAGCAAAAAAAAGTAGCAAAAAAAAATTTACTGAAGAAAATCCAGAAAAGGAAATAATAAAACTTGGAATAGGTGATGTTACAAGGCCTATAGTTCCAGCATGTATAGAAGCTATGCATAAAGCAGTAGATGAAATAGGAACAAAAAGAAGGTTTTAAAGGCTATGGACCAGAGCAAGGTTATGATTTCTTAAGAGATGCAATAGTAAAAAAAACGATTATAAATCAAGAGGAATAGATGTAAAAAAAAGATGAAATATTTGTATCAGATGGAGCAAAATGTGATTGTGGAAATATAGTAGATATTTTTGGAAAAGAAAATAAAAGTAGCTATTACAGACCCTGTTTATCCTGTATATTTAGATACAAACATTATGTCAGGAAGAGATGTTATATACTTACCTGTAACTGCTAAAAATAACTTTATGCCAGAGCTACCAAAAAGAAAAAGTAGATATGATATATCTATGTTTCCCAAATAATCCAACAGGAACAGTTTTAACAAAAGAAGAATTGAAGAAGTGGGTAGACTATGCTAAAGCAAATAATTCAGTAATTTTATATGATGCTGCATACGAAGCATTCATAACAGAAGAAAAAAAATACCACATAGTATTTATGAAGTAGAAGGAGCAAAGGAAGTTGCAATTGAGTTCAAAAAGCTACTCAAAAACAGCAGGATTTACAGGAGTTAGATGTGCATATGTAGTAATACCAAAAGAGTTAAAAAGGATATACAAAAGATGAAAAAGAAATAAGCTATAATAAGTTATGGAATAGAAGAACTTGTACAAAATTTAATGGTGTATCTTACATAGTACAAAAGAGCAGCAGAAGCAACATATTCTGAAAAAGGTAAAAAAAAGAAATAAAAAGAAAATATAAATTATTATTTGGAAAATGCTAAAATAATAAAAAAAAAGGTTTAGAAGAAGCAGGATTTACATGCTATGGAGGGGTTAATTCACCATATGTATGGTTGAAAGTTCCAGATGGTATGACGTCTTGGGAGTTTTTTGATGAACTATTAGAAAAAGCAAATGTAGTAGGAACTCCAGGAAGTGGATTTGGACCTCATGGAGAGGGATATTTTAGATTAACAGCTTTTGGAACGAAGGAAAATACAATTAAGGCAATTGAGAGAATAAAAAAGGTAATGTAAAAAGAGAAGGTAGTGATTACTAAGAAAGTAGTCATTACCTTTTTTATTAATTTTAAAATTGGTATGTAATAAATTGTTAAATAGTATTACAGATTAATCTAATCTGTTCATTATGTTCAAAAAAAGAGAATCTAGTATAAAAAATAAGGCACTTTCACTCAGGTTAAAATCATATACATATATACATTCTAATTATACTATAGGTTTGTAAATTACAATTAAATGAAAATAATACAAACATAAATTTGTAAAAAATGTTGACTTTTAATTATAATATTTATATAATTAACAAAGAAAAAAATTTAAAAAAGGTGGGCGAAAAATGAAGGAACAATTTTTAGAATTATTAAAAAAAAGTAAAAAAAGAGAAGGAATAAACGAATTAATACAATTTTTTAGAAAAATCAGATTTTTTTTATTGCACCAGCAAGTACAAGATTTCATGGAAATCACGAAGGTGGTCTTGTAGAACATAGTATAAAAGTTTATGAAATATTAAAACATAAAGTAGAAAATAGCATATTAAAAATAGATATACCAGAAGAATCAATAATTATAATAGGATTATTACATGATATTTGTAAAACTAATTTTTTATAAAGTAGATTTTAGAAATGCTAAAAATGCCTTGGGAGTTTGGGAAAAAGTACCATATTACACAATAGAAGATACAATACCATATGGACATGGAGAAAAATCAGTAATGATGATTACAGAATATATGAAATTAACACCAGAAGAAAAAAATACTCTATACGTTGGCATATGGGATACACTGAGCCAAAAGAAAATTATAATGCAATAGGAGCAAGTTATACAAAATATCCAATTGCTTTATTAACACATGAAGCAGACTTGGAGAAGCAACTTATTTTTATGATACATAAAAGTTAAATTAGAGAGGAAAAAAATGATAGCATATATAAAGGGAAAATTAGAAATGAAAATGACTGAATATGTAGTAATAGATGTTGGAGGCATTGGTTATAAAGTATTCATGTCAGAATTAGGAATAGAAAATATAGGAAATATAGGAGACACAGTAAAAGTACATACATATTACAGAGTAAGAGAAGATGACATAAGTATTTTTTGGTTTTAATACCCTAGAAGAATTAAAGATGTTTGAACTTTTACTTGGAGTAAGTGGAGTTGGAGCAAAAACAGCTCTTACAATGCTTGCAGTATGTGAACCTTCTGAGTTTGCATTAGCTGTTATTTCAGAAGATGTAAAAAGCATTAACAGGAATTCCTGGAATAGGACCAAAATCAGCTAAAAAGAATAATATTAGAACTAAAAGATAAAATAAAGAAAGAACAAGAAGTAAAAAGCTATAAAAGATACAATAGAAAATAAGGCAAAGTTCAAAAATACAAATAGCTATTCAAAATGACGAAAAAGTAAAAGAAGCAATTTCAGCTCTTCAAGTTTTAGGATATAATAGAAAAGAACTAGAAAAAGCCTTTGTAAAATTACCAACGATAGAAATGTCAACAGAAGAATTAATAAGAAAAGGATTAGTAGCATTAGGAAAATAATAAAAATAGAGGTAGAGATTATGAATATGAATGAACCATTAGCATTTCGAGTAAGACCAAAAACATTAGAAGAATATATTGGTCAAGAACATGTATTACGGAAAAGATAAAATTTTATATAGAACAATTAAAGCAGATAGACTATCTAGTATCATTCTATTTGGACCTCCAGGATGTGGAAAAACTTCACTTGCAAGAGTAATAAGTGAAACAACGAAATATAAATTTTACAAAATAAATGCAGTAACAGCAGGAGTAGCAGATATAAAAAAAAGTAATAGAAGAAACAAAAAACTTCATGCTAAATCCAACAGGAAAAAAAAAGCATATTATTTATAGATGAAATTCATAGATTTAACAAATTACAACAAGATGCTCTACTTCCTTATGTAGAAAATGGAACAATAATACTAATAGGAGCTACAACAGAAAATCCATATTTTGAAGTAAACAAAGCTTTAATTTCAAGATCAATGGTTGTAAAGCTAGATCCATTAACAGAGGACAATATATACGATATTTTAAAAAATGCAATAAAAAATAAAAGATGGGCTTGAGAATATAATATAAAAAATTGAAGATGCTACATTAAAAAAAAAATTAGCTACAATAGCCAATGGTGATGTAAGAACAGCACTAAATGGATTAGAAGTAGCAACTTTAACAACAGCAATGAGTGATGATGGTTATATTCATTTAACAGATGAAGATATAAAAAAATAGTGTTCAAAGTAAAAAAAGGCGATTTTCGATAAAAAACGGTGAGCAACATTATGATAATATTAGTGCATTCATTAAATCAATGAGAGGTTCGATCCAGATGCAGCAGTATTTTATTTAGCACGTGCGTTAAATGGTGGAGAAGATCCAATGTTTTTAGCTAGAAGAATAGTAATATGTGCATCAGAAGATGTTGGAATGGCAAATCCAAATGCGTTAGTTGTTGCAAATAGTGCAATGCAAGCAGTACATATGATAGGAATGCCAGAAGCAAGAATATTATTGTCAGAAGCAGCTATTTATGTAGCAACATCAAAAAAAAATCAAATGCATCATATATGGCAATAAACAAAGCATTAGAAGATGTTAAAAAAAAGACACAGGAGAAGTTCCAATGCATATTAGAAATGCTCCTATAGAAAAAATGAAAGAATTAGGCTATCATGAGGGATACTTGTATCCACATGATTTCCAGGACACTATGTAGAGCAACAATATCTTCCAGATAAAATGGTTGGAACTAAATATTATGTAAAAGATGAAAAATGAGTTATATTACTATGTAATATAGCTCTTTTTTTAAAATAAAATGAATAAATTCCCCTTGAAAAAAAAACTTCAAAATAATAATATGAATAAAAACAAATATTTTTTTAAAAATGGCAATAGGTTTTATAGCTGGAATAATAAGCGGACTATTTTCTACTGGAGGAGGAATGATATTAGTTCCAGCATTTATATATTTATTAAAAAAAATCAAAGATATAAAAGCAAGAGGAACATCAATATTTTTGTATTTTACCTATGGTATTAACAAGTAGTTTTTTCTATTATAAAGGAAACTATATTAATTGAAAATAGCATTTTTGTGTGCTCTAGGAGGTGCAATAGGGGGGATATATAGGAGCAAGATTATTAAAAAAAATTGCCAGAAAAGATATTAAAAAAGTGCTTTTTGCTATATTTTTTTAATATATGTAGCAGTTAGAATGTTAACAGCAAATTAAACAATTGCAAAAAATAAAAATCGGAAACATTCCAAATCGGAGGTAGAAATATGATAGAAATTCTTATTGGAATGATATCTGGAATTGTAAGTGGAACGGGTATGGGAGGAGGAGGAACAATCTTAATATTTCTTCTTACTTTTTATGATGGGAATAGAGCAACATGTGTCTCAAGCGACAAACTTAATATTCTTTTTTTTATTCCAACTTCAATTGTTGCAATAATTATAAATATAAAAAATAAAAAATATTGATTTAAAATTAGCAATAATAATATCTATATTTGGTATTTTAGGAGCTATTATAGGCTCTAATATATCAGTATATACAGATGTTAAAATATTAAAAAAATGTTTTGGGGTTTTTTTTAATAATAGTTGCGATTAATGAAATATATTCCATAATAAGATTGTATAAAAAGATAAAAAAACAAATAATAAATAAAAAGAGGAGGAATTTTTATGAAATTTGTAAAAGGAGTTGTAATTGGAGGTTTAATAACTACGGGATTTGTTATGATGTATGCAGAAACAGGAAAAATGAACAAAAAAAATGATTATGAAAAAAGGTAAACAATTAGCAAAAAAAGATGGGAATTATGTAATAAGGTAAAAAGATGCTTATAGGAGATAAAACTCAAAATAAGCATCTATTTTTATCAAGCTAAAATTAACAGATATTTATAGTTCTATTAGAAATTCATATCTTTAAAATCTTCTTCTTTTAAAAAGCCGTCTTTTTTATCACATTTTTTACATGGTTCATGTTTTTCATTAATAAAACAATCACATTTATCGCATTTATCACCTTTTTAGACATTTGCCTTCATGATGACATTTTGCACATATTTTTTATTTTTTTGTATCATTAACCCAGATTTGTAAAGCATATTCTTTTCCAGGGCATAAAGGACCAAATACAAATTCTCCTTCTTTATCAGTGAAAGTATGACCTATAGGTCTTCTTTCTTCTTTGCCATGTTCGCATACTACTTCAACTAATTTTACAACAGCATTATCTACAGGCTCTTTAAAACAATTTTTTACAACACCATATATAACATCACGGTTATCTTCTGGTAAAGTAATATCTAAATCAAATTGTTTGCCTCCTGAAATAACACCATCAACATCTAAAACTGGGCAATAAGGTTTTTTCCCTTCCATATCCATATTTCTCATTCCTTTCTTATAAACAACTTAAATGTTGTTTGTATATAATATGAAGAAAAAAGACGAAAGTTGAATTATTTTGTATGATATTTTATGTGAAATAGATAGTAGGTATAAACGACTAAAGGTACATATTGAAAAAAAAGAGATAATATAAAATAAAATATGAATGTTTTTTCCTATAACAAGCATAAAATTAAAGTAGCTTTAAATAGGAGGGTTTTTTTATGTTTTTCGTATTTAATAAACAAAAATATATACATATGCAGTATCTTTAGTAACAGTAATAGTATTATTCTTTGTAGCAAGTAACTTTGGTCAAGAAAATCAGAAGACAGTAGAGACATCTGCTGAGAACCAAAAAACTACTACCAATTTATAATGTACAAACAGAAGAAAATAAAGTTGCTTTTTACAATGAATTGTGGCATGGAATGCAGATGATATAGATAGCATATTAGAAACATTACAAAAAAACAATATAAAGATAACATTTTTTATGGTAGGAGATTGGATTGAAAAGTTCCCAGAAGCAGTAAAAAGATAAAAGATGCGGGACATGAAATATCAAGCCATAGTGATACACACCCACATGTAAATAATTTAACATATGAAGAAAATATTAATGAAATAGAAAAAAGTAACGATAAAATTGAAAAAATAACAGGAAATAGAACAAAAAATATACAGGGCACCATATGGAGAATATAATAACACAGTAATAAAAGCAACAAGAGATAAAAGGATATTTCTGTATTCAATGGAATCTAGATACTTTAGATTATACAGGAATTACAGGAGACGAAATGTGGAATAGGTTAAAAGAAAAGATAAAAAGCTGGTGATATTATACTTAGCCATAATGGAACTAAGCATACAGCAGACAGTTTAGATATGATAATAAAAAATATAAAAGCAAAAGGCCTTGAAGTTGTTAGAATATCAGATTTAATATATCAAGAAAATTATACAATTAATAATAATGGAACACAAATAAAAAGTAAGTAATGTATAAAATTGGAAATGTAGGGCATAATAAAAATAAAAAATGTAAGGGGATAAAAATGACTTTTATTGGAATGATTTCAGATCATAAAAGTTTTGACAAGGTAAAGGAAGAATTGAAAGAACCACAATTAGAGTTAATTAATATTAATAAAAAAGTATAGGAAATATAAAAAATATAAAATTTGAAATTATTATAATAAATTCAAATCTGAAAATTTTTACGAATGAAATTAATATAATTGAAAAATTATGTTCAAAATCAAAATATGTAATTATTAATACAGACATAAATTTACAATTTGAAATTTTAAATCAAGATAAAACTAATATTATAACTTATGGATTAAACCAAAAAGCAGATGTAACAGTATCTAGTATAACAGATACTAATATACTAATATATTTACAAAAAACAAGCAATACGTAACTGAACGAAGCACAACA
>VOFJ01002131.1_pt1 | contig 34009 bp, 62 predicted proteins | sample 5384081 | NCBI WGS metagenome assembly VOFJ01 (sample SAMN12384729, study PRJNA508395) | human gut metagenome | isolation source: healthy gut I | host: Homo sapiens
TTCTGTACTTCGTTCAGTTACGTATTGCAAAACTAAGAGGTTCCCGTCCTCTCGGATGGGAACAGAAGAGGACAAAATGAATCACAAATCAAACTTAAAGAAATTAACCGTAACCGCAATTTTTGCAGCAATCGCAGTCGTAGGAAGCCTGTTTTCATTTCCGGTATTCGGCTCAAAAGTGTGCCCCGGTACAGCATCTTGTAAACGTACTGTGTGCTGTTCTGGTAGGACCTTTGGTGGGGACTTGCCCAGGCATTTATTGCATCCTTAATCCGTAACCTTTTTAGCATTGGGAAGTCCACTGGCATTTCCGGGAAGTATGTGTGGAGCACTTCTTGGCGGACTCCTTTATAAATATGGAAAGAAACTCCCATTTGCATATATCGGTGAGGTAGTAGGAACCGGAATTATCGGTGGAATGCTTTCTTATCCGGTTGCTTATCTGGTAATGGGAAATACAGCAGCTGCATTATTTACTTTTGTAGTACCATTCTTAATCAGTACCTGTGGAGGAACCATTATTGCAATGATTATTACCATTCCTTTAAAGAAATCAGGAATGTTAGCAAAAAAATGAAAGACAGTCTGGAGAACTAGAATATGGAATTAGAAGCCGGAAAAAATTGTAGAACTGCATCATGAGATAAAAAAAAAGAAACGTCCGGTCATTCACTGTATAACCAATGCGGTGACCGTCAATGACTGTGCCAATATTCTGCTGGCAGCAGGCACATCGCCGACCATGGCACATCATCCGCTGGAAGTGGAAGAGATAACAGAAGGGGCAGCCGCATTAGTCTGTAATCTTGGAGCCATTGCGGATTTTGAAGCTATGGAAAAGCCGGAAAGAAAGCAGATGAAATGGGACATGCCATTGTATTAGACCCGGTAGGAATTTCCGGTTCTACTTACCGGCGGATGCAATGCCAGACTTTGATAAAAGAAATTCACCCGACCTGCATTCGGGGAAATTATTCTGAGATTCGTGCACTGTTAAAGGGGACTGCAATACCGTAACCGGTGTGGATGCATCGGATAAGTCTGTTGATGTGGAAAGCATGAAACAGTATGCGAAAGCACAGAAGACCATACTGATTGCATCCGGTGCAGTGGATGTGATTACGGATGGCGGAGAAGTCTTTGAATGCAGAAGAGGCCATGAAATGATGGCACATATTACCGGAAGCGGTTGTATGTCATCGGTTATGCTGGGCGCATTTCTTGGAACAGAAGCAACCATAGAAGCGGCAGCAGCCTGCTGCAGTTTTATCGGATTGTGCGGCGAGGCAGCTGCAGAAAAAACAAAGGAATGTCAGGGCGGTACCATGACATTCCGAAATGTTTTCATCGATGAAGTTTCGTTGATGACACCGGAGAAAATTTATGACCGGTATCAGAAAAAGTAGTTTTGTATACCAGATGATGCATTAATCATTTGGAGTATTGTGAAACCGGCCTTCCAATTCCTCCGTCTTTACAATATTGATAAATGCGTGTGGGTCGATGGAACGTATCATAGGAATTAACTGGCGCTTAGCCTCCGTATTAATGACGGAGTAGATAAGCGTCTTTTTCTCTTTTTCTTCATAACAGCCAATGCCCTGAAAGAGGGTGGCATCATGGTTGGTGGTTTCCCGGATCGCATGATAAATTTCATTGGATTTATCAGAAATAATAAACAGAGTCTCTTTCTTGTAACGCTTATAAAGCATCTGAATTACCTGGGTGCTGCAGAACTGGTAAATAATGGAATAAAGTGCAATAGACCAGCCAAAGAGAGCACCTGCAATGGCAAGGATAATGACATTGCCAAGGAGAATATAATTCCATGCATCAATTCCCTTCTGGGAGGAAAGATAAATACTGATAAAATCGGTTCCACCGGTAGTAGTTCCAACGTTTAAGCACAGGCAGATGGCAAATCCGTTTAAAAGACCACCGAACACACTGATTAAAAGAACATCCTGTGTAAATACATAAGCCGGCAGCAGGTCTACGAAAAATACTGGATAAGAAAATCGTAAGAATCGAGTACCAGGTAAATTTTTTTCCCAAGGAACCGGAAACCGATATAGATTGGGAAAATATTTAAAACCACGTTGAAAAAGGTATATGGAATATCAATATGGAAAAGGTCAGCCCGATTTTCTGTAAGAGCAGGGACACTCGGAAAAACCGCCCGGAAATAATCCGGCAGTTTTCGCAAAACAACGCAGGTTCCATGCATACAGAATCGATGCAAAAAATACGATGAAAATCCGGAAGACCTGATAAAATTTTGGGTGTTTGGATTCAATGGAAAGAAACATAATGATTACCTCCTGTTATCAGATTTTTTATAGGGCCTATGTCCATAACACTTCTCACAGACCCGGAACGGATAACCTACCGGCAGCGTTACGCCGCAGTATTTACAGGTGCGGATATAATCCTTCTTATCTTTGGCAAGAAGCTTCATAATTGTATCTTCTGTCTTTTCCCGTTCCCGGTTTAATCGCTCGCTATCAGAAATTTTTTCCCATTCTGGTGGAAAACTGATGGTACAAGTCCAGCATTTTATAAAAGTTTCGTAACGCATCAGTCCCTTGTCATTACACATAATCAGTGATGGAAAATGAAGGGAGACATCAGCAGTATAGGTTTTACAGTAATAGAGCCACAAATCAACGATATCCCGGTTTTTGATATCAATGGAGCAGGTCAGCATCCGGTAGAGGGTATGTTTATCCTCAAACCCATCGATTTCTTTACGGGCTTTATATGCCTTATCATATAGAAAGAGAATTTCGTCAATGCTGATTTTCTCAAAAAGGAGCAGAGGGCTCTACGGATTTCCATATTTTTAAAATGGCATTTAATGGCTCATCCATATCTAAAAGGACATGTGGGAAACCAAGGCTTACCTTCTTAATAACCGGTTCCGGCTGGTCAAAAACGTTTGGCAATATAATTTCTGGCATCCTCGCCCATGGCATTGACATAACCGGTGTCATACATGCCCAAAACGTCCGGCACGTCCGGCAATCTGCCGTATCTCCGGAATATTAAGCGGGCGGGTGGAAATGCCGTCATACTTTTCTGTCTGGATAAAAACAATTCTTCGTACCGGAAGATTCAGTCCCATACCGATGGCATCGGTGGAAACCACTACTTTTGTTTCGTGGCTTAAGAAAAAAGACGAATCTGTCTTCTGCGGATTTCCGGTGGAAGACTGCCGTAGATGACACTGGCACGAATTCCCTCACGTTCTAATCGTCCGGCAATGTCTAAGACAGCACGCTTGGTAAAAGTGATTAGTGCATCACCTTCTGTGACATCATCCGGAAAAACAAATGCCTCTTGCTCACAGACCAGTGCAGTTTTTCCGTTTATAGTGGCGAACCTCAAAGGTATCCTCGCAAAGGGCTATGAGGTGGGTAACAACTTCCTCGGCAGCAGGACTCATGCAGATATGGATTTCATCTGCTTTTACCCCCAGAATAGCGCGGGTCCAGGAGTGCCCACGGTCACGGTCTGCAATCATCTGTGCTTCATCAATAACGGCAATATCATAGTGCTGTTCCATGTCTAACATTTCAATGGTAGAAGAAGTAATCCGGCTGTTTTCCTCCGGAATGCATTCTTCTCCGGTAAGCATCGTACAGGCAATGCCGGCATCTTTCATTTTCTCATAGATTTCCAGCGCCAGAAGACGCAAAGGACCAAGATAGACTCCGCACGAAGCCTCTTTTAAACGCTCTAATGCGTGATAAGTTTTGCCACAGTTGGTAGGACCAACATGCAGGATAAAATGCCGCTGCATGCCTCTGGTCTGTGGAAATTCTGTTTCCGGTTTCAACGGAACCATCCCGACAATCTGATGACGCATTCCAAATTGTCCATACTGATGGCACAAATCCTTTAAGGTGCGCCGGCAGATTGCAAGGGGGCATTTCCTGATATAAAAAGTTTAAGAAACGCTCTGTAATTAATTCCGGTTCCTCGTCCCGCAGGAACTGATATCAAGACGGACCAGCTCAGCAACAAGATAAGTCTCAAACTGCATAATATAAATGGGATTGGCATCCCGATAAACAAAATAGGAAAGATTACGGAGCTGACGGTGATAATTCTCCAGCTGCGGCTGTTTTATCTTCGGAGAATGGATAGCCAGTAGTTCCTTGGAAAGCCGCTGCATCCGCTTCGGATAGGGACCTGTTTCCGGTATCGTTTTTTATGCTTCTTTTTCGCAAAGGTTTTATACTGGGCACAATAGAATTGTACCAATTTATCTGTCTGTATCATACGACCTCCATATCTATGCTAAGTATACCATTCTTTGGGTATAGTTGCAAAAAGACATATTTTTCATGTGAAATCTCTTCCGCTGCTGGTTTGACTTCGGAGAAAATGGGTGTTACAATCGTTCGGTATGAAATGCTTTATGCAGGCGATGGGGAAAGCTTATAAGATACAATAAATATCATTGGTATTTAGAGATTGACTGGCTTTGACCTAAAATGCCTTACAGTTCTTACACATATGTTTTTCTTGATTGTAAACTGTCTTTTGCCTGCTTTGACTGGAATACTGTACTGTCCGCTGGATACGGATGCCACATAAGTCCTGCAAGGGGCACTAGGAATTTCGATTTACAGCCTGCTTTGTCTGGCAACCGGCACAAATTCACATCCATGTTCATCTGTGCCTCGCTGGTACATCCCTGTACCAGCGTTGCCTGTTGCCAGACGAAATTCAAAGTGCCCCTAACAGTCCTTGAAATGCATCCGCATTTCAGCGAACGGTGCAGTATTACTGTCAAACATGAAAAAAAGACGGTTTTCATAGCAGAAAAAAAACATATGTAATAGAACTGTGGTATTTTATGGTCAGGTCAGACAAGCTGTGAATACCAAGGATATTTCTTTTAACTTATTGCCTTTCCCCCTCGCCGGAGAAAGAAAGGAGACCGTGATGGAACACACAGTAGAAACTACGAAGAATCCGCTGGCGGAAGAAAAAAAATCGGGAAACTGATTGCCCGCTTTGCAATACCGGCAATCATCAGCATGCTGGTAAGTTCCCTTTATAATATAGTAGATCAGATATTTATCGGACAGGGCGTTGGCATGCTTGGAAATGCCGCAACAAATATTGCATTTCCGGTATCCATTATCTGCACGGCAACGGCATTGTTACTTGGAATCGGAAGTGCATCCAATTATAATCTGGAGACCGGAAAAGGAAATGTAGAAGAAGCAAATAAGATTGCAGGAACAGGACTGGGTCTTCTGTTTATCTGTGGAGTGATAATTGCGGCAATCGTATTGCTGTTTTTAAATCCGCTGCTGTATTTATTTGGTGTAACACCGGATGTGCTGCCATATGCACAGGATTATACATTTATTACAGCCTTTGGAATCCCGTTTCTGGTATCTACAACCGGTGGAACGCATCTGATTCGTGCGGACAGAAGCCCGACCTATTCCATGACCTGCATGCTTGTGGGCGCAATTATCAACACGATTTTAGACCCGTTATTTATTTTTACATTTAACTGGGGAATCAAAGGAGCCGCATGGGCGACTGTAATCGGACAGTTTGTATCAGGTCTGCTTGTTATTATATATTTTGTAAAATTCCGAAAAAAAATGGAACTTGGGTTTTCCATGCTTCGTCCAAGGGTAAAATATATGAAAGCGATTGCAGCATTGGGAATGGCTTCCTGCATCAACCAGATAGCCATGGCAATCGTGCAGATTACCATGAATAATACGTTGCGTCATTACGGAGAAATGTCTGTATATGGAACAGATATCCCCCTTGCCTGCGTTGGAATTATCTCAAAAGTAAATATGGTATTTATGGCAATCTGTATTGGAATTTCCCAGGGATGTCAGCCAATCTGGGGATATAATTATGGAGCAGGAAGTTTTGGGAGAGTAAGAAAAACATTTTGGCGTGCCTTTGAGATATCCGTGCTGGTGGGGGTTGTATTTTTTATTGTATTTCAGATATTTCCACATCAGCTGGTGGCGGTATTTGGTGATGGAAGTACAGAATATTTCCAGTTCGCAGAGCGGTATTTCAGGATTTTTATGTTTATGACATTTGTTAATGGAATCCAGCCAATGTCTTCTAGTTTCTTTACATCCATTGGAAAAGCCAGACTTGGTATTGTTGTATCACTGACCAGGCAGGTGCTGTTTTTACTTCCGCTGATACTTATATTCCCGATTTTTCTGGGAATTGACGGGGTGATGTATGCGGGACCGATCGCAGATGCAGCTGCAGCTGTCGTTGCCATTTTCTATGCACTGCGTGAATTAAATATCATGAAAAATTTAGAAAAGAAAGCAGTATAAAAAATATCAATATAAAAAACGTCAAAAAGAATCCCATGGAAAACAGAAATATTCTCCATGGGATTTTTGCTATTTCCGGACATATGCAGGAATTTGCCGGTGGCAGGTCCTACAGGTTATGAAATAGCGGTATAAAACGGCAAAAAAGGCAGGTCTTTGGGAGGATTAGAAGCTGTGACCGCCGCCACCGCCTCCACCGCCGCCGCCACTGCTGCTGCCACCGCCGCCACCGCTGCTGCCACCGCTGCCGCTGCTGGAAGGCGGACTGTAGACACGGGATTGCCGGATAAAGCGGACATTTGGATTGGCAATATTGCACTGTGTAAATACCTTTCCTAAAAGATCTGTTTTCGATGGTCTCTTCGCACGGGAGAAGGAACGTACCAGAAAATAGTTTAACAACAAAGCAATGATAACTGCTAAAAAGGCATTACTGATATATTTCATCGGCTGCGCAATTTTTTCGCCCTTCGAGTAATGTATTAATCTGACCAAAAAGCGGTAAATGCACAGGTGTAATAATCACCATCAGAGGCATATTTGTATACATTATCGGTGATAGTGTTGGCATAACTTTTTCGTAATGGTTTCATAAATGGTTCCGTTGCTGTGAATCCAGATGTTCCGATTGTCCATATCAATGAGAAATACGGTTGCACTGGTGGAACCGAAGGTGTCGCGGTAATAGCTTCGGGTATAATCCTCAGTAGAATAGTAAGGATTGTAATCGATGGATTTAAAAGCAACACTTCCGTAAGTGGTAATCGGAGCCATCTCTTTTCCAAGGGTGGTTTCTTCCTCGTCTGTTAAAAGGTTGGCATCGTCCTCAACGATAACCTGATAACCGGTGCTTTTATTGGTATAGGTCTTGGTTTCGGCTTTGCAGGTAATACTTCCGTTAAGTAAGAGGAAGAAACATGCAAGTAGGCAGCCAAGAATTATTTTTGCAGAAAAAAAAGAGCTGTATTTCTTCTTGTATGTATCAGGCACGGTCATCACCTCCCTGTCGGTTAAACTGCGGCAGTTTCCGCATGGTAAGCATATTGTATTCCTTTAAAATGCTAAGAAGCGTAAAAATAATACCGGCAAAAGATACAATTGCACCACCATAGTAATAAAGGTCGGAAACCGGATGCAGGAAGGTAATCATTCCAGCAGCAGCAATGGAAATTAAAGCTCCTAGGAATCCCGGAATTTTTCCACGGGTGGTTGTTTCGCTGAACTCGGAAAATCCAAACAGCGAAGTCAGAACCCCACCGCCGATAACAATAAGCATGACAATTTTAGAAAATGAAAAACCGCCGGAACTAAAGATTCCCATTAGAACCTGAATTGCAAATACACCTAAAAAACAGATAAGGAATTATGTTTTCGAATTTAGATTTCATGCTTTTTATGGGGCTTTAAGTTTACTTTTTACTTTGGCTTCTTTCTTGACATTTCCCTGTTTGGACTGGTATCCCCCTGTCATTCTCATAGGTTTCCTGACTATGGATTTCGCTCAGCTCCCACAAAATAAATAATGGAGGCAAAAAGTGCCAGTGCCGCAGAAAGTATCAGGGTTGAAGCAGGCCGTATGGTAAAGAAAAAGATTTAAAAGCAGAAAAACCGGGATAGCCAGTAGAAAGGAACCGAGTAAAAATTTACGTCTATCTACCGGGATATCAGCAGCAACCTTTCCGGTCTGTCCATTGACCGTAGCGTAGGCAACGCGGTCTTTGTTACGGTAGGATAAGAACCATACCGGAAGCATGGCGCTGGCAGCTTCCTTGCATTCCGTATTTAATGCATAACTCATATAATGTTCTGTTTCCGGATAAATAAAATTAAATTCCTGGAAGGCAGGTATTTTTTTTGACTTTGGAATAAGTCTGTTCATTGGCAATGGCTTTTGCGTCCTCCAGATAAATATCACTGTCCACATCGGCAGTATCAGCATAGAAACCACACAGAATGGACGGAGTAAAACTTTTCATGCCGCGCACATCAAAGGGAGCAATATTCTCGCTGATAACATCCGAAAAAAAGAAGAAGACGCATCATAAGAGAGCCCTTTATAATAGGCATCCGTCTGGCAGAGCAGATTATAGTGGTCGGTTACAATATAGTTACCTTCCCGGTGGCTTTTTTTCAGCCGGCAGCTGTACCGTACCTTCGTGGGTAATGTTATATACCCAGTAAGGCATATAAATCCCACGGAAATTGTCTACATTGCGCGGGTCTTTCAGTTCCTTAGGGGCAAAAATGGCATGGCGCATCATTTTGCCATAAGCTTTCTTGCAGTCCTCCTTGGTAATCTGGAAAGGAACAATGTAGTCCGGACGTTTTTCCCTGGCAATCCGGCTGTCAAGAATCGTAGAAGCACCACAGAAACTGCAGAATCCGGTTGCAGCATTCTCGGTACTTAAGATTTCACCGCCGCATTGCGGACAGGTGAAAATGTTGACATCATAAGTAGATGTCTCCACAGCATCGTGATCCTTCTGATAGCTGTAAGGATTCAGCTGTGTGTGACAGTAGTCACAGAAAAGTGATTGTGTTGGAATATCAAACCTCAGATTTCCTCCACAATTGGGACATTCATACATAACATTCTCCTTTTTGATTTAATATACGCAGGTATTGACCGCACAAGGATACGTTGTCCCCGGAAAACATCTAGGTATCGAAGACCTTTGTTTTAGATATAAAAATACCGAATTTCTAATGTGTGTGTTTCACTTTTTGGTTATAAAAAAACTATCTTTCCAATGTTTGACAAAATCACTGTACGGTTCGTCGAAATGCAGATGCCTTATAACGACTGCTAGGGGCACTTGGAATTTCGCCTGAAAACCGGCAACACTGGCACAGGGATGTGCCAGAGAGGTGCATATGAGCACGGATGTGAATTTGCACCGGTTGCCGGATAAAAGTGATATATTGTCCGAAATTTCCGGTGCCCCTTGCAGCCGTTAGGTGGCATCTACAATCGACGGACAGTGCAGCGATTCCGTCAAAGCAACGGAAAGACAGTTTACCATCAAGCGAAACACACACATAAGAAATGCAGGTATTTCATATTATAAAAAACAAAAGGTTCTTCGATACCAAAGTTTTCCAGTATCAACTTATCTCGTTGACAATGACCTAATGTAATATACTAATATGGTAATGGAAATATAACAGAAAGTAAATACATTTTACTTCCTATTTTCAGAAAAAATGAGTTATAATATATATAATTAGAAGTAATACGAGAGAGTTGTCATACGACCGTAGAGGAGGGGTGCTCATGAGACAGGAATTTACTTATAACCAGATTGCACACCTGAATGCAGCGTTACATGAACAACGCCTGCCATACCGTATTAGCTTTCATGATGCGGAGACAGCCGTTGTAGAACCGTTAGGATTTTGTGCATGTGATGGTAAAGAGGGTATGCTCAAAGCGGCAATTGAAGCATTTTTTGAAAAAGAGGGAATGACCGTAACATTCTCTGACCATTGCGAAATTATTTCACCGGGATGCCGGACTGTTTCTGTGGCAGCCTGCCAGTAGAAACAGGTGAGACCGGAAAGATGAGCAGATTAAAAGGAAGAAGCCGGAGTTCAAAAAATCATTGAGATGGGAACAGATTTTTTGAAAATACTTTTCTCTTTTTAAGTCTTCATCAGAACAGAAACATTTGAATTGCTATATCCACTGCTTTCGGAGAGAGAGCAGTGGATTTTTTGAGCCATGAAATATCAGCGGCAGACTCTGTTCCTGTAAGAAAATGATTTACAATTTCATTTAACCGGTGGCAGAATTCCATCAGGGAATGATAATTATGAATCATATCTAAAAAGGTTGTGCCCATAAAGTTCCTGTTCAAAGGAACAGGTAGAAATCACCTGCATGCAAAGGTGCAGTTCACCGGTAATATCAGAAGCTTCCATCAGAATGTCCGGGCGTTTCGCATAGCTTTCCATGAAAATGGACTGGGCTTTCTGGTAGTCGCCATCCGCAAAAACATTTTGCCAGAGATTCCCGGAGCATTCTTGTTTCATGCTTTTCACCGGACATCCCCACCATACATTCATAGGTGGAGAGATTCTGCTTCGCAATGTAGACGGTCAGCAGAAACTCCGACAGGAATCAAACAACCGCTTACAGTAATTATCATAGCTGCTGATATCGACCCCGGCACTCCACTTCAAAGAGAATGTCAAACAGCCATTCACAGTAGGCATCAAATCGTTCTTTTGAAGTAATGAAAATATTCCCAAAATAAGTATGTACATCATGAACCATATGGTGAAAAACAGGCACATAGTCTGGGTATTTTTCAGAAATGACCTGCTCAGTGATCAGCAGCGATCCTTCTGGTGATGGTTCTGACTGAAACCATTAAAATACGAAGTATTTAAAGTCAGAAGCTTTGGCGTGATCATGTCATGATTCTGAAGCAGCCGCATCAGCTCTCTTTCCGTGAAAATAAGCCCCTGCCTATTTATGAGATAGCGGCGGTAATGACAGATGCCGATATAATCGCAGGCATGGTAATTTTTCCAGAGCCAGTAAATGCCGGTCAGCTCGCAGAAACTTTTGTTTTTCCGGGAAATATTGTCTCCGGTATCATCCGCAAGATAGCCCAATTCCGGAGAAATTGCATGTCCGACCTGCAGGGGAACATACATGGAATCGGTGGGAGCTTCAAATTGTTTGTGGGTCATGACGAATATTTTAATGGACATAATACACCTCGCGAAAACATGCTTTTCCCTTACTGTATACGCAATCGCATTCCTTGACAAGAGCAAATCAGGGAACCAATCAATATTTTTGACATAAACTAATACGAAAGTAAGAAAGAATGGAAAGAGGTCAGCGTGAACTGCAGCAATTCAATTGAACATACCGTGGAAGCGGGGGGGATACATTATACAAACTTTCCCGGCAGTATAAGACGACGGTATCCTCTATTATTTTAAGCAATCCAAGGATAAATCCTTACAATTTACAGATTGGAATGAAGATAGAAATATGCCCGGGCAGAGAATACACAAGACCGGAAATGCTGGGAAATACCGAAAATTCCGGGATTTCCAATAACAACGGAAACAACGGAAAAGGAAATTTGAAAGAACTGATGCGGATGGCATGGCTGAATCATACCTATCTGCTCCGGATGCTTTTGGTCAGCATGGCTGCGGATTTGCCCGATCAGCAGGAACTGGTTACTGCATTAATTGACAATGCAGAAGAAATAGCAGACCTTTTCGGCAGATATTATCCGGAAAAATACGGTGCACAGCCTCAGAGATTTACTGGTGCGTCATGTAGAACTTACCGGTGGACTGATTACCCAGAAAAAAAGAAGGAAGAACGAAGGATACGGTGGAGCAGGTACGCCGGTTAAACGAAAATGCAGACCGCATCGCAGAGCTTTTTGGCATCTGCAACACCGGAATATGAAGAAAGCGTATTAAAAGAAATGTTCCGTATGCACGTAGACCTGATCGAACAGGAAATCAGTGAGCGGCTTGCCGGTAATTATGAAAAAGATTTACAGACATTATGGAATATCCAGCGGCAGATTATTGCCATGGCGGATTATCTTGCCAGCGGACTGGAAACAGAGGCAAAGGAATCCGGGCTTCGTTAAAGAAAAGGCATTAAAAAGTATTATTTCTTATGGTTTCACAGCAGAAGCGGCTGTGTTATAATAGAAAAAAACAGGACAAAAATAACCGAGGCTGTCCGAATGCAACTGCGGACAGCCACAACATAAAAGTACAGAACAAAAACAATAGTAAATAGAAGGAGACAGCAAAAATGACACCAGAATTTTTTAAACAGCACATTAGAGCATTTATATGAGAGAACCAAAGAAGGAAAGCAGCACTGGAATGTTGAGATGAAGACCAGCGAATATAAAGAGAAATCCGAAAAGCCGGTTGTAGAAGCCGACGGAAAGCAGTGGGTAGTAGATGAGTGTTATACAGCCTATTCCTGCGAAGAGCATGGAAATGAATTTGTAATGATTACTTATGAAAATATTGAGACTTGTGGAGAAGAAGTGCGGAGCACCAACATGGTATTCCTGCCGGATCCGAATGTCCGCTATTTTGATTTGGACCGGCTGGCCCAGTATGCAATTCTTCCAAGCCAGAAATTGATGGAGACCATTCATCAGTTATTTTTACCCTGCTGCTTTCCCTTCAGAAGGAAGAAAGTGCCCAGGTAGAGTGGAAAATCAGCGAATAGGAAATGGCATCGCAGACAGCTTACAATTACATATGTTTCCTGTAGTTGTTTTAACAATTTAAATAAAACTGAAAATTCAGATAATTTATACAATATATGTAATATAATAAAGTAAATACGAAAAATAATTGAGAAAATTCTAAAAATAGTATTGACAAATGGACTATAGTTAGATATAATCAAATCATCAAAAAGAAACAAATGAACGGAAACAAAGTAAGGAGGAGATTCCACCAGAAAAGAGAAGGAACAAACTCATAATAATGTAAGAGGAGGTCGATACCACCAGGATATTAAATCAGAATCGGACAAGCGTTTAGATGAAGAGAAACGCAATAGTAAGAAAGGAAGGTACGGTCCAATGCAGAGCTGATAGATATTATGAAACCTAACATAATAAATAATAAAATCAGATTCAGTTCATGGATTCAGAATCGGGAAGGAAAACCTGAGGTAAATACAAAAGAAAAGTGGATGGAGAATCAGAACGGCAACGTAAAGATATGGTTCCAGTCCAACAGGACTCAGAAGCGAACGGATTCAGGAGGAAGGGTTCAGGGATTGAAGACGAAATATACGAAATGAGGTAAAAGTCCAATGGACGAAATAGTATGAAAGGGCATCATCTTAAGAGGATTTAGATGATGCCCTTTTTCACTTTACAGGGAATTGCTTTCCTGTAAAGTGAAAAAACGCTCCACGAGGATGCGCACTGCAGCGTATAAGGTAGATGTCGCAAGCGACCGCCGCAGGCGCGGGAATGTGCCAAGGCACATTCTTTGTTCTGTTATGCTTCTTTTTTCTGTGCTTCAAGGGCTGCTAAGCATGCCTGGGCAAGCTGGTCACCACAGGAAGTGGATTTGAATCCACAGGTGATGCCCTTTAATTTTTTCTTCTACTTCTTCTACCGTTAATCCCTCTACCAAAGAAGAGATAGCCTTTAAGTTGCCGTTACATCCGTTGGTAAAGGTAACATGTTTTAAAACATTTCCCTCTAAATCCAAATCAATCTGGGTGGAACAGGTTCCTTTGGTTTTGTATGTGTAATGCATAAGAAACTCCTTTCTATACCTGGACTTGTTGCCAGGCGATTGCAAAATGAAAAAATAATACATTTGTGAAGTGATTTTCAGGGAGAAAGACGTCCCTTCTTTTTTATAGATATGAAATATCTTATAATTCTTAGCACTTTATTTTTTCTTGATTGCAGGCTGTCTTTCCGCTTGCTTTGACATGGAATTTCCGGACTGTCCGTCGGTTGCGGATGCGACACCAAACCCGCAAGGGGCACTAGGAATTTCGATAAAGTTCCTATTACGTCTGGCAACCGGTGTATATTCACATCCATGTTCAGATACACCTCACTGGCACATCCCTGTGCCAGTGTTGCCGGTTGCCGGCGAACTTCCAAGTGCCCCTAGCAGTTTTGCCAAGGCATCCGCACTCCGGCGAACAGTCCTGAAATTCTTGTCAAACATTGGAAAGACAGTCAATATAGCAGAAAGAAAAATAAAATACTTAGAATTATAATATTTCATATCTGAAAAGAAGGGGAGCCTTTCTTCCCTGAAAATAAGTCATATCGCATTTTCCATTTTGCAATCGCCTGTTCAATCTTTGCCTATTATAGCATCTGTTTGTAAAAAGTCCACTGATTTAACAAAAAAAGTTTATAAAACGTTCATTGGATTAGATATTGTGAAGAAAGGCAGATAGTGGTACAATATTTCATAGTTGCGTAAGCAAAATTATGGATAGGAGCATTATATGAAAGCAATAGAAAAAATCTTTGGAACACATAGCGAAAGAGAATTGAAAAGAATTTATCCGCTTATAGATAAGATAGAGTCTTATCGGCCTGCCATGCAGGAACTGACTGATGAGCAGTTAAAGGATAAGACAAAAGAATTCAAAAAAAGAGACTTGCTGATGGTGAGACATTGGACGATCTGCTTCCGGAAGCATATGCAACCGTTCGTGAGGCGGCAAAAGAGAGTGCTTTGGAATGGAACATTACCGTGTTCAGCTGATTGGTGGTATTATCCTGCATCAGGGACGTATCGCTGAGATGAAGACCGGTGAAGGAAAAACATTGGTATCTACCCTGCCGGCATACTTAAATGCATTGGAAGGAAAAGGGCGTACATGTTGTAACTGTCAACGAATATCTGGCAAAAACGTGATGCTGAGTGGATGGGACAGGTTCATGAATTTTTAGGACTGACTGTTGGCGTTGTGTTTAACGGCATGGACACTAAGGAACGTCAGGATGCATATAACTGCGACATTACTTATATTACCAATAATGAATTGGGATTCGATTACCTGCGTGATAACATGGTAATTTACAAAGGAACAGTTAGTTCAGCGTGGACTTCATTTTGCAATTATCGATGAGGTCGACTCTGTTGTTGATCGATGAGGCGAGAACTCCTCTTATCATTTCCGGACAGAGTGGCAAATCCACCAGTATTTATGAGGCATGCGATATTCTGGCAAGACAGATGAAACGTGGTGAAGACCAGAAGGAATACACCAAGATGGATGCTATCATGGGGTGGAAATCGAAGAAGATGGAGACTTCGTGGTAAATGAGAAGGATAAAGTAGTCAATCTGACATTAGAAGGTGTAAAGAAGGTAGAACAGTTCTTCCACATTGATAACCTTGCGGATCCGGATAATCTTGAGATTCAGCATAATATCATTTTGCACTGCGTGCACACAATCTGATGTTCCGTGATCAGGATTATGTGGTAAAAGATGATCAGGTATTAATCGTAGATGAATTTACCGGACGTATTATGCCGGGACGGCGTTATTCTGATGGATTACATCAGGCAATTGAAGCAAAAGAGCATGTAAAAGTAAAACGTGAGAGCAAGACCCTTGCAATATTACATTCCAGAACTTCTTCAATAAGTATGATAAGAAAGTGCAGGTATGACCGGTACCGCTTTGACAGAAGAAAAAGAATTTAGAGATATTTACGGAATGGACGTTATCGAAATTCCTACCAACAGACCGGTTATCCGTGTGGATAAAGAGGATGCTGTTTATAAGACCAAAAGAAAAAAATTCCATGCTGTTGTGGATGAAGTAGAAGAAGCATACATGCAAAAGGACAGCCGGTTCTGGTTGGTACCATCAATATCGATACTTCTGAGCTGGTAAGCTCCATGTTGAATAAGCGTGGTATACCACACAAAGTCTTGAATGCAAAATACCATGAACTGGAAGCAGAGATCGTAGCCGATGCCGGTGTACACGGTGCGGTTACCATCGCAACCAACATGGCTGGTCGTGGTACGGATATCAAGCTGGATGATGAAGCGAGAGCCGCCGGCGGACTGAAGATCATCGGTACCGAGCGTCATGAGTCCAGACGTATTGATAATCAGCTGCGAGGACGTTCCGGTCGTCAGGGAGACCCGGGAGAATCCCAGTTCTTCATTTCACTGGAAGATGATTTGATGCGTCTGTTTGGTTCTGAGAAGTTGCTTGGCATGTTTAATGCTTTGGGTGTGCCGGAAGGTGAGCAGATTCAGCATAAGATGCTGACCAGTGCAATTGAAAAAGGCACAGAAGAAGATTGAGGGAAATAACTTTGGAATTCGTAAGAATCTGTTGGAGTATGATCAGGTTATGAATGACCAGAGAGAGATTATATATGCAGAGCGTCTCCGTGTATTGAATGGCGAGTATGCGTGATGTTATCTATAAGATGATTACCGACAGAGTGGAAAATACAGTAGATACCTGTATTTCACCGGATTTACCAGCGGAAGAATGGGATATTAATGAACTGAACCAGTTGCTGATCCCAATTATTCCACTTCAGCAGGTGACACCGGAACAGGCAAAAGAATATAAGGATCAGAAGAAATTAAAACATGCTTTAAAAAGAACAGGCTGTAAAACTCTATGAGGAGAAGGAAGCTGAGTTCCCAGAGCCGGAGGCTGTCCGTGAATTAGAGCGCGTTATCTTACTGAAAGTCATTGACCGTAAAGTGGATGGATCATATTGATGATATGGATCAGTTACGTCAGGGTATCGGTTTACAGGCTTATGGCCAGAGATCCCGGTTGGAGTATAAGATGATCGGTTATGACATGTTCGAAGAGATGATTAACAGTATTCAGGAAGATACCGTACGTCTGTTATTCCATGTCAGAGTAGAGCAGAAGGTAGAAAGAGAGCAGGTTGCAAAAGTAACCGGAACCAATAAGGATGAAACAGCACAGGGCGTGCCGAAGAAACGTGCGGCAAAAAGGTTTACCCGAACGATCCGTGCCCGTGCGGAAGCGGCAAGAAATTCAAACAGTGCTGCGGAAGAAAAGCTTAAGAATAAAAGCACAAAAATTAAATCGACTTATAATAATTAAATTGCATTACATTATAACAGCAAATATGGCAAAAGGAGGAAAATAGATGCATTGCACAAGAAAAAAGTAACAGAAGATATCATCTGGATTGGTGGAAGTGACAGAAGACTTGCTTTATTTGAAAACATATTCCCGATTCCAAGAGGGGTATCCTATAATTCCTATCTTTTAAAGGATGAAAAAACAGTATTGTTAGATACCGTAGACCGTTCCATTGCAGGACAGTTTTTAGAAAATCTGGCATTTGCACTGGATGGAAGAAATCTGGATTACATGATTGTAAACCATATGGAACCGGATCACTGTGCTTTAATCGAAGAAATCGTAAGACAATATCCGGAAGTAAAGGTTGTGGGAAATGCCAAGACCTTTGGCATGATACAGCAGTTCTATACCTTTGATATTGCAGAACGTTCCGTTACTGTGAAAGAGGGCGAGACATTAAATACCGGAAAACATACCCTTCACTTTGTGATGGCACCGATGGTACACTGGCCGGAAGTAATGGTAACATATGATGAAACGGACAAAGTATTATTTTCAGCAGATGCATTCGGAACCTTCGGTGCATTGAACGGAAATATTTTTAATGATGAAATTGATTTCGACCGCGACTGGCTGGATGACGCAAGACGTTATTATACCAATATTGTTGGAAAATACGGCGGACCGGTTCAGACAACCTTGAAGAAGGCAGCAGGACTTGATATTTCCATTATCTGTCCACTGCATGGCCCAATCTGGCGTTCCAATCTTGGTTACATTCTGGATAAATACAATACATGGAGCAGCTATGAGCCGGAAGAGAAGGCAGTTATGATTGCTTATGCGTCCATGTATGGAAATACAGAAAATCTTGCAAAATATATTCGCAGCAAAGCTGGCAGAAGCAGGCATTCACAATATTGCGGTATATGATGTATCCAATACACATGTTTCCACTTTGATTTCAGAAGCATTCCGCTGCAGTCATATTGTACTGGCAGCGCCAACCTATAATGGAAATGTATATCCGGTTATGGAGAATTTCTTAAATGACATGAAAGCACTTGCAGTTCAGAAGCGTACAGTTGCGGTTATGGATACTGGTACCTGGGCAGCAACAGCTGGAAAACAGATGGCAGATAAGATCACAGAAATGAAAGATATGAAGATTATTGAACCAAAGGTAAGTATTAAATCTTCATTAAAGAACGAACAGCTGGAACAGCTGGATGAGCTGGTGGCAGAGATTAAGAAAGATTTCTAAAGCACTGGAAGTTATCAGAAGAGAAAAATGAAATAAAATAAAAACGAACAGAGTAAAAAAAAAGTACAGAACAAACATTCGGTTTTGTTCTGTACTTTTTGCTATGGGGTGCTATAATGAGCGGAGAAACGTGGTAATACTAAAGGAAGAGTAAATGAACAGAGGAGAAATTGAGTGGATCATTTTAAATTAGTTTCCAAATATCAACCCACCGGTGACCAGCCGCAGGCAATTGAGAAGCTGGTGAAGGGATTTAAAGAGGGCAATCAGTTTGAAACACTACTGGGTGTAACTGCCGGTTCCGGTAAGACCTTTACCATGGCAAATGTAATTGCCCAGATGAATAAACCGACATTGATTATTTCACATAATAAAACACTGGCAGCGCAGCTTTACGGAGAGATGAAGGAATTCTTCCCGGAGAACGCCGTGGAATATTTTGTCTCCTATTACGATTACTATCAGCCGGAGGCATATGTTCCTTCATCGGATACTTATATTGCAAAGGATTCTTCCATTAATGATGAAATTGATAAACTGCGTCTGTCTGCTACAGCAGCATTGACGGAACGGCGGGATGTTATTGTCGTTTCCAGTGTATCCTGTATCTATGGACTGGGTGAACCAGAGAACTTCCAGAAGATGATGGTATCTCTGCGGCCGGGCATGGAACGGGATCGTGATGATGTTATCCGGCAGTTAATTGATATACAATATACAAGAAATGATATGGATTTCCAGCGAGGCACCTTCCGGGTACGGGGAGACGTTTTGGAAATCTTTCCGGCAGACCGTGGAGAGACTGCTATCCGGGTAGAATTCTTTGGCGATGAAATAGACCGGATTACAGAAATCGATGTATTGACCGGCGAGATTAAGAATAGTCTGAATCATATCAGTATTTTTCCGGCATCTCATTATGTTGTGCCAAGAGAGAAAATCCTGCGGGCATGCGATACCATTGAAGCAGAGCTGGAAGAGCGGGTGAAATACTTTTAAGAGCGAGGACAAGCTTCTGGAGGCCCAGCGGATCTCCGAGCGGACGAATTTTGATATTGAAATGTTAAAAAAGAGACAGGCTTCTGTAGTGGAATTGAAAACTATTCCAGACATTTATCCGGACAGCCGGCAGGTTCGAGACCGTTAACACTGATTGATTATTTTCCGGATGACTTCCTGATTATGGTAGATGAGTCCCATATTACGATTCCGCAGATTCGTGGAATGTATGCGGGAGACCAGTCCAGAAAGACAACGCTTGTGGATTATGGCTTCCGTCTGCCTTCGGCAAAAAGACAACCGGCCAATGAATTTCGAAGAGTTTGAAAGCCAGATAGACCAGATGCTGTTTGTATCTGCAACGCCAAATGATTATGAAGAAGAACATGAACTTTTGCGGGTAGAGCAGATTATCAGACCGACAGGACTTTTAGACCCTGACGTGGAAGTGCGTCCGGTAGAAGGCCAGATTGACGATTTGATTGGAGAGGTCAATAAAGAGACTGCGGCAGGACATAAGGTGCTGGTAACGACACTGACCAAGAAAAATGGCAGAGGATTTGACAGAATATATGCGTGAAGTGGGTATTCGTGTGAAATACCCGCATTCGGATATTGATACTTTGGAAAGGGCAGAGATTATCCGGGATTTGCGGCTGGATGTATTTGATGTGCTGGTGGGAATTAACCTTTTGCGGGAAGGACTTGATATACCGGAAATTACATTAGTGGCAATTATTGATGCGGACAAGGAAGGTTTCTTGCGTTCCGAGACTTCGCTGATTCAGACTATCGGGACGAGCGGCAAGAAACAGTGAAGGTCATGTTATCATGTATGCAGATAAGATTACAGACTCCATGCGGGTTGCGATTGATGAGACAAAGCGCCGCCGTGAGATTCAGCAGAAATACAATGAAGAGCATGGCATTACGCCGACTACCATTCAGAAATCTGTCCGTGAGTTAATCAGTATTTCCAAGAAGGTAGCCAAGAATGAAATGGAATTCAAGAAAGATCCGGAATCCATGGATAAGAAGGAATTGGAGAAGCTGATTGCAGATATTCAGAAGAAGATGAACCATGCTGCTGCAGAGTTGAACTTTGAGGCTGCGGCAGAATATCGTGATAAGTTAATTGAGTTAAAGAAGATGCTTCGCGATTTGTAAGGTAGAGAAAAGAGGAAGAAAAAAGTGGCAAAGAAAGAGAGAAAATATATCAGGATTCGTGGTGCAAGCGAACATAATTTGAAGCATATTGATGTGGATATACCAAGAGATGAATTTGTGGTACTGACAGGACTCAGCGGCTCCGGTAAATCCTCACTGGCATTTGATACGATTTATGCAGAGGGACAGCGGCGTTATATGGAGAGCCTGTCTTCTTATGCAAGACAGTTCTTAGGACAGATGGAGAAACCGAATGTAGAGAAAATAGAAGGTTTGTCTCCGGCAATTTCCATTGACCAGAAATCCACAAACCGTAACCCGAGATCTACTGTAGGAACGGTAACGGAGATTTATGATTATTTCCGTCTGCTCTATGCGCGGATTGGAATTCCGCACTGTCCTAAGTGCGGTAAGGAGATCAAGAAGCAGACGATAGACCAGATGGTAGACCAGATCATGGAGCTTCCGGAGCGTACCAGGATACAGCTTTTAGCACCGGTAGTCCGTGGAAGAAAGGGTGAACACCAGAAGCTCTTTGAACAGGCAAAGCGAAGCGGCTATGTGAGAGTACAGGTGGACGGAAATACCTATGAACTGACGGAAGAGATAAAGCTGGATAAGAACAAGAAACATAATATCGAAATCGTAGTGGATCGTCTGGTGGTAAAGGAAGGGATTGAAAAGCGTCTGACGGATTCTATTGAAAATGTGTTAGAACTTTCAAACGGACTTCTGATGGTGGATATCATTGATGGAGAGACCATGCAGTTTTCCCAGAGCTTTTCCTGTCCGGATTGTGGAATCAGTATTGATGAAATCGAACCGAGAAGCTTTCTCCTTTAACAATCCGTTTGGTGCCTGCCCGGATTGCTTCGGACTGGGCTATAAGATGGAATTTGATGAAGAACTGATGATACCGGATAAGAGATTAAGCCTTGCAGAGGGCGCAATTCAGGTGATGGGCTGGCAGTCCTCTACCGATAAGAAGAGCTTTACTTATGCAATCCTTAAGGCACTTTCTGAGGAATATGGCTTCAGTCTTGATACACCATATAAGGAATTGCCGGCAGAAGTCCGGAATATGCTGATTCATGGAACCAATGGAAGGTCTGTAAAGGTATATTATAAAGGTCAGCGTGGAGAAGGTGTATATGACATTGCCTTTGAAGGACTGATTAAAAATGTGGAACGCCGCTATCGTGAGACCGGCTCTGATACCATGAAACAGCAGTATGAGGAGTTTATGCGGATTACACCGTGTAAATGCTGTGGCGGACAGAGGTTGAAGAAGGAGTCACTGGCAGTAACGGTTTCCGGTAAAAAATATATATGAGATAACAGCAATGTCCATCCGTAATCTGGATGCCTATTTAAAAGAAATGGAACTGACGGAACAACAGCATCTGATTGGTGACCAGGTCTTAAAGGAAATCCGGGCGCGTGTAGGCTTTTTTGATGGATGTGGGACTGGATTATCTGTCACTGTCCCGCGCAACCGGAAGCTTATCCGGTGGAGAAGCACAGCGAATCAGACTTGCAACCCAGATTGGTTCCGGACTTGTAGGCGTGGCTTATATTCTGGACGAGCCTAGTATCGGTCTGCATCAGCGGGATAATGATAAACTTTTTTGAATTCTTTAAAGGGGTTAAAAGACCTTGGAAATACACTGATTGTAGTAGAACATGATGAAGATACTATGCGTGCAGCAGATTATATTGTGGATATCGGGCCGGGAGCCGGTGAACATGGCGGAGAAGTTATTGCTACCGGAACAGCAGAGGAGATTATGAAAAATAAGAACTCTATCACCGGTGCTTATTTAAGCGGAAGAATCAAGATTCCGGTACCGAAAGAAAAGACGGAAACCAACCGGATTCATTACTGTAAAAGGTGCAAGAGAGAATAACCTGAAGAATATTGATGTGAAGATTCCACTGGGTATTATGACCTGCATTACCGGAGTGTCCGGCTCCGGAAAGAGTTCACTGACCAATGAAATCCTCTATAAACGTCTGGCAAGGGATTTAAACCGGGCAAGGTGTATTCCGGGTGCCCATGATGATATTGAAGGTCTGGAACAGTTAGATAAGGTAATTGATATTGACCAGTCCCCGATCGGAAGAACACCGCGTTCCAATCCGGCTACTTATACCGGTGTATTTGATATGATAAGAGATTTGTTTGCATCCACTCCGGATGCCAAGGCAAGAAGGATACCAGAAGGGAAGATTCAGCTTTAATGTGAAGGGCGGCCGATGTGAGGCCTGCGGCGGCGACGGTATCCTGAAGATTGAAATGCATTTTCTGCCGGATGTGTATGTACCTTGTGAAGTGTGTCAGGGAAAACGGTATAACCGTGAAACACTGGAAGTAAAATATAAGGGCAAGAGTATCTATGATGTGCTGAATATGACCGTGGAAGAGGCACTGGAATTCTTTCAGAATGTGCCTTCTATTGCAAGAAAGATACAGACCCTTTATGATGTGGGCTTATCTTATATCCGTCTGGGCCAGCCATCTACTGAACTGTCTGGTGGAGAAGCACAGAGAATTAAGCTTGCAACAGAATTGAGCAAACGCAGTACAGGAAAGACTATTTATATTCTGGATGAGCCGACAACAGGGACTTCATTTTGCAGATGTCCATAAATTAATTGAAATTCTGAGGAGATTGTCTGATGGTGGAAATACGGTGGTTGTTATTGAACATAATCTGGATGTTATCAAAACTGCGGATTACATCGTTGACATGGGGCCGGAAGGTGGCGATGGTGGCGGAACTGTGGTTGCCCAGGGAACGACGGAAGAGATTGCCAAAGTACCGGAATCCTATACCGGACAATATGTAAAGAAATATCTGGAATAGTAATACCGGATAAGCATAAGACAATGAAAAATGGCATCTGCTAGAAACTGCCAGTGGCGGGTTCGGCAGGTGCTATTTTCTATAGGCACATTCTTTGTTCCTGTTATGTGCACAAAAAACTGCTGAAACATTCAGCAGTTACGATCTTGGGGAGTACCCTCCGGATATCCCGAGGGACATCCGAAGGGCTGAGTTATGAAAAAAATTATATTAGCTTAATAGCTAGTACATAAATGATATAATAGAAGACCTGTGACATTATTATGTGAACAAAAAAAGTTAAGACAATTAGAAAGCAGAAGAAAGTTAAGAAGATGTTGCGATTTCATTAAAAAATAAGTAAAAACAGAAAAAAACCTTTGAAAAAAATGCCATTTATTGTATATAATGTGATTATATATGTAAGAATATGATTGAATGCGTAGTCTGCCTTTTTTGTAGATTACTCCACATATAATGAAACAGATGAAAGGGGAAACATTGACATGGTTTCAACAGATATTGGAATTGATTTAGGAACAGCCAGCATATTGGTTTATATTAAAGGAAAAGGCGTAGTTTTAAAAGAGCCGTCCGTAGTAGCGTTTGACAGAGATACAAACAAGATTAAAAGCGATTGGTGAAGAAGCAAGACTGATGCTTGGTAGAACACCGGGCAACATTGTAGCAGTAAGACCACTCCGCCAGGGTGTTATTTCTGATTATACCGTAACAGAGAAGATGATTAAGTACTTTATTCAGAAGGCACTGGGAAAGAAAAAACATTCCGTAAGCCAAGAATCAGTGTCTGTGTACCAAGTGGTGTAACAGAGGTTGAGAAGAAAGCCGTTGAGGATGCGACCTATCAGGCAGGAGCAAGAGAAGTTGCAATTATTGAAGAGCCGATTGCAGCAGCAATTGGAGCAGGTATCGATATTGCAAGACCTTGTGGGAATATGATTGTAGATATCGGCGGAGGTACTGCGGATATTGCGGTAATCTCACTGGGCGGTTCGGTAGTAAGTACATCAATTAAAATTGCCGGAGATGATTTTGATGAGGCAATTGTCCGTTATATGCGTAAAAAACACAATCTTCTGATCGGTGAACGAACGGCGGAAGATATAAAGATAAAGATAGGAACATGTTTCCCATTAGCACAGAATGAGACGATGGATGTGCGTGGACGTAATCTGGTGACAGGACTTCCTAAGACAGTAACTGTTTCTTCTGAAGAGACTGAGGAAGCATTAAGAGAACCGACTTTACAGATTGTAGAAGCGGTACACAGTGTTCTGGAAAAAACACCACCAGAGCTGGCAGCAGATGTTGCAGACAGAGGAATTGTGCTGACAGGTGGCGGTTCATTACTTAGAGGACTGGAAGAGCTGATTGAAGATAAGACAGGAATTAATACAATGACAGCAGAAGAACCAATGACCTGTGTAGCAATTGGTACAGGTAAATTCGTAGAATTCCTTTCGGAAAAAGAGATGAGCAGTAAGTAATGAGAGAGACAGTCATCAGGCTGTCTCTTTTTGCTAAACAGGAGGAATTACATATCTTTTTTTCTGGGATCATCTGCGCAGTGCTGTACTCAAACTCTGCCAGCAGCACTTTTTATATCCTTCTGGATCTTCTGAAATTTTCCTGTTCAAAATCGATCAGATCCATTTTGTTTACGGCAAATACAAATGCTTAATTCCCATCAGGGAACAGATTCTGGTATGGCGTCTGGTCTGTGTCAGCACACCCTGGCTTGCATCTACAAGAATAACCGCCAGATCGGCAAAAGGAAGCTCCTACTGCCATATTTCGCGTATATTCTTCATGTCCCGGTGTGTCAGCCACAATAAAAAGAACGGCGCTCTGTCGTAAAATAACGGTAAGCAACATCAATGGTAATTCCCTGCTCCCGCTCCGCCATCAGCCCGTCCAGCAAAAAGACTGTAATCTATTTCACCACCTCTGGATCCCACTTTGGAATCCAGCTCAAGCGCTGCGTTCCTGATCCGCAAAAAGCAGTTTTGCATCATAGAGCATATGTCCGATCAGTGTAGATTTTCCATCATCCACACTTCCACATGTGATAAATTTTAATAACGCATTCATCCTAGAAATAGCCCTCCCTTTTCCGTTTCTCCATACTGGCCCGCTCCACCATCCTTGTCAATAACACGGCTGGTACGTTCAGAAGATACCGCACTTAATGTTTCCTGAATAATGGCATCAGGGTATCGGCATCCGACTCCACCCCGCCGGAAAGCGGATAACAGCCGAGTGTGTACGGAAACGTACTTTCTTCATCATGGGCTTTTCCCCGGAAGCAGACGCATACGGTCATCATCCACCATGATCAAATTACCATCACGTTCAACCACCGGCCGCTCTCTTTGCAAAATACAGCGGGACAATATCGATATTTTTCCCGCTTAATATACTGCCAGATATCAGTCTCTGTCCAGTTGGAAATCGGGAATACACGGATGCTCTCGCCCTTTGTTGATTTCCGTATTATACAGTTTCCACATCTCCGGTCGCTGATTTTCGGATCCCAGGCATGCTCCGCATTACGGAAAGAAAAAATACGTTCTTTCGCACGGCTCTTTTTCCTCGTCTCGTCTGCCGCCGCCAAATGCTGCGGTAAATCCATATTTATTTAGTGCCTGTTTCAGTGCCTGTGTTTTCATGATATCCGTATAGGCTGCGCCATGATCAAATGGATTGATCCCCTGGCGTACACCTTCCTCATTGATATACTCCAGCATTTCAATACCATATTGTTCAGCTTTACTTTATCACAATGCAATCATTTCCTTAAATTTCCATGTAGTGTTTACATGTAAAAACGGAAATGGCGGTTTTTCCGGATAAAATGCTTTCAGGGCAAGATGCAGCATCACAGATGAATCTTTCCAATAGAATAAAAGCATCACCGGCTTTTCACACTGTGCTGCCACCTCCCGCATGATGTATATTGCTTCTGCTTCCAGTTCATCCAAATGGTCCATACGATTTTCCTCTTTTCCTGTTATTCCCCCAAACCGTTCTGTATCACTGATACAATTCCTGCCAGCGCTTCTTCTTCATCTTCTCCCTCGCAGACAAATTCAATCTCATCATTGTATTTAATGCCTGCCGCCAGCACACTCAAAAGGCTCTTTACATTTGTAATCATTGTTCCTCTCTGAAAAGAAATCTTTGATTTGTATTTGATCGCCTCGTCGCATAATTTTTCCCTGCAGGACGCAGATGCAGTCCCGCAGGATTTTTAATTTTCACTTTCTGGACAAACCATCTTGTATCCCCTCAAATACATCTTAGGTGTTTCTTCTTATCCTTATTTTACTGTGAAGAGCTGTTTGCTCCTTCTGAATTACTGTCACTTCCACTGTTTCCGGAAGATGATTTTTCCGTCACGGTAACAGCCGTATATATGGTCTCACTGACACTGTAATTTCCATCCAGCTTTACTTCCGCTGCCAGAACTCCGGTGTTAAATCCGGAAGCATCAATAGTTCCTGTGATAGATTCCGGATTGATATCTGCAAAAATCCTCAGCAAATCCCAGAATGTTCACCGTCACGGTATCTGCATTAAATTGCATGGACAGATTTGACGGAAGATTCTTCACTGTGATATTCTTCACCGGAACAGCAAAAGCCTTTGCCGTTTTTCCTTCTATAACCAGTGTCACATTGATCTGTTTTTGTTGATCTGATGCCAGTTCCACTCCATCCGGCAGGAATTTCGTCAGATCTACACCGGCAGTCACATCTGATGTTGCCCCCCGCAATACTCATCTGTGACCCGGAGATTTCAATTCACTGATACCGGGGAGTGCTTCACTGCGCCACCAGCTTAACGCTGGAAACGCTGCATTCTGCTTTTTCATACCGATATCCGTCTGCCGGGGTTCCATTTGTAGTAAATTTCAATGGCACCGATTTTCCCATTGTAATTTTCACATCTACCGCCACCGACGTACGGTTCAATGTCGACGATCCTGAGAAATCTCATTTCCGGCTTCATCCAGCAGAACAACCTTACTGTTTGTTGCCATATCTTCCCCGACACCACTGACATCCACGATTGCTTCCACAGTTACAATCTGACTCAGAACGGATTCCGGACCGGTGATGGTCACTTTTTAGGATCCGCGGTCGCAGTCTCCACATAACAATATGCCGCCGGGGTACCCTTAGTCACAACTTTCACCGCATATTTCTCAGTTTTAAGATTCTCCACACTGATTTTTAACGTTGCATCTCGCTTATTGATCTCAATCTGCCCCGAATAACGGAAGCAGCCACACTGACCGGAACGGTGGTCAGTTCATCATTCACATTCTCCATATTTGCCACTGCGGTAAAATCAGAATCTGATAATTCTTCAATGATTGAGCGTTTACCGGTAACTGTAAAGGAAATCTTATCTGAATTGTTCAGAATATCATATGTCTTTCCCATATCAGTAAGGTAGTCACTGTTCTCTATTGTTACCGGGATTGTAAATCCCTTTGTTTTTTCCGGATCTTCAATATTTACAACTACCAACCAGATGACAATTGCAAAATACAACTGCCAGCACTTTGAGACCGAAATTATTTGTAATCCGCTTTGTCAGTTTGCGCAACATGTTTCAGCCTCCTTTTCAGTTTTGTCAGATACGGTTCGGTGTCCTTCGAAAGTTTTTGCTGCAAATCTCAGCTTACTTTTCAGGAAATTCGCATCAATATTACGATACAGAGTACCTTCCACGGCCAGGGAAACAGCTCCTGTCTCTTTCTGATACAACAATAGTCATAGAATCACTGACCTCGCTGATACCAACAGCGGCACGATGACGGGTTCCCAGTTCTTTACTAAGTTCCATATTATCCGATAAGGGCAGATAGCAGGTCGCAGACACGATCCTGTCTCCCCCGCAATGATTGCACCGTCATGCAACGGTGTGTTATGTTCAAAAATATTGATCAGAAGCTGGCTGGAAACCAGAGAATCCAGAGGTATTCCGGTGCGGATATACTCGTTCAGCATCACATCACGTTCAATAACAATCAACGCACCTGTTTTCACCTTTGCCCATCTCATAACAGGCTTTCGCAATCTCTGTTGATCGTCTTTCGGAAAAACGCACCGGATTTGACTTCTGAAAATCAAAATTAAAAAAACGCGGTAAGAAAATTCTTCCTGCCCAGCCGTTCCAGTGCATTTCGCAACTCCGGCTGAAAAATAATGACCAGTGCGATCGCTGCAACATTTACAACTTTTCCCGACAGCCACAGGATCGTGTTCATCTGGAACAACGCTGCCAGCAAAAGGAATATCAGGATCACGATAATTCCTTTAAACAGCATCCATGCCCGTGTATTTTTTCACCCATACCATAACATGATACAGTACAAAAGCAATAATAATGATCTCTATAATATCTGTCGGTCCTATCTTCGGTTTATCAATCCAGGAAAGATATTTATCCATAAATGCATATAATGCTGATCCGATCTCCCGCATTTTTTTCACTTCCTCTCCTTGCTCATTATCCCCTGCGTTTATTCTATTTATCATGCAGTTCTTTCAGAACTTGTTCCTCCAGTTCATCTCCGATTTCTTTCTCGGTATTCACATGAACAGAGTTTACTTTTTTCCACGGGTACTCTTCCGCTTCTTTGTCCGTTTAGCATTGATATGCTTGACCTGCTTATCCTCCACTGATACAAAAGCCTTCGGAACGGCTCTGACATAGTAATAATATTCATCATCTTCAAACTGTGTATGCTCCACCGGGCTATAATCCACACTGAGGATCATAAAAATCAAGCACCAGTGCAATAACCAGCGATACCATACAGCCCAGGATTACCCGCACGATCCGACCTGTCTCACCAAGATAAATCTCACCAGCTGCAAATCACGCCAAAAGCTGCACGGCAATACCGAGAACGATTGCAATCGTTCTTGCATGATCCACACTAAGTCTTCTGACACAGGAAACGATAACTGCCGCTGCTGCAAATGGCGCCAGATAGAAATACATCTCTTTATCGGTAAAAAAATCTGCAGCACAGCAAGCGTCACCACACTTTTCTTTTGTAATAGTCTCTTTTGGCTGAAAAAAGTGCTGCATTCTGATTTTTTTTTAACAGAAAGTATACAAACTCTCCACATACAACTGCTACTACCGTATATATCCGGTCAAGAATTCCTGCCGCCACCGGCATTACATAGGGAATACCTGCAATTCCAAGTACTGAAGTCAGTACCGTATAAATGCCTTTTGCTGGTAAAACGATAATAAATACAAAAAGAGCCACAAAGATCAATGCCACAATACCGCATAACTCCAGTGACAGTGCATAACAGTTCAGCAATATGAGCAGTGCACCGAAAAACAGCATCATGCCGGAAGGCAAAAATGAACACAATAATGCACAGAGCAGTGCAATCGGATACTCTTTTTAAAATGTCCATATAACCAATCTGATGATTGATCAGCGAAAATGCCAGAAAAGCAACCAGAAACCGAAAGACTGCCATTGCGCCAGATCTCATATTTTCCGATAAAACGATAGATGTGTTCTTTTTATTTTCAAAAAGTTGAACCATTGTTTCCTCCTGACAATCCTACTCTTCCCCTGCTTTTTCCTCAGCAAGATAGGATTTATTCAATCGGTGCAGAAAAATGCAGATACAGATTGCGTCGCTCCCCGACACACCTTATGCCGGTGAATTGCAACGGCAACACAGATTACCAGATATACTGCCATAAATATTCCATAAAAAAATCAATAACTGCTTTAACAGTGTCCCATAATGAATATCTGAAAGCCACTGGTTAAATATGTCCCATCTGGAACAGCCCCAAAGCAGCAACACAGTACAAAAACAGATTGTTCCAAAGAAAAATCGCTTTTGACCATCTCAAAAATCACATAATCACTCCGCCGATATGTGCTGATTTTTCAATTCTCGTTCGCCAACCCCACTCTCCAGAATGGACAATCTGGTCATTTCCCGGACTCTATCCTGATTGATCATATTCTTCACCCATTTTTACTCATTCAAGAATGCCCTCGGCATTCTTGCTGCCCACCTATAAAAGGTGGGAGTCATCTCACATCTGATATACTTTATGACGAGTATAACATAAATCGCCATGCAAGAAAAGTTTTTATCCCCGATTGCAACCGCTGCCACATACACCTTACACTCCCCGCTGCTTGCAGACATCGGGTGCTGCTTCATCCACGGTGCTTCCGGTAGTATAAATATCATCCACCAGTAAAATACAGGCATTCGGCGGCAATGCACATTTTACAGAAAAAGCCCCTGCAAATTCTGCTTTTCTCGATGTCATTCAGTTTTTTCTGCGGTTTTGTCCGCCGCACCCGGTACAAAGTGTGCGTATCCACCGGAATATGCAATACATCCGATATCCCTTTTTGCAATCCATTCTGCCTGATTATATCCGCGTTTCCGTTTCTCGACGGATGCAGCGGAACCGGAATGATCAGCCCGATACCGCACTGACAAAATCCACGGTCCCAGTCTGTGTGCCATGGTCTGTCCATACACCCTCGCGTATTCTCTCCGATTGCCATATTTCATACGATACAGCGATAATTTTTTACCGGACCACGGTAAGGACAGCAGTGCTCTTCCACGGACAAAAGCATGCTGCCGTCTGCTGCAGTCCCTGCAGTATTCTGCCTCTGCTGCTTCAGAGGCTTACCGCATTTCATACAATAATGCTCTTTCTTTCACACAAAAAAAAGTTTCTTTGTGCACACCGGACAGATACCATCGGAACTGATTTCACCACACACCGGACAACGGGGTGGATATAAATAGTCTTAAGCATTTCCAGAATTTCAAACTTTATAATTCCTCCAGGCGGTCTCTCAGACCACTATAACGTTTCTGTTCATTTACATTTGCTTCCATATTGTAAAAGGCTTTCTCGTCTCCCACCAGCGTTACACATTTACGGGCTCTGGTCACTGCGGTATAGAGCAGATTGCGGTTCATAAGCATCCGAGGCCCCGTCAGTAACGGGATAATGACTGCCGGATATTCACTTCCCTGGGATTTATGTATCGTAATGGCATAAGCCAGATCCAGCTGATCAAGTTCTTTAAAAGGATATTCCACCATCCGGCGTTCTTCATATTCTACGGTCAGTGTCTCAGAAAAACTGTTGATTTCACGAACGATTCCCATATCACCGTTGAACACACCCAGACCCTTTTCAATTGGAATATTATAACGACTCCGGATTTCCCACTCTGCCTGATAATTATTTTTAATCTGCATCACCTTGTCGCCCACACGGAAAATTGTCTGCCCATGTTCCCGCTCTGCCTTTTTCCATCCGGCGGGTTCAGATACTGCTGCAGAATCGTATTCAGACGTTCTACTCCCAACAACCCTTCCGCATCGGAGTCAGCACCTGGATATCAAATGGCGATGCGTTTACATACTTTGGCAGTTTCTGCCGTATCAGCTGAATACAGATACTGATGATCACGTTGGCGTCATACCGTTTCAGGAAAAAGAAATCTCTGCTTTTATTATCCAGAGAAACCGGTTCCCCCCGGTTGATCTTGTGGGCATTGACAATAATATCACTCTCCGATGCCTGTCGGAAAATCCGGTTCAAGCCGTACCACATTGCATGCATGAGAATCGATGATATCTTTTCAGCACACAGCCCGGACCGACACTGGGAAGCTGGTTCACATCCCCCACTAGGATCAGACGGGTTCCTGCCACAACAGCTTTTAGCAGATTATGCATCAGCGTGATATCTACCATAGACATCTCATCGATGATAATGACGTCTGTCTCCAATGGGTTCTGTTCATTCCGCTCGAAACCTGCATGTTCATCCATGCCGCCAGACAGCTCCCAGCAGCCGGTGAATTGTTTTTGCCTCGTAACCGGTGGTCTCACTCATCCCGCTTCGCTGCACGGCCGGTAGGCGCTGCCAATGCAATATCCATGCCTTCTGATTCAAAATACTGAATGATCGTATTAATCGTCGTAGTCTTTCCGGTACCAGGTCCTCCGGTGATAACTAACAGTCCGCTCCGTACCGCTTCCTTTACAGCGGTGCGCTGCATCTCATCTAATTCCAGTTCCGACAATTGCTCGATTTTACGGATTCTCTGCTCCACCGCAGTTTCCGAAAATCGTATTTTACATTCAGTTCATGCAGCATCACTGCCACATTAAGTTCCATATAATAAAATGTGGACGCATAAATCTGTACTTCTGCTTCCGACTGCTTCAGGATCAGTTTCCGATCAATGGCCATATCCATATAATGCTTTTCCACCCCGGAAGCATCCACTCCAAAGAGTTCACATGCCCTGCGGGTGAGCAATTTCTTCCGGCAGATACGTGTGTCCTTCCAGCGAAGCCTGCTGAAGCACATACATGATCCCACTTCGAATACGAAATCCGAGTCCAGATGGATCCCTACCCGATGGGCAATCTCATCCGCAATTTTAAAACCAACGCCAGTCACATCCTCCGCCATCCGGTAAGGATTTTCCTGAATGATCCGATACATATCCAACTGATATGTCTGGTATATTTTTACCGCCAGTGACAATGATATCCCGTAATTCTGTAAAAAGATCATTGCCTGACGTAATTCTCGCTTTTCTTCTGTCTGCTGTGCGATCTCTGTGCTTTTCGTTCACTGATGCCCTTTGATCTCTGCCAGACGCTCCGGCTCTTCCTCAATAATACGGAACGTATCCTCTTTGAACTTCCGCACGATCCGTGCTGCCAGCGCTGCTCCGACACCTTTGATCGCTCCCGATCCCAGATATCGTTCAATCGAGCAATATCCTCCGGTGCTTTGATACTGTATTGCTGCACTTTGAACTGCGGACCATAGGAAGGATGTACCGTATATTCCCCAGTCAACTCCAGACTTTCTCCTTCGCTGATCATCTGAAACACACCCACGCAGGTAACCTCATCCTCTTCATTGGATGCCAAATTTAAAACCGTATATCCATTCTCTTCATTCCGATATACGATATGTTCTACAAATCCGGTGATTGTTTCCATAATTCTCCCTGTTTAAGCAAAGAGACAGCCTGATGACTGTCTCTCTCATTATTACTGCTCATCTCTTTTCCGGAAAGGAATTCTACATATTTTCCGGTTCCAATGGCAACACAGGTCATCGGATCCTCTGCTGTCATGGTATTGATTCCGGTATGTGAATCGATCAGTTCTTCCAGACCACGAAGCAATGCACCGCCACCGGTAAGTACGATACCGCGGTCTGCAACATCGGCTGCCAGCTCTGGCGGTGTCTTCTCCAGGACACTGTGTACGGCATCTACAATCTGCATGGTCGCCTCTCATGACGCTTCTTCTGTCTCCTCGGAAGAAACGGTCACGGTCTTCGGCAGTCGGTTACCAGGTTTCGTCCTCTGACATCCAGTGTCATCGGCTCCGGCAACGGATAACATGTTCCAATCTTAATCTTGATATCCTCTGCGGTCCGCTCACCGATCAGAAGATTGTGTTTCTTTCTCATGTAACGTACCAGTGCTTCATCAAAAATCGTCTCCAGCAATCTTGATGGATGTACTTACTACGGTACCTCCCAGTGAAATAACGGCGATATCTGCCGTACCACCACCAATATCTACGATCATATTTCCACATGGTCTGAAATATCAATACCAGCTCCGATTGCTGCTGCAATCGGCTCCTCGATGATTTTTACATCTCTGGCTCCAGCCTGGAATGTCGCATCTTC
>VOFJ01000165.1_pt1 | contig 34001 bp, 69 predicted proteins | sample 5384081 | NCBI WGS metagenome assembly VOFJ01 (sample SAMN12384729, study PRJNA508395) | human gut metagenome | isolation source: healthy gut I | host: Homo sapiens
TGCACCTGCTTTTTGCAAGTTTTTCTACTTCTGTTTTGTCCATTCCACCTTCTGGACCTATTATAATTCCAATTTTTAAATCTTTAGTTCCATCTAGTTTTTTCAACTCGTTTTTTAATGTATTTTCTTTTTTCTCCTTCATAAGCTAAAATCACTGCATCAAATTCTTTAATTTTTTCACATAAATTATTTATATCAATTGGCATTTCTACTGTTGGTATTAAATCTCTTCCACTTTGTTTTGCAGCTGATTCTGCAATTTTTTGCCAACGTTCTATTTTCTTTCCTTCTTTTTTTTGCTGTCTAGTTTTACCACACATCTTACCATTTCAACTGGCACTATTTGTTTAGCACCTAATTCTGTATTTTTTTTGTATTATATATTCCATTTTATCAGCTTTTGGAAGCCCCTGAAAAATTGTAACTTGCACATTGCTTTCTACAAAGCTTTTTACGCAGTCTTGTATATCACACATTACATATTCAGGAGTAATTTGAGATATTGTAGTAATATAGTTTAAGGTTGTATCTAAATTGCAAATAGTTAGTTCTTCGCCTATTTTAGCTCTTAATACTTGATTTATATGTTTTTTACATCTTCTCCAATTATCTTTATTTTATTTTCTTCAATTTGGTTTGTTTTTACAAAAAATTTTGGCATTGTTTCTCCTTTTTAAATTACTCATATATTTTACCACATTATTATAAAATTGCCAATGGTAACATTAAATTTTAAATTATTTCTTCTATAATTTCTTGTATATTTGTAACTGGCTTTGCTCCTTGTTTGATAAGATCGTTTGTGCCATATGAATTTGTGCTTGTGATGTTACCTGGTATTACAAATACATCTTTTTCCTTGTTCTAGAGCATAGTCTACCGTAATTAAGGTTCCACTTTTTTGTTTTGCTTCTACTACTAATACTCCATTTGAAAGTCCACTAATTATTCTATTTCTTGATGGAAAGTTCATTGGTAATGGCTTTATATGTGGCTCATATTCTGTTATTACTGCTCCACCTTTTTTTTATAATCTCATTACATAATTCTTTATTCTCAGCTGGGTATATATGTTTTAGTCCGCTTCCCAATACTGCTATTGTTTTACCATTTGCTTTAACTGCACCTAAATGTGCATATGTATCAATTCCTCTTGCCAGTCCACTTACTATTACAAAGCCTTCTTTGGCAAGTTCATAAGCAAAATTAAAAGCCACTCTTTTGCCATAGTTGCTTGCATCTCTGCAACCAATTATAGCTATTGATGGCTTATTTAAAACTAATTCATCACCCACTAAATATAATTTAGCAGGTGATGAATATATATTGTTTAATTTTTTCTGGATATTCTTTTTTGAGCTTGATAAATAATTTTCATAAAATTTCCTCCTAAAATGATCAAGCCCCGTTTTTTTGTTATTTTTACTGATTTTACTACGTTTTCCATTAACATAGCAATTGTCATTGGTCCAACTCCACCTGGAACTGGAGTAATATATGCTGCTTTACTTTCTACATTTTGATAGTCAACGTCCCCTACAAGTTTTCCATCTTCATTTCTGTTTATTCCCACATCTATTACCACTGCGCCTTCTTTTTACCATATCTGCTGTTACAAATTTAGGTTTTCCAATTGCTGCAACTAAAATGTCTGCTTGTTTTGTTATTTCTCCTAAATTTTTTTTGTTCTTGAGTGGCAAATAGTTACTGTTGCATTTTTGTTTAATAAGCATTGTGCTAAAGGTTTACCTACAATATTGCTTCTACCAATAACTACTGCATGTTTGCCTTCTATATCTATCTTATATTCTTCTAGCATTCTCATAACTCCTGCTGGTGTACAAGATACAAAGCAGTCTTCTCCAATAGCTAGTTTGCCTACATTTATTGGATGAAATCCATCTACATCTTTTTTATAGTCTATCGCATTAAAAGCTTCTCTAATGTCTAAATGTTTTGGTATGGGACTTTGAAGCAAAATTCCATTAACATCGTTTCTGTTATTTATTTTTTCAATTAAACCTAATAGTTCTTCTCTTGTTGTGTTTTCTGGTAATAGAAATTCTTCAAACTCAACTCCAATTTCATTACATGCTTTACTTTTATTACGTACATATACTGCTGATGCACTATCGTTTCCAACCATTATTACTGCTAATTTAGGAAATATACCTTTCTCTTTTAGTCCATCAACCTCTATCTTTAAGTTTGCTCTTACCTTTGCTGCTAGTTCTTTTTCCATTTATAATTATTGCCATTTGTTTTTCTCCTTCTTTATTTTGTCTTATTATATAATACTGTTGTTCAAATAGCAACATTTTTTGTTTTAAGTACGTGTGTTTGCTTTTTTGTCCGATTTGATGGTATAATTTATATAACTTCACTAATAGTGAAAAAAATATTTTATATAAAAGGAGATACACCACAATGAAAACTGCCAATGATATTACCAAAGCCTACAATGAAGCATATCGGAAAGACAATGATTTGATTTTTTTTTTTTCCTTTTAGGAGGAACCGTAAGTAACTTCTTAGAAGAACAGTACAAAAAAGCAAAAGAAGGTTATCAAACTTTTTCCTTACGAAATGTCCTATGAAGCCTTTGAAGAAAAGTTTTTGGATCCGCAAATTGCCAGAAAAAATTTTTCAGAGAGCCGGATTCGATGTTACCTTCTTCATCACTCCTGCAACTGGTCACCTGTTTTTTGGAAAAAGCCCGGAGTAAGAATGGCAAAAATTACTATTAAGCACTAATCCTTTTTTCCTGTCACAACAATTGTTGTGGCAGGATTTTTATTTTGTGTTGCAAAGTTTATCCCTCTTGCAACTACGTCTTTCATATTTTCAATTAAATCGTCTATTTCTTTTTGGAGTTACTATAAAGTTATAGTCTTCTGGCGTTAATACTTCTTTTATCATTTCATATTTATCTTCTTCTTGTAATTGATTTAAAAATTCATTTGACTTTGCTTCTTCTTGAACTTTTTGAATGAATAAATCTAAACTGTCTGCAGCTATTGTTGCCGCTTCTACAACAGTTGGTATTCCTATTGCAAGAACTGGCACTCCTAAAGTGTCTTTTGTTAGTTCTTTTCTTTCATTTCCGACCCCTGCACCTGGTACAATTCCTGTATCTGATAATTGTACTGTACTGCTAATTCTTTCAATGCTTCTTGAAGCAAGTGCATCAATTACAATTATCAATTTGGGATGAATGTTTTCTACTATCCCTTTTATGACTTCTAGGGTTTCTATTCCAGTAGTTCCAAGAACCCCTGGTGCTATAGCACTTACTGATCTAGTGTCTTTATCAAGTACATCTGGCATATAGTTTAGTAAATGTCTTGTAATATCTATTTCATTTACTACTTTAGGTCCCTAATGCATCTGGTGTAACATATAGATTTCCTAGTCCAACTACTAATATGTCTTCTTGTGGATCTACTAAGGCTCAATTAAATTTTTCAATTCTTGGTTACTGCTTCTGATGCTTTTTGTATTTCGTCTTCTCCTGCTATTTTCAAATTTTTAATATCTATAGTAATATATGTGCCTTTTCTTTTACCTATTGCTTGTTCTCCATTATCATTCAGTACTTTTACTCTTGATATTTTTATATCATCTGTAAAGCTTTCTTCCTGTGTTTCTAAGCCATCTACTTCATTTGATATATTATTGGCTTTTTTAAATAAATCTCTTCTTTCTAAAGGCTAAATCAGTTCTAAAATTAATCATATAATCTACCTCCCAAAATATTATTTCCAAAAAACTACATGATTATTCTAAAAAACACTTGATATTTTTTTTTTTTTTGCTATTATATGTAGGTAATATTTATGCAGGTGTGGCAAGGAATTGGCAGACGCACAGGACTCAAAATCCTGCGAAGTAACATTCGTGTGGGTTCGACCCCCACCACCTGCAACCACAAAAAATCTCTAGATTTTTCTAGAGATTTTTTATTTCACATTGTATTCAATGCAGTGTACTTTAATTATTTTACTTGTGTATTCGTCTTCTAAATAGTTTATTTTAAAGTCTTCTTTATTTGCTTCTACTAGTTTGTATTTACTTAAATCAACCAATATTTCATCTGATAAATTCATTCCTAATGGCAAAGTCTGGTTTGTATTATCATAAAATATAATGTTTGAATAATACAATACTGGCATAGCTTCTTTTTAGATTTACTTTGTATAAGTATATTTCATCTTCTAATTTATTTTCATTAACCGCTTCATTTTCACTCAAATGAAATATATTCAAATTTTTAGTGTCTAGTTCTTTGTTAGAAGTTAGATATAGCGAAATATTTTGAAATGTTGTTGTTTTGCAAAATGCTTCTTTTAGTAGATTTAAGTAATTTCTTAGAGTATCTATATATAAGTCTAAATCTGTTTGCTTATTTATGTTTAGTACTTTATATTTATCTTTTTCTATTTCCCTGTGCTTTTTATTATCTATAGTCTTTATTTTAGTAATGTCTTCCGAAAGACCTCCAAATATATCAAAATCCTTTAACTTTACTGTTTCTATATTATCTTCATAACTTGTTTTTAGTTTTTGCAATTCTTGCTCTAATAATTTCTTTTGTGTTGCTGTTAGTTTATCGCTTTTAGTTTTATTTATTATTTGTGCTGATATCAATGACTGTTTAACTGCAAATATTGCATCTGTTTCATTCTTAGATAATTTTCTTCTTTTGAACTTCATCTGCTTTTTTTTTCCAAAATCTTCAATATCATCCTCATAATTAAAACTTTTACCTATCTTTTTTCCTTTTTCAACATTCTTCTCTTCTTCGCCTTCATTTAAGCTAGGTAATTCATCTTTATTTGTAAACTTCCAAAATTCAAAAAATGCTTTTTTTATGAAGTTCTATTTCATTTAAATAAATATTTGCATTTTTTATTTTTCTTTCTAGATTTACTTGTTTTAGCTCTAAAGCTTTTTCATCTATTTTTAGTGCTTTTTGCCATTTTCTGTCTTGCTTCTAATTTAGTACACACCTCTATTAAATCTTCAATTGTGTACTGCTTTGTTTGCGCTTCTACCTTCTCCTCTTTGGCTTGTTTTTCTATTTTTTTCTCTATATTGTTTGGCTTATTCTTATTTATTGGCTTTAACTCTTTTTTTCTTGTTGAAAAATAATATTTAACTTTTCCTAAAAAGCTCTTTTTGCATTCCAAGAAAGTAGATATTTGACGTTGTTTACTTAGATATTCTTCATTCTGCTTTTCAACTTCTTTTTTATTTTTTCTAATTTTGCCTGTGCCTCTTGTATTTTCTTTTTCTTCTAAGTTGATTAACATTCTCTTTTGATTTGCTTCAAATTGTATAAAATCTGTTAGATTTTCATAGTTAATTTCTTTTTTTCCCATAATGTAGTTTTTAGTGAAAACTCTAGTGAACCTTCATCATTTATTTTTGTTTTGAAATTAAAATCATCTGAAATGCTGTTGACAAAATAAATAAAGCTTTGATTAACTTGTACTGTTTTAATGCTTGCTCCTTACTATCTAAAGTTATTATATAATCGCTTTTTATTTTTTCATAAACATTAGCTCTTCCCACTATTTTTTTTTATACACATTTTTTGTTTTTTATCATATACTTCAAAAATATTAGGCCATTCTTTAGTGTAATACCACAAATAATTTTCCAAATCAGTTATTTGACTTTTTAATAAATAGTTTCCTGAATACTCTTGATAAGTAATTGGTACAAATATGTTTTTTTTTTTTCTCTTTTTCTTGCTTTCTATTTGTTTTTTAGCAAGTAAAATAGTGCTGAATTATTATATTCGTTTGTTGGTACTAGCATAAAGTATTGATCTGATACATCTGAATAATATATTTGCCATGTATAATTTCCATCATATTTTACTTGGTTAGGTATCTGATCATTTAGTTTTTTCTTGTTCTTTCTCTACTTTTTTATATCTTCTATATTTGTATCATTAAGTAATCTTAAAAATGTAGCAAACTTCTCGACATTTTGCTCTGTCTTTGAGTCTAAATAGTTTCCAATTGGACTACTTAATTTATATTTTTCATTTAAATTGGTTAGTCTATCTGTTGGAGTTAAAAGAATTTCAATATTATTTACATCAATATATTTATATACTTTATATGTTGTATCATTATATGATTTTAAAGGTCTAAAAAGAAAATGGAGTAAATTCTGTTAGAAATTTTCGGTATTCTTTCTAAATTCAATCAATATATTCCAGTTTTTCTTTTTTTAATTTTTCTTTATCTTCTGCAATGTTTTTGCGCATTTTTTCCTCCTGTAAATTATCTAAGTTTTTTGGAGCGGGTAGCGGGAATCGAACCCGCGCGATCAGGTCGGAAGCATGACATTCTACCACTAAATTATACCCGCAAGTTTTATATATTTATTATAAGTCAAATTGCTCATAATTGCAATATTTTTTAAAAGTCTATTTAGTAAATTTAGGAACAAAAAATATTTTTATATACTTTGTCAACAGTTCAAAAAAGACAATACTTTAGTATTGTCTTTTGATTTTTATTCTACAAATGATTCTGGTTTCTTATCTAAGGTTTGAATATAATCGTCTGGTTGATATTCTTTTTTTTGATTTGTTATTACATCTTTTATAGGTATTATTGTATTATCTTGTAAAATAACATATTCATAAGTAAAGGTTAATACCTCATCATAATATTTACTTAATAAGTCTATCTTCATAGTTGTTGTTTGAATATTTCCGTTTTCGTCATAATAATTTAGTATTTCATAAAAACCCTTTATCTGTTTTTAATATTCTCTCATTATATATTTTTATTATTTCTTCGCCTTCATAATTTCCACTTACTTTGAGTATTTCTGTGTTCGTTCCTGCATTTTGACTTTTTAGGTTCAAGTTTATAAAGTATGTTATCTTTCACATACCAATAAGCAGTAATAAAATTATAATCTATTTTTTTTTTGCATATAGGTCCTCTGTATATGATTTCTTTGTATAATTTTTTTAATTCATATACTGCCTTTTCATAACTTTCATAATTGTTTTTCATTATTATCTATGTTATTGTCCTGTAGCCTATATATGTTATCCATATCATCTATAAAAGGTATATCTGTACTATTAGACGGCAATAAACTTAATACCTTCATATCATATGGTATCTCATACACTTTCTTATAACTCATCTCATCTTGCGTTAGTTTCTCAGGATTAAAAATATATACTGTATTATCATTTACAAAAAGTGTATTTAGTAAATAATGTATTTGTACTTAGTACTTCTCCTCCTACAAACTTTTTATAATTCATTGTAGTTTTGTTATTCTTTTTCATTACTGCCTCAATAAGATTCTTCGGCTCTGTTTCATCAGGAATGTCACCCTTATCTATATTTTTATTTTTTTAATAAAATTCCACTTACAATTGCTATTCCAATTACTAATAGTACAATTATTAAATATATAATTTTCTTATTTTTCATTTGTTTGCCTCCTAATATAATTTTTTATTATTATATCATATAAAATTATGCTTATACTATATTTTATATTGAATTTTTTTTCAAATGATTATATATAATATTTATGAGGTGTTTTATATGAATTTAGAAGATTTAAATCAATTCCTTATAAATAAACATGTATGGATTATTTTGTTAACTATTATTATCTCTATAATTCTTTTTAAGAGCAAAGGATAGAGTTCTAAATAGAGCAATTAGAAGAATTGAACAACGTGATAATTCAAGAGAATTCAAGAGAGAAATCACATACATAAAACTTGCTAAACATATTATAAACTATGTTATTATAATTATTGCATTTTTATTTATTTTGCAATTGCTAGGATTTAATGTTAGCTCTTTAATAGCTGGACTTGGGGTTGTTTCTGTTATAGCTGGTCTTGCTCTTCAAGATGCTTTAAAAGACATTATTATGGGATTTAATATTATAGTTGATAACTACTTTTCTGTGGGAGATATTATAAAAATTGGTGATGTTGAAGGTAAAGTAATTGAGCTTGGAGTTAAGTCAACTAAATTAAAAGATGTAAATAACGATAATATCTTTGTTATTGCTAATAGAAATATATCGCAATCCTTACGATTATCTGACCAATTAGTAGTTGATGTGCCAGTCTCATATGATGAACCTACAGAAAAAAATTGAAAAACTTATAGATATAATGGTTGAACAGATATCTCAATGTCCTAATATTAAAGGTGCAAAATATTTAGGCATAAGTGAATTTAAAAGATTCTTCTGTAGCTTATAGGATAATGATATATTGTTCACCTGAATACAAACTAGCTTCAAGACGATATGCTTTAAGAATTATAAAATTAACATTAGATGCAAACAACATAATAATACCATATAATCAACTTGATATTCATCAAAAATAAAAGTGGGCTTCAATAAAGTCCACTTTTACTCTTCTACATATCCTATATATGGTAAGTTTCTATATTTTTCATCATAGTCTAAACCATATCCAAGTACAAATTTATTTTCTATTTCAAATCCAACATAGTCTAAATTTATTTTTTTTTTTTGTCTTCTTTCCTTTTTATCCAAAAGCACACATATTTTTAAGCTCTTTGGATTTTTAGTTTTTAAATAATCACGCAAATAGTTTAATGTTATTCCTGAATCTATTATATCTTCAATAATTATTACATTTTTGTTTCCTATATTATCACTTATGTCTAATTTAAAATCAAGTTTACCTGTTGTTTCTCTGTTATTTACTCCATAACTACTAACTCTTATAAAATCTAATATTACATCACTGTCTGTAATTTTTTTTAGATAAATCTACTGTAAAATATACAGCTCCTTTTAATGTACATACTAGAACAATGTCCTCTCCATTATAGTCTTTTGAAATTTGGTTTGCTAATTCTTCTATTCTTTTTTATTTAAAAGTATCTTCATCTATTAATATCTTATGTTCTAACATTTTTATTACTCCTTTTTATCCTAGTTTATCTCCATTTTCTACCTTTTCAGTTGGTTGTATTAACACTACTCCTTGTTTACTATATGTTCCTAATACTAATACCTGTGAAAGAAAATTTGCTATTTGTTTTTCTGGGAAGTTTACAACTGCAAGTATTTGCTTGCCTTCTAGTTCTTCAGGTTTTATATACCTCTGTTATTTGTGCAGAAGATTTTTTTATTCCAATCTCATCTCCAAAATCAATTTCTAGTTTGTATGCAGGTCTCTTAGCTTCTTTAAATATCTCTGCTTTTACAATTGTTCCAACTCTAATATCTAATTTCATAAAATCATTAAATGTCGCCACGTAAAACCATCTCCCTAAATTAAATTTTTATAATGTTATCACAAAATTCAAAAATATACAACAAAAATTCATTTTATTTTTGTAATAGAAACTTCTAACAAGAGCATACCGAATTTTGGTATGCTCTTGTTTTTATTTTTATTTATATTCTTCTACTTCTTTTTTAATTTTTGATATAAAGTCTTCTAGTCCCATTGCTCCAATATCACCATCTGATCTAGAACGAACTCCTACTGCGTTTGCCTCTACTTCTTTATCTCCTATAATTAACATATATGGAATTTTTTGAAGTTGTGCTTCTCTAATTTTGTAACCAATTTTTTTTCTTGTCTTTCATCAAGTTCTGCACGAATTCCATTGTTGTCTAGTTCTTCTAGAACCTTTTCAGCATATTCTTTATGTGCATCAGCTATCGGTAATATTTTTACTTGTACTGGTGATAACCATGTTGGGAATGCACCTGCATAATGTTCTGTTAAAATACCAATAAATCTTTCAAATGAACCAAATAATGCTCTGTGTAGCATAATTGGTGTTTTCTTTTCTCCGTCAGAATCAATATATGATAAATTAAATCTTAATGGTAATTGGAAATCAACTTGTACTGTTCCCATTTGGCCATTCTCTTCCTAAACAGTCTTTCATTTTAATATCAATTTTTGGACCATAGAAAGCTCCATCACCTTCATTTACACGATAGTTGTCTTTACCACATATTTCATCTAATACATCTTTTAAGTCCGCTTCTGCTTTATTCCATAAATTGATGTCTCCCATATAATCTTCTGGTCTAGTAGATAATGTTAATATAAAGTCTAATCCAAATATATTATATAGTTTTTTTAGCAATTTCAAGAATGTTTTTAATCTCTTCTTTAATTTGTGATTCCATAACATAGTTGTGTGAATCATCTTGTCTAAACATTCTTACACGGAACAAACCATTTAATTGTCCAGATTTTTCGTTACGATGTATAACATCTATATCACTAAATCTTAAAGGTAAGTCTTTGTAACTTCTTAATTTGCTTTGATAAATTTTAATAGAGTTTGGACAGTTCATTGGTTTTAAAGCTTGTTCTTTTCCATCACTATCTATTAAAACAAACATATCTTTCTTTGTAATGATCCCAATGTCCTGATGTTTTCCATAAACTACTACTGTTTAATTGTGGACCAGAGAATTCTTGATATCCTCTCTTTTTTATGTTCTTTTTCTCCAAAGGTCTATAAGTATATTCATCATTGTAAAGCCTTTAGGCATCCAATATGCCATACCTGGTGCAGTCTCATCAAAGAAGAATAAGTCTAGTTCTTTTCCTAATTTACGGTGATCTCTTTTTTTTAGCTTCTTCTAACATATGTAAATATTCTTCTAGCATACTTGCTTTAGGGAATGCAATACCATAAATTCTTTGAAGAGTTTGTTTTGTTTCGTCTCCTCTCCAATATGAAGCTGATGAATGTAATAATTTAAATGCTTTTACTGAACCTGTGCTCATAATATGTGGTCCTGCACATAATTCTTTAAATTCACCTTGATCATAAAAACTAATTTCTTCGTCTTCTGGTAATTCTTCAATCAGTTCTACTTTGTATGGTTCTTTTCTATCTTTTCATTAACTTAATAGCTTCTTCTCTTGGAAGAGTATATCTTGTAATTGGTAAATCCTCTTTTTACAATTTTTTTCATTTCTTCTTCAATTTTAGCTAAATCTTCCTCTGTAAATGGTTTTCTACATCAAAATCATAATAGAATCCATTGTCAATAGATGGACCAATTGTTAATTTTGCGCTATCTCCATATAGTCTTTTTATAGCTTGTGCCATAATATGAGATGTCGTATGCCAATATGCCTTTTTACCATCTAAATCATCAAAAGTTAAAATTTCTAATTTACAGTCTTTTTTCTATTATAGTACGTAAATCTTTCACCTCTCCATCAATCTTTGCAGCCATAGCATTTCTTGCTAAGCCTTCACTCAATTTTTTTTTGCTACTTCTAAAACAGAAGAACCTTCATTAACCTCTATTTTAGAACCATCTTTTTTAATTCTACTTTTACCATAGTTTCTCCTCCTTTTTTAATAAAAAATTTTAGTGCTTATTCCTATATTTTTTTTGAGCAATACAAAAGCACTTCTAAAGTATTGCTACCTTAGGAGTGCTTATATACACGGTTCCATCTATTTTTTAACTTAATTACTCTTTAACGCAGATATACGCCTAGCTTTTAACTAGGAACTAATGAGGTAGTTTTTCAAATCTGTTTATTTAAGTTGGCTTTCAGCCGGTGACCAACTCTCTCTTTCAACAACCTTGATTTTACTTTTGTCTCATTCTTGTCTTTATTTTTCAAACTATATATTATTATACTCGCTGTTTTCACAAGTGTCAAGTGATTCTAGTGAAAGTTTTTTCTATTTTGCTATTATATTATCATTTGATGGATATTTGGCTTTTTACCGTTGGACTTACATAAATTTTCACGTCTGCATATTTTTTCTGTAAAAGTTGTCGATATTTCTATATTATCTCCACATGCTGATAAATCTAGTTCTTTTTAAAGATAAACACTCAAATTTTTCTAGTTCAAAAATAAAACTTACATCAGGAGTTGTCACTATTATTTTTTCAATTGAAATCACATCTCCAGTACAGCCAATAGTTATAGGCTCTGCAAATATTGGAGTTCCAGATATGAAATCTATCCATATTTTATCTATGCTTTTTCCATTTACTGTTTTAGGCACAATGTATTCTGTATTAGGAGAATAACATAAATTCCAATTATCATTTTGAAAAAATGCTGTAAATCCATTCTCTTCTACACAATTGTCCACATTTCCTATTTCGTATATTTGGTTTATTATAATTTCTTTATTTGGCAAGTTCAATGTATAAATATGATTGTTAAAAAATGCAATTGCACAATTTTCATCTATTTGAATTTTTGCTAGCTATAACTGGCCATATCCACCCAGTAGTTGTACTAGTTCTCTTTTCTTCTCCATCTTCTGTATATACTACTGTGTATTTTTTAGCAAGGTTAATAACTATTCCTTCTAAAGTCATTTCATTTTCAACTTTTATTTTTCCGCTAAATATTAAAGGATATTTTAGTTATCGTTTTTGTAATTCTTGTTGTTGCATCTGCTGTAGCAATATAATAGTTGTCTTGATATTTGAATGTTATTTCTATATCTTGCTCATTGACCTCATAAGAACTAAACTCTAATTCTGTTTCTGCATTAGGTATTATATCGTTATTTATAAATTTCAAATTAGTAGGTACATTTGAAATATCTACTATATTCGTTGCTAATATTCCCTTTTTGTCCTCTCTAAAATATATCTTTCCAGAATGTCTGGTACCTTTTCTGTATCTCTCGTCTGATTCTCTATCCAGTTGTTTAAATTATTTAAACTTGTCAAATCACTATCTTGTGCTTGGTCCATTTTATTTTGAGCATCTTGTGCTCTTTTTATTATTCCTGTATCTCCAAATAATGCATTTATGGTTACTCCTGCTAATATTAGTAGCACTACTATTGTAACCACTAGTGCAATTAATGTGATACCGTTTTGTTTTTAGATAATTTCTTTTTGTTCTTTGTTTTCATTTTTTGTACCTTTTATATGATATTATTTATCATATTCCTTTCCTTTTATTTCTTAAATTTTCTAAATCATACATTTAGTTTTTTGTACTCTGTTCTAATATTTGACATTTATCAAGTACATTACTTTGCATTTTTTATTCATATATTTAATATTAAAATCTGTCTTACATCGACCTCCTTTTATTTTCGGGGCACAGCAAAAAACGGATTTCAAAAATTCCTATGCAGTGCAAATCGTCAAAACTTCTAGGCATTTGTATATTTATCTTCTCCCAAAACATTCTTAAGACACGAAAAAAGACAGGTACTAAATATTTTCATATTTAATATCTGTCTTTAATATGCTTAATAAAGCTAATTTCTTAGCTTGGTTGTTATTTGTTAATGTTGTGGCTCTCTCTCTCTCTCTCTCTCTACTCCTGCAAAGGTTCTAGCTTTTTCCATATTTTGTGCCTCTTTCTTACTTTTCTTTTGGATCTTTACTATATTTATAATAATATAACTTTTTTTATATTTTGCAATAGATTTCAACTAAATTTTATATAAGTTTTAGTATATCTTCTTTTGGTTGTACTCCTATTGTTCTGCCTGCTTCTGCACCATTTTTTATAACTATAAATGCTGGAATTGTCATTATTTCATATTTTTCTGCTAGTTCATGGTTTTCGTCTACATTTACTTTGCATACTTTTAATTTGTCTCCCATTTCTTCTGCAATTTTGTCTATTACTGGTGACATCATTCTGCATGGTCCACACCAACTTGCCCAGAAATCTATTAAAACTGGTACATTTGCCTCCATCACTTCTTTCTCAAAATTATCTTTGTTTAATTCTGTTACACTCATTTTATTTACCTCCAAAATTTATTTTAACACAGCTAAACCAGCCTTTGCACCTTCATATACAGCTTTTGATATTTGTAGTAATCCACCTGTGCAGTCTCCACATGCAAATAAACTTGGCACTGTAGTTTCCATATTTTTCATTTACAACAATATTATTGTTTTCAATTCTTGCCCCAATTTTTCTAGCTAGGTCACTGCTCGAAGCTGTTCCCATTGCAATAAATACTCCGTTTAGATTTTGTATTGTATTGTCTTCAAATTCAACTTTTTCAAGCTTTGTGTCTCCTCTAAATTCTCGTATTTTTTTTTTGCTATTTACTTCAATACTGCTATCTCTGTTTTCTACCATAGTATTTCCATTTGTAAGTATAGTTACTGAACTTGCAATTGGCTTTAATGTTTCAAACTCGTGTATAGCATAGTTTCCGTCTCCTAATACTGCAACATCTTTGCCTTTATAAAAAGAAAGAATCACATACCGCACAATAGCTTACACCTTTTCCTTCAAATTCTTTTTATTCCTTTTATGTTTGGAACATTTCTACTTACTCCTGTAGCTAGGATTACTGCTTTTGCTTCATACTTTGAATTAACAGTTTCTATAGTAAATTGATTTATATATTCAATATTTATTACTTCGTCTTCTATAAAATCTATACCTAAATTCTTGGCTTGTTTTATTCCGTTTACATATAACTCTTTGCCAGATATTCCATTTTCAAATCCATAGTAATTATCTATTTTTTCTGCTTTTTTTGTAATGTGCCATTTCCCTTTGATATTACTAATATTGATAAGTTTCTTCTTTTAGAATAAATTGCTGCTGTAATTCCAGCTGGGCCACTACCAATTACTATTACATCATACATTTTGCTTCCTCCTGTTATTCTCTATTGTTTTAAATAGTTTCTTTTTACCATATATCATCTGGGAAATATATACTTTTTTTGTTATCAAAATCTACTGTATACAGTATAATATAGTTTTTTACTACCATTCTATAATATTCTCTTTTTAGTTTATCTTTTTTTTACCTATTTTCATATATAATTCCGGTGTATTTTTAAGTTCAAAACCTTATCCATTACTTCTGTCATAAGTCGTTTTGCTGAATTATTTTCTTTTAAATTATTTGCAAAATATACTCATAAATTTCTTCCATATCTTCTATACATTTATCAGTAAATTCAACTTCAAATAATTCATTTTTAGAATCCATACTTTGCTCTTAACTCCTTTATAACTTCTGTTGCTTTTTCTTGTTCTGCCATTTTCAATATCTTCTTCTGATTTTAACAGTTTCTTTATTGTCGCATTATTTAAGACATTGTTTCTGTACTCTTCCATACTCATTATAATCACGTTGTTTTTACTATTTTTTCCAATTACCATTTCTCCATTTTGATTAATAAATGTTTCTATTTCTTGAAAACTCGTTACCTGTTGCATCTTCAACACCTCACTTTTTTATACTATTTAAAGTATAACATAAAATCATATACATTTAAATAGTTTTTATAAATTTAGTATTATTAATTTTTGTATATCATATTCATTTTTATCATATTTTTGTTTTTCAAAAAAATTTAATTTTTTTCAAAATTTGCTTGACAAACCGAACAACTTTTTGTATACCAGTATATACGAACATTGATTTGGAGAATATTTATTTTGTTAGGAGGCTTTAATTATGAGTATTTTTAAAAATAGAAGTAATGTAATTTCATATACAGTAAACAAGGAAATCGGTTCAAACTGCTATGTTTCAGTAGATGGTGGTGAGGTTGTAGTTAATGCCCCTTGGTATTTTTCTAGAAAACAAATTCAAACAGTTATTGAAGAAAAAAAGCAATGGATTTTAAATAAAATAGAAGAATATCAACAACAAAATATGGTATATTCTGATAAAGGAAATATTATAGTTTTAGGTGCAAGCCATCAAGTACGTTTATATTACAAAAGCCAAAATGCTCCTAGTATAAATATAGTTAATCGCATAATTGAAGTAGTACTTCCTAATAAATACAAAAAAATAGAAACTGCTCAAGTTTTAAAAATATTAGTTGATAAACTTTATGAAAAGGTTGCTGAACAAGAAGTTGAAAGAGCTATGGAAAAAACAAGATTATTGTTAGGTTATGCACCAGAAGATTATGAAGTTAAAAAGATGGCTAACAATATTATGGCACATTTCTCTAGTGAAGAACAAAAAATATCAATTAATTCAAATATAGCTAAATATGACAGAAATGTTATTGATTATATTGTATTACATGAATTCTGCCATATGAAATACAAAATTCATACAAAGAATTTTTGGAAAATAATTGCTAAATATATGCCAAGTTATGAAAGATATGAAAATATTTTAAAAGGCTTGTCATATTAAAATAACCTTAATTAGTTTTTTTAACAACAAAAATTGCTAACCGTTATAGGTTAGCAATTTTTGTTGTTAGCTATTATTTATTTTATCTTCTAATATAGTCTATATATTCATAATCAAATGGATTTGCCTCATTTTTTTAAGCCTTTTTCTACTTTAATAGCTTTCCATTCTTCATCTTTAATTTCTGGAAAATATACATCTCCTTCAAAATCTTGATTTATTTTTGTTATATACATTTTATCTGCATATGGCATAAGCAATTTATATATAGTTGCTCCACCTATTATAAAGTTCTCTTCTTCTGAATTTTTGTATTTATCTAATAGGCTTATATCTGGTAGTATTTCTACGTTTTCATCATCAATATTCATTTGTGCATCATTACATAGTATAACATGTTTTCTGTTTGGTAGCACTCTACCTAAAGATTCGAATGTTTTTCTTCCCATAATTATTGTATGTCCTGTTGTAAGTGCTTTTTAAATCTTTTTTAAATCTTCTGGTAAATGCCATATTAGTTTATTATCTTTTCCTATTACATTATTATTTGCTATTGCTACTATAATACTTAACATATTCTTCTCCTTTTTATACAGATACTGGCATTTCTATTTTTCCTAAATGTTCATATCCTTCTAATTTGATATCATCTATTGTAAATTTATAAAAGTCTTTAATTTCTGGGTTTATCCATAATTTTGGTGCTGGTAAAGCTTTGTCTCTTCTTGATAAATGTTCTTTCATTCCTTCTATTTGATTTTCATAAATATGTGCATTACTAATGCAAACTGTTAATAATCCTGGTTTATATCCTGTCACTTGTGCTAATAGATGTACTAATACTGCATATTGCACAACATTAAATGGATTTCCTAAAGGTAAAGTCATTTGAACGAATTGTCAACATACAATTTAATTTTCCATCTGTTACATCCCAACAACTATTAAATACACATGGATATAATGCACCTGTGTCTAGATATGGAATTTGCCATAAGTTTATAATCATCCTTCTATTTTGTGGGTTTGTTTTTAGTTGTTCTATTAGCGTATCTATTTGATGGAATTCTTTTTTACTATCCAACCATATGCTGTACCAATTGTTCCATCTTCCATTTCCCATTCGTCCCAAATGTGCACATTTTCTGCTTTTTAACTCTTCTACACTATTAGATTGTTTTTGAAATATCCATAATAGTTCTTTTACTGCTGTTTTAAATGCTACAAACTTTGTAGTTAGTATTGGGAAATTCCTCTTCTAAGTTGAATTGCATAATTTGGTGTGGTAATTTATATGTTGCTACACCTGTTCTATTTTGGTCATAATAGCCATCTTTTAGAATTTTATCTACTATGTCTAAATAAATATCATCAAATTTACTCATTATATTTCCTCCTAATATATACTTATATTTTTATATCATAATTAAACATAAAAGTAAATTATGGAAAAGTGGTTGTAATACAAACTTAATTTTTTTGTAATGTTTTTGTAATATTACATATGCATATTAAAGTCAGGCACATATTCTTCTTCATGTTCTCCAAGTGCTTGTAGATACCCATTTTCTAATTCTAAGGTGTATAAGTAATTTTCTATGTCCTTTTACTCTTTTTTTGCTTGACTGTCTATTTAATAACCTATCTTCTTTCGCTTTATATGTTGGAAAATATTGTGCCATAACACTTACATATGTGCCTTCAGGCATATTTTTTTTTATCCATTTTAAAATATGTTTTGAATTTTTTGAATATGGTTTGGTAATACCAAATGTCTAATAATTACACCTTTTTGAATTATCCCATTTTTCATTAAATACTGGTATTCCAGCTTGTTTTTGCATTTCTTGTATTGCTGTAGTTGCTATTTTAAAGTAATTATCTGCTTTAGAATATTTAGTGCTTAGTTCATTTGAGTAATATTTTAAATCTGGTAAATACACATCTATGTATCCAGCTAACATTTTTTATAGTTTCTACATTTTCATATCCATTGGTGTTGTATATAACTGGTATATGCAAGCCATTTGCTTTTTGCTATTTTTAATGCTTCTATAATTTGGTGAGCATACATTGTTGGCGTAACTAAATTTATATTATTTACTCCTTTTTTTTGTTTGTTGGTCCAATATTATTTTTGCAAGTTCTTCTACTGTTACTTCTTTTCCTTTTCCAAGTTGACTTATTTCATAGTTCTGGCAGTATATACAATTCAAATTACAGTTGCTAAAAAAATATTGTTCCAGAGGCCGTTTTTACCGCTTATACTTGGCTCTTCGTAGTTATGTATAGATGCTAATGCAATTTTTATTTTATCATTACATTTACAATATCCAGCTTTTCCATTTGCTCTATTTATCCGACAATTTCTTGGACAAATATTACATTTTTTCTAAATTCATTTTTTCTCCCTATATAATTGTTATTTTTAATATTTGTATTATAATATCTTATAACTATTTTGTAAAGTTTGGGAGGAAAAAAATGAGTTTTATTGAAAGAGAATATAAAGTTGATATTAGGCATATTGGAACTAGTAATTTGATTACTAATTATGGTATTTTGTGTTTGCTTGAAGATATTGCTACTGTTCATTCTGATATTGCTGGTTATGGTATAGCTCAAATACCTTTTACTCATGTTTCTTGGATTTTACTTAATTGAAAGTATCTGTTCTTAAAAGAGTTGCTTTTTGGAGATACTGTAAAGGTTAGAACTTGGTCTGTACCATATAATGAACTGTTTACTTTTTTAGAAATTTCGAAATTTATATGATAATGAAGATAATTTAATTTGTATTGCAAGTTCTAAGTGGACTTTAGTTAATTCTGATACAAAAACTCTTACTAAGATTACCAAAGAAATAGAACTTAGTTATGAACCTGAAGACAAATTGGTATTTGATAAACTTGAAATTGCAAAGTTAAAAAAAGAACCAAGCAATTCTGAGCATACTTTTTAGTTTTAATGTTTTAAGAAGAGATATTGATTTTAATAATCATATGCATAATTTGTACTATCTCCTATATGCTTATGAGGCATTACCTAGTGAAGTTTATGAAAAAGGCGAATTAAATAATTTTGAAATTATGTATAAGTCTGGTAGTATGTTAGGTGATAAAGTTGACTGCTATTATTCTTACGAGAATGATGCACATTACGTTGTAATGAAAACTGATAATAAATTACATGCTATTATTAAATTAAATTAATATTCTAGCGGTTGCATTTTGCATCCGCTTTTTTTTTTTTCCTTTTATCACATTTTTTGTTTTTATGTCATAAAATGTAATATGAATTTAATTTAAGGAGGAATAATAAACATGTTTAATCGTTATAACAGATGTTGTTGTCAAAACAAATATAATCCTGAGATTATAGAGTCATTATGTAATGATGTTGGTACAACAGCAGATTATGCCCAAGACCCTGTAAATAGTTGTGGTTGCGGCTGTAATAATATGATGAACAGCAATTCATGTGGTTGTGGTTTTGATGAAGAGCCCGTTTCTAATATGTTTCCATCTAATCCAATGTTGGGTCAAAGCTATGTACCACTTCAAGAAATGGATAAAACCTTTACACCTTGCTGTGGTTTAAAAATGGGAACCATATTTCCTGAATTGGTAAGTCTATATATGCCTGGTCAAAGTATGGCTGAAAAATGACTATTTAAGAAGAACTAATGAAATTGGAGAGGGGTGTAATGGTTAATGGAAGATGAAAATAGAGATTACAATAGAGCTGATATGCTAAAATAGTATTAAAAGTTTAAATTTTGCTGTTATTGAGTTAGGTTTATATTTAAACACTCATCCAGATGATGAAAGAGCTCTTTGTTTACACAGAGAATATTGTAGACAATTGAAAGATATAAAAAGACAAATATCAAAAAGTTTATGGACCTTTAAGCATTTACTACCCATGTAATAAGTGGAGATGGCTTGAAGAACCATGGCCATGGGAAGGAGGAAATATTTAATATGTGGACTTATAATAAAGTATTAGAATATCCAGTTAATATAAAACGCCCAAATGCTAAACTTGCTAAATTTATCATTTCTCAATATGGTGGGCCTGATGGTGAGCTTGCCGCTTCCCTTCGTTATTTATCTCAAAAATTTGGTATGCCTGACCAAATTGCAAAGGCTACTTTTAAATGATATAGGTACTGAAGAACTAGCACATTTAGAAATGGTTGGTACTATTGTTCATCAATTAACTGAAGGCTTAAGTATTGAAGAAATTAAAGCTGCTGGTCTAGGTGATTATTACACTGACCACGGTGTAGATATATATCCTCAATCTGCTGCTGGTGTGCCTTTCTCTGCAAATTGTCTTGCTTGTAAAGGTGACCCAATTGCTAACTTACAAGAAGATTTGGCTGCTGAACAAAAAGCTAGAGCAACTTATGAAAAATTGATTGATTTATGTGCAGATGACCCAGATGTTGTTGACCCTCTTCGTTTCTTAAGAGAAAGAGAAGTTGTTCACTTCCAAAGATTTGGTGAGGCATTAAGAAATGTTCAAGATAGGCTTGCTCAAAGAAGATTTTTTTACAAGTGGAGTGAATAATACAAATGGTATGAATAATAACACAAGCAATGATAATTGCGGTTGTGGAATGTAAATATATTAAAAGTGGCACCTATAAGATGCCACTTTATTTTTTTATTCTTTATTTGTTCTATTAAATGCCGGTATTTCTTCCATTGCTGTGTTTTTAGCAGTTCTTATTAAAGTTTGAAAGAACTCCATAATCATTTTCTTACTTTCATCATCTAAGCTTTGGTATTTTTTAAGCATTAGTCTTACATCTGTAAATAATCTTTCTTTTATTTCTTTGAAGCTATTTGCGTCTGTTGTATTTATTATTTCAAATATTGCATCAATTACTATTTCTCTTTGTTTTTGGTTCTATTTCTTTTAACCATTCTTTTTAATGTTTTGTCTACAAATTGGCTTCCATTTGTAACCTCTGCTAAGCTTACAAGTTTTTTACCTTCAAGTTGCCAACTGTACAAATCATGTTGCATAAGACCTTTTTGAACACTTTGAACAATAGTGTATTTTTTCCTCATGGTTAAGTAGTCTTCCTATAACTGATGATTGCAGGAATATATGTATGTACTTTTGTTTATTGCTTCTTTATATTCATTTGTGTCTGTTATTTCTTCTATAAAGCCAGGTCCATCATTATTATATACATTTATAATTCTATTTTTTACAGTTTTATTTGCAAATGCTGCAGCATATACTGCAAGATTTCCACCTTTTGAGTGCCCACCTATTCTTATTTTTGTTTATATCTTTTTTGCAATTTCATTTACATATTGTGCTGAATCTCTTTTGTGAAGCAATATGTGCCTTAAAGCTCATATTAAAATCTTCTTTCCAGCCAACTAAGGTATCGTCTGTACCTCTATATGTTACAAATATTGTATTGTCTGGCATTACAACTGTAACTGCAAAAAATTGTCTTTCCTCTTCTTTATTGAATTTATTTACCATATTAGTTACAAGCATTTTTCCAAACCTTGCTGACTTACCAAGTAATGGTATAAGGTACTTGTCATCTTCCCAAAGTATTCTTAAGGTTGTTTGATCAGCTTGTTCAAATCTTTTTTGCAAATTCTTCTATAGTTATTTCTTCATTTTCTTTTTGTTAGTTGTTCAAATGGAAAGTAAGATAGCCTTGATAAGATTAGTCCATCAATTTCATTGAACTCGTCATTTTTCAGTTCTAAGTCTCCTCTCTCCATTTAACATAGTCACAAACATTCGCCATATATTACTCCATTCCTTTTTCACATTATTTTTTTCAACACTAGTCTGCCTTTTCAACAGCCTCACATATTTTACTCATAGTTTCAACACATTCTATTGGATATTCTCCTGTTGCAGTTTCTCCTGACAGCATTACATAATTTGCCATATCATATACAGCATTTGCTACATCATTCGCTTCTGCTCTTGTTGGTCTTGGATTATGTGTCATTGACTCTAACATTTGAGTAGCTATTATAACTGGTTTTCCTGCTCTGTTACATTTTCTAATAAATTCTTTTTTGTCTAATTGGAACTTCTTCCATTGGAATTTCTACGCCTAAATCTCCTCTTGCTACCATAATTCCATCAGACACTTCTAGTATTTCATCAAAGTTATCTATTCCTTGTCTATTCTCTATTTTAGCTATTATTTTGATGCCTTCTCCACCATTTTCTTGTAATACTTTTTTTATGTTCAATATATCTTGTGCACTACGTACAAAAGATGCTGCAATACAATCAAATCCTGCTTTTTATTCCAAACTTTATATCTTCAATATCCTTTTTCTGTTGGACTTGGAAGATTTATTTCCATTCCAGGAATGTTAATACTTTTAGTATTAGTCAATTTGCCACCGTCTATTACTTGGCACACAATATCAGTTCCTTTTATTTCAGTAACTTTTATTTTTATTAATCCATCATTTATTAAAATAACTGTGCCTGCACTTACCTCATTGTATAAGTTTTTTATAAGTTATTGAAACTTGTTCTTTATTTCCAATTATATCTTCTGTTTTTAGTGTAAATGTATCTCCATGATTTAGACAAATTTCTCCATTTTCAAATTTTCCAATTCTTATTTCTGGTCCTTTTGTATCTAGCATCAAAGAAACTTTCTTTCCAACTTTTGCCCTTACTTTTTTTTTAAAAATTTTCTATTCTTTCCTCTTGGTCTTGATAATTTCCATGTGAGAAGTTAATTCTACCTACATTCATCCCTGCTAGAATAAGTCTTTCTAATACTTCTGGACTATCTACTGCTGGTCCTAAAGTACATATAATTTTTGTCTTTTCTCATTTTAAGTTCTTCCTATACATAAAGGGCGTTTATGTTACGCCCTTTATTCTTTTTGTAATCCATTTTATTAAATTTAAGTTTGCTGAATCTAATATCATTTCATGTTTTGGCATTACTCTAAAAAAGTATATCCATAGTTTCCACCATTTACTAGTTTTACTTTTTGCTTTGTAAGTATATGTTCTGGTTTCTTCATCACTGTCTTCTAGTTCCATTGGAATTATAGTAATATCATCTACTGTTCCATTTTCACTTATTCTTCCATAATATACTTGTGCTTCGATATTTTCTTTGTTAATGTTTGATAACTTAACTTTACATTTTACTTCAATGTTGTTTCCTGCGTCTAAAGTAATATTATCTAAATTATTTTCTTGAGTTATTTCAATATCATCCCATGCATTTTTTATGCTTTCTTTCCAGTTGTCAAACTCCCCTACTTTTCCTAAATCAGTATAGTAATTGTTATATAAGTTGCATAATGGAATATATAGTTTTTGAACATAGTCTGTTAACATTCTAGCAGTGCTATACTTTCCACCATTTGACATTATAGATTCCTTCATGGTCTGCATCCATTTTTCTGAAATTCCATTTTCATCTTTTTTCATAATACATTGGAATTATCTTATTTTCTAATGTGTCATATATGCTTTGGCTATCTGCTCTATCTTGTGTTTCATAGTCAGAATATTCTAATGATTCTCCTACTTTCCAACCATTTTTAGAATTATATCCTTCTGCCCACCAACCATCTAAAACACTAAAGTTAATTGCACCATTAACAGCTGCTTTCTGTCCACTAGTGCCTGATGCTTCCATTGGTCTTCTAGGTGTATTTAACCAAATATCTACTCCACTAACTAAGTATTTAGACATTTCTAGGTTATAGTTTTCCCTAATAAGAATACTTTTCCTTTAAACTGTGGTTTCATTGAAATTTCATGTATATATTTTATTAAATCTTGGCCTTCTTTATCTGCCGGATGTGCTTTTTCCTGCAAATATAATTTGTACCTTTTGATTTTTATTATTTAATATTTGTGTTATTCTCTAAGTCTTTAAATATCAATGTAGCTCTTTTTTATATGTTGCAAATCTTCTAGCAAATCCTATTGTTAAAGCATTAGGGTCTAAGCCATCTACTATTTTCATTATTTCATCATAATTATATCCACATCTTCTTAATCTATTTATTGTATTTTCTTTAACAACTGCTAACATTTTTTGCTTTACGTTCTTGATGTGCTTTCCAAAGCTCCTCATTTGGAATATCAGCTATTTTTTTCCATACCTCATTGTCATAGATTTTGTCTTGCCAATATGGGATTAAATATTTATTATATAATTCTTTTAAATATGGTGAAAGCCATGAACAAGTATGAATTCCGTTTGTTACATAAGTAATAGGAGATTCATTTGCAGCAATTTCTGGCCACACTTCTCCAAATAGTTCTCTTGAAACTGCACCATGTAGTTCACTTACTCCATTTTTTTCTTTCCTGCAACTTTTAATGCTAATATTCCCATATTAAAGCCTGTTGTATCTATTTTGGCATTTGGCTTCATTCCCATTTGGAAAAATTCTTGTTTTGTAATTCCTAGCTTATCCCAATATCCTTCAAAGTATTTTTTCTACTAAGCTTAATTCAAATATATCATTTCCTGCTGGAACTGGTGTATGTGTTGTAAATACTGTTTTTGCAGATACGATATCTCTTGCTATTTGGAAAGATATTTGTTTTTCTTTCATTAAGTTATATATTAGTTCTAATATTAAGAAAGAAGAATGACCTTCATTCATATGATATATGGTTGGGTTATATCCTAATGCTTTTAGCATTGCTACACCAGCTTGACCAAGTATAATTTCTTGTTGAATTCTCATTTCTCGGTCTCCCACCATATAAAGTTTTGGTAATTTCTCTATATTCTGGAATATTTGCATCAATGTCAGAATCAAGTAAATATAGTTCAATTCTTCCAACATTTACTTTCCAAGCTTTTAAATATATTTTTTTTTTGGAAATTGAAGAGCAACCAATATATCTTTGCCTTCTGAATCTTTTTTACACTTTCCAATGGCAAATTCTCTATATCTATATCTTTATATTCAGTTTCTTGAGCTCCACTTCCGTTTATTTTTTGATTAAAATATCCATTTTTATATAATAGACCTATTGCAACCAATGGAATATCTAAATCACTGGCTGATTTTAGATGGTCTCCCGAAAGTACTCCAAGTCCACCTGAGTAAATTGGTAATGTTTGATCTAGTCCATATTCTGCCGAAAAGTACGCAATTAAGTCATTTTTATTATCTGGATATTTTTTATCAAACCAATTACTCTTGCTTTTCATATAATCTTCAAAATTTTCTACAACTCTATCATATTTTTTTTTTAAGAATTCTGGATTTTGTGCAGCTTCTTCTAACTTTCTCTTGTGTTACTAATTTTAGAAATTTTATAGGATTTTTTATTTACACTCTCCCATAAATCTATATCCATTTCTTTAAATAATTTTAAAAACTCTGTATTCCATGACCACCAAAGATTGTATCCAATCTCTGATAATTTTTCTATCCTTTTTGGTAATTGTGGATTTACTGTAATTCTATTAAATATATACATATCTTCCTCCTTGGTATCTTTCACCTGTTATTATCTATTAACTTTTAATTTTTTGTCAATAAATTTTAGTGCACATCTAAAAATTCTATTTCTTTTTTTTTTAGAATATTCTTCTGGTCTCAGTCCAACTTTATTTCTCATTCTATCTAATAACAAAAACTATAACTATTGTAAGTATACATCCTATTACTAACATTGCATTAGAGGCTGTAGTTATTTTTAATAGCCATGATGCTATTAGTGCAACTCCTGCTCTCGCTATGCTCTCTCTTTACTAAATTGTATGCAGATGTAATTTTATTTCTCATTGCTGAATTAGTAAAGTTATTTAAATATCTTTTTTATTAGAGTGTAAAAAGCTCCTTTAGCTATAAATTGTATTAAGAATAGCGCTATAAGTATTACTAGTGTTGCTTTTAAAGCTAAAGTTACCTAGCACACAAAATCCTACTAGAATACACGAAACCGTTGTTGGAATAGATATTACTGCCAATGTTTTATTTGTAAATCTGTTATGAATTCTATGTTGGTTTTTGCTGTAATTCCTGACATTATTCCAAGTGCAGCAAACACAACTCCAAAGTATTGTTCTGGCACTCCTATTTGCTCAAAAGTTCCACTTCTTAAGCTTATTAATACTCTAATAAAGCAGCAAATGTTGCCCCAAATGCAAATAGATACTTTAGTCTGCTTGACTGTAACATATATTTTAAAGAACGTTTTATATCTTTTTAAATATTGTCTTATATTCACTGATTCTTGTTCTGATTCTTTTTACATCATTAAATTTAAATGCTAACATTGTTGAAATCAAACAACAAATTAAGCATAATATCAGTGGAAAATATCCATTTATTACATATAAAAACCTGAAGCAATAGATGTTATTGCATCTGCATAATAATACCATGCTAGTCCTTTTCCATCTATCTTTGAAAATCTTTTGCCCTCTTTTTTTCCGTCTTTTGGTAGGCTGTCATATAAAAGGTTAGTCTCTACAATGCCTTTTATATTAAATGCTACTGCTGAAAAGAATTGTCCTATAAATACAAATGCTAAATTAGTTGCAATAATATAGCTTAAAACTGATAGTACATTTATACTATTAGCCAAAATCAAACTGTTCCTTTTTCCTATTTTTTCTACTAATACTGTTAGGGGTAATTGTGTTGCCACTTTGAATATAGGGTAAAATGCTTGTGAAAGTAAAACAGCAGAAGCACTAAACCCTTTTTATTTGGGTTAGAAATATAAAGTTTATTGAATAATAAAAAATAGCAAATCCCATGATAACATTTTATAAATGGGATATACTTTCATGTTTTGTTCTTCTTTTTGTTCCTTCCAAATTAATCACCATTAAAATTATATCGATAATTATACTAAATTGTCAATAAATCTTCATATAAATTTAAGAAAATTTTAATAGCTTTTTTACTGATATTAGGTTTATAATATAATTGTAATTTAAATATAGGAGTTTTTATTTATGATTAAATTTATTAAAAGGACTTTTGCTTTTTTATACTAATTGTTGCACTTATTGCTGGTAGTTTTATTGTTTATCAAGGTCACCAAGTTTACAAAAATGCTTTAAACTCAATTAGCTTAACTGATAAAATTGAAAAGATAAAAAAGACGATAGTTACGTTGAATTAAATAGTCTTCCAGCTGATTACAAAAATGCAGTTATTTCTGTTGAGGACCATCGTTATTACAAACATGGACCTATTGATATAATTGCTATTATAAGAGCTACTGTTTCAAATATCCATACGTAGTAAAGATTTTATGGAAGGTGGTAGTACAATTACTCAACAGGTTGCTAAAAATCTATATTTCATCGGTACAGATACTAATTCAATGTACAGAAAAATTGCAGAAATATTTATGGCTTATGATTTAGAAAAAAAAATTATCAAAAAGATGAAATTCTAGAGTTTTACGTTAATACTATTTATTTTGGTGATGGATATTATGGTATTGAAGAAGCTTGTCAAGGTTACCTAAAAAAACCTTCTAAAGACATGACATTATACGAAGCAACTATGATGGCTGGAATTCCAAATGCACCAAGTGTTTATGCGCCCACTGCTAATATAAATTTAACTTTAAGTAGTAGACAAAAGAAAGTTATTTCTACAATGGTTGAAAATGAATATTTAACTCAAGAACAGGCAGATGAACTGATTAAGATGCAAGAAAAAAAGAGGACATTTAAAAAATATCCTCTTTATTTATTTGTTTTTGGTGGGCAGAGATGGATTCGAACCATCGTAACTCGTACGAGAACAGATTTCTTACTACTATAGTTTTCACTACCATTTTCATGTTTGTAGTCTGGACTTTCTCTTTATCTTATATATTAAGATACCAGGTATAAAGTCTCTACACTCGAAATTTCTTTCTAGCTCGGGATTATCATCAGCTTATACTGTTAAGACTTCCCCGAATTAGCCCGGTTTTCATCATACAATCACTTGTATGAGCTGCAATTTCTGATTTTTTTGATTTTAATCAAAGCCTACAGTCTGCCGCCTTTAGCCACTCGGCCATCTGCCCATATATTATTTAGTTGTTTATATACTTTGACATTCTAATATTGTCAATAGTTTTTGGTGCGCCATCTAGGATTCGAACCTAGGACCCACCGGTTATGAGCCGGTTGCTCTGACCAACTGAGCTAATGGCGCATTTGTAATGCAGTTTTAAGTATATGACATTTTGCTAAAATTGTCAAGTACTTAAGTAATTATTTTTTAAAAAATTTTAAAAGTGGTTAGATTTTACTCCAACCACTTTTTATATCATACCTTCTTTAATTTTTTGTTCTCCTCTTCCTTCTGGAAGTGCTGGAACTTGAAGTACAACTTTAATCTTCATAGCATAGCTAATTGCTCTAACAATTTTGCTATTTTTAATTCTTTGCCATAAAGATGGTTTTACTTCTACTCTAGTTTGTTCAAAGTATGTTTTATCCTCTGGAGTTACCTCTTCTATTTGGTCTAACACAGCTTCTACTTCATTATCTTCTTGTGGTGCTGGAATTAATTTTAATGCATCTGCTATTTCAATTCCAATATAGCTTAATGCTTTTTGATCTGTCTTCAATTCTTTCCATATCTATTTCGATATGTAAGTTTGATTCTAAATTAACTATTCTTGCATTTATTAGTTTCACAGCATCTTGATAATTTTGTGATTTTGCTGATTTAGTTCTTCCTATTAAATTTAATGTATCAATTATATCCTCTGAGAAATCGTTAGAAATATTTCTTACTGTTTCTTTCAATCATCTTCTTTATTTTCAACTGCATCTAGCGCTTCTTTTAATTCAGCTGCTAAAGCAATTTTTTTTCTCTTTGACGAATTAGTTCTTCTATTTTTTTTAGTATTTTCTTCAAATTGATTTGTTGCATATTCAACTAATTCATAAGCTGCTTTTATATACACTTTTAGGAAAGTTTTTTTTTTTTTAGGATATTCGATTAAATATGTTTTTATAGATTCTATTAAATCCTTGAAAAATGCATCCTCTTCTAATTGAATAATTTGCTTTTTGCTGTTAGGATTTATTAATTTTTGCACTTTATCCATGTTTGATAAAATTTTTTCTTCCGTGATAACCATTCTCACGTTTACTATGCCAGATCTAGACATCGTAAACTTCCCTCCTTTATCCTACGTTATTTTTTTCCTATGCGTTAATATTATATACTGAATCATAAAAAAACTACAATAGGATTTCATCTTTTTTATTTTTACATTTCTGTTACGATTTTATTACAATATTCTTACAAAGTCAAGGTTATTTTGTAATAATTTGTATTTTTTTGTAATAAAATTTTATTTGCTTTTTTTGATTTCTGCATAACGTTTAATCTTCATTGTTGTGGTTTTTTTCAAATTCATCATGCTTAATCTCTAAGTTTTTGATTGCCTTATATGAAGTCAGTTTTTTATTAACTTCTTTGATTTTAGGCCAGATAATTTCTCTTATTTCTTCATCTGTCAAATTTTCTCCAATTTTATCTAAATTTGGTATAACTTTTACAGAAATAATTAATTCTTTGTTACTTGGATCTTTTTTTCATCTTGTTTTCCGTATACCATACATTCTTTAATTTCTGGTACTTGCGCTAATAATAGTTCAATTTCTTCTGGATAGATGTTTTTACCATTTTTAGTAACTATTACATTTTTTTGCTTCTCCCTGTTATATATAAAAATCCATCTTTATCTAAGTATCCTATATCTCCTGAATGGAACCATCTTTCTCCATCTATCACTTCTATTACTTCGTTTGTTGCCTTTTTCATCCTCATAATATCCAATCATTAAAGTAGGAGTTTTTATCAAAACCTCTCCCTCTCCATCTTCATTAGGATCTTCTATTCTAATTTCTCCTTTTTGGTATTGTTCTTTTCCTGCTGAACCAACCTTAGGTTGATATTCGGGTGTTAGTGCTGCAATCGGAGCAGTTTCAGTTAGTCCATATCCTTGTAAAAATGTAATTCCTATATCTTCTACCCATTTTCCAATTTTTGCGTCTATCGGAGCTGCTGCTGATACTATAAATCTTAAGTTTCCACCTAGGTTTTCATAAATATCTGAAAATACTTTACGTTTAACATCAACTCCTACCATTTTTAGTGCATTTGTAATATGTAGCATTGAGCCAACTAGACCATCTTTGCCAGCTTTTTTATACTTGCATTTATTTTCTTATATAAATTTTCTATCAAAAGAGGTACTGAAATTAGTACACTTGGTTTGCTTTCTAGCATATTTGGCACAATATGTTTTAGTCCTTGGCAAACTGCAATTGAACTTCCCCACGCCATTGGAAGTAAAAAATCCTATTGTTGATTCATATGTATGATGTAATGGTAATACAGAGAAAAATCTGTCTTCTGGATATACTTTTGCGTAGGCTGTCGCAGCATTTATATTTTTTCTGCTAAATTACGACTTGTAAGCATAACTCCTTTTTGCATTTGAAGTAGTTCCTGATGTAAATAGTAATACTTTAAATTCGTCTGGGTCAGTTTCTACTTTAGCAAAATAATCATCTCCTGAATTAACAAATTTTGTTCCTTCATTTATTAGATATTGCATTCCGACTGTTTTGTTTTGTAATCCATCTTCAGAATACATTTTTATAAAATACTTAACTTGTGGAAATTTCTCCATTTTTTTTTTACTGAATCTGCTTTTTTTCTCTGAATATATAATTGCATCTGCTTTAGACCTTTTTACTACATTTTTTCAAGTTCATTTTCCGGTAGTTCTTTATCTGTTGGTATTGCAATTGCATCTCCACAAAGTAATGTAACATATGATACATACCAGTCATATGTTGTTTCACTTAATATCATAATTCTTGGTCTATTTTCTAACTTTAATACTCTATTTAGTGCTGTTCCAAAACCTATTACATCTTTTCCAAATTGTTCATATGATATTTCTTCATATTTACCTTTTGGATCAAATTTCTCTAGTATAAATTCTTTGTTTGCATATGTCTTTATTGAATGTTCAAATATTTCTTTTATGCTGTTGTAGTTAGTTGCAACAAACTCCTTTTTATCTTTCTTTTTTTATCTTTGTTTTTTTCTATTTCATCATAATTTATATTCATTTCTTCTATTTCAGAAATGTCTTTCATTTTGAATTTTGGAAATTTAAAATCTGGTACTTTAAAGTCTCTTAAACCTCTCATTTTTATTTTCATTCCTTCCTCAAGGTTTTACCTTGACTAAAATCCTAATACTTATTATACAATTTTATCTAAATTTTTGCAAGTTTTAAGCTAAAAACTTGTAATAATTCTAGCATAGTGCTAAAGCTCATATTTCTCGCCCCCTTTCAAAATTTCATATGAGAATTTTTTTGTTAATTTTTGCTTGACAATTTATACGTTTCGCCTTTATTGTGTTTGCGGGCTTGCAAACACAATAAAGGCGCCCCGCTAGGGGCGCCTTTTTTGATGCGCTAAAGTACGTGTTAAGCACATTAGTGCTAACATCGTATTTATTCATTTTTCTGGTTCATTGAACCAGTGGTCAGTGCTACTTTACATAAAGTAGGGGACGCAGACCACCATGGCTGTCACTGTTAGTCATGCCAGCGTAGTCGCGGTAAGACGAGTAAGTGCGGGCTTCGCCATAATTTGTGTTGTAATACCCTCCACGAATAACACAAGGGCAGAAGCGTCTAGGGTCAGAGTAGGTAGAGTATTCTGTGGTACATTCATATGCATTTCCTGACATATCCCATATATTACAATATTTGTCATTATTTTTTCCTGTTGCTGTAAATGCTTTCGTTGTTTTACTTTCATTATGACTTGCGTAGTCTGTTTTCCCTGAGTATGTTTGTATAAATATTATTGCTGTATCCCATGCATAACTATTTACTAAATCACTTGCATATACCAATTTATTATTTTCTTTTATTTCTCCATACATTTCTCTTGCTGCTTTTGCTGCATTTGGTTGTGTTATATTACCTAATACTGTTTGATTATATTTTGAAGTTATTTTTTGATGCTGTTCCACTTGCTTCAAATCGTGCTATATAATATCCTCCATTTGCTAAGGTTGTTGATATGAATTCTTCTAAATTTCTTGCTGTAGCATTTTGAGCTGTTGAATCTGTAGCTGAATTTCCTGCTCTAAATACACTTAATTCTTTATAATTAGTATTTATTGTAACTTCTTGTGTACAATTTTCTACTGATGCTACTTGTGCTGGTGTATATACTCCATTAGTTGCTGTAAAACTGCTATATCTTCCAAGTGTTATTGTATTTGTTGTGTTGTTTTTTATTTTTTATTGTTCCTACTGGTACCCATACAAATTGATTTCCATCTGTTCCATTTTCTATTACTATTCCATCTTGTACTGCTGGAATATTATCTCCACTATATGTATATGTTGCTGAACCTGCTGCAGTTCCATGTGCTACTACTTTAAATCCTTTTTGGTATTGTTATTTTGTTTCCATATATATCTTCTGCTTTTGTATTTTTATCTACTACTTTTCCTACTAATGTTGAAATTTTAGTTGTAGTGGTTGAAGGATTGTCGTCTCCTCCTGTTGTATTTCCTCCTGTTGTGTTACCTCCTGAGTTTCCATTTATTTTGCTATCTAACCAATTACTTAATTCATTTATTCCTTTTTGGTCATTTTCTGCTGCTTGGTCCATTTTATTTTGGGCATCTTGTGCTCTTTTTTATTATTCCATTTTCACTAAATATTGCATTTAAGCTTACTCCTGCTAATATTAGCAATACTACAATAGTTACTACTAACGCAATTAGAGTAATACCTGTTTGATTTGAGTAATTTTTTTCTTGCTGATTTTTTATTTGTTTTTATCTCTTTACTTATTTTAGTCTCTTTTTTTATTCAAGGTTATCTTCCTCCTCTTTCTTAAGTGTTTTTATTCTGCTTTTTTTCTATTTTGTATTTAGTATGTACAATTTTTTTTCCTTTTTATGCACATTTACTCATTTTATAGCTTTAAACTAATTTCTATTTGTAATAAATTTTACTTCTTTCTTTTTTTTATTACTTAAAATAAAACTTATTACATTTATTAGCTTAAATTTTCATCTTTTTAGGTTTACTCTATTAAATTTTCAATGTGCTTTTTTAAAAAATTTTTGTATATATTTTTCTATATTAGGATACCATACCAACCTTTTTATTTTCAATACTTTTCTACAATTTTTATCAACTTATTTTTTTCGTCAATGAAATTAATAGAGAGTGATTTCACTCTCTCTACTTTATTATTTATTTTCTTTTTCTGTCTAATGCATCTAAGTTATCTAAGGCTTTTCCGGTTCCTAGTGCTACGCATGATACTGCATCTTGTGCTATCATTACATTTAGTCCTAGTTGTTCTTGTAAAAGTTTGTCTAATCCATCTATTAGACATCCTCCACCTGTCATATATACTCCTCTATCACTTATGTCTGCTGCAAGTTCAGGTGGCGTTTTTTCTAGTACACTATGAACTGCATCTACTACTTGCATTGCAGGTTCTATTAATGCTTCTAGCATTTCACTTGAACGTACTGTTATTGTACTTGGAAGTCCTGTACCTAAAGTCTCTTCCTCGTAATTTCCATTTCTGTATCTTGTATTTTTGGAAATACACAGCCAATGTTTATTTTTTAAATCTTCTGCTGTTCTTTCTCCTATTATAATAATGTTATATTTTTTCTTTATATATTTTACAATATATTCATCAAATTTATCTCCAGCAACTTTTAATGAAGTAACTACTGAACCTCCTAAAGAAATAACTGCTATGTCTGTTGTTCCTCCACCAATATCTATTAC
>VOFJ01000018.1_pt1 | contig 34000 bp, 78 predicted proteins | sample 5384081 | NCBI WGS metagenome assembly VOFJ01 (sample SAMN12384729, study PRJNA508395) | human gut metagenome | isolation source: healthy gut I | host: Homo sapiens
ATCAGTATGCTGATGCAGACAGTGTTTTTAAAAATACTGGTGTGGACTGTCTGTTTTTCCTGTTTATTAATGGTGCCTGTTCTATGATTTTAAAATGCATCTCATAAAGAAACTTCCGTTACAAAGATTTATTCTTTAGCTGCAGTTTTAATGCAGGTGTTTAAATTTATTTTAATACCTTATTTCTCAGCACATGGGGCTGCATTTGCAAACAGTATTAACTGATGTTTTAATTTTAATTTTAGAAATGTATATGGTTGGTAAAATAAATCCAACTTCCTGACAGACATCTGATCTTTGATTTAATTAAAATAATCATTGCATCTGCTGTAATGGGCGGAGTATTTTACTTGGTTCACATGTCATTATGGTTAGCTATTCCAGTTGGTGTTATTGTTTACTTGGTAGTTATTACTCTTATAAAATTCTTTGATAAAGAGGATAAGCTCGCCAATTAAACAAATTTTTAGTAAAGCTTTAATATAGAAAACTGATATATATTAATCCTAAAAATTTGTGAGTTTAATCATTATGAGTAGAGTAAGAACTGTTTTTGCAAAATATGAGTTGGTTAATGTTTTCTCAAATCATAACAAGTGTCTGTGCTTTTGTTTGACTATTTTAACTGCTCGTTATTTAGGTGTATCTGATTATGGTCTTTTTATTTTTACAGCTACTTCTTTTGCAACTATTTTGGTGTTTGTGCTGATTTAGGAGTTACTACTTATATTGTCAGATCCATTTCTACAGATTTTGACTCTGAAAGGAAATATTGGGGGAAATGCTATAGGTATTAAATTAATATTGTCAGTATTTTACTTATCAGTTGTATCACTGGCTTTATTTATATTAGGCTGGGATAATTATACTGTTATAATCTGTTTCCTGTTTGCTGTAGAAAATGTAATTAAGTCATTTCAAACTGCAATGTATTCTTCATTCCAGGCTCATGAAAATGATGAAGTATCAGGCTATTACAAATACTTTGCTCAATGTTTTTAGCATTTATATTTATTGTAGCTGTTACATTTACAGATTATGGATTATGGGGAATTACTTTAGCATATATTGCAGCTAATGTAATAGGTTTAGTTTATGCAACTTTAGCTTTTATCTAAAAAAGATTATTGTTCCAAAACCTTTATTTGACAGGGCTTTTTTTTGTAAAAAGTTTAGTTATCGGAGGTCTTCCTTTTTTGCATTAACTAGTTTATTTTATATGATTTTATTATTCAATTGATATGGTTATGATTACTCAGTTTGCAAAATACTTATGCTACAGGTCTTTATAATTCTTCTTCATAAGTTAATCAATGACTTTTGACTTTGTTTTATACAATTTACACTTCTGTTATTTTCCGGTTATGAGTAAACTCTTTAAACAGGATGGAAATTTGCTGCAGTTTAGTTTTTGTCAAGTCTATTAAGTATCTGTCCATGGTTACTATTCCAATAGCTATTGCTACCTTTTTCTACGGCGGAGATGTAATTTCATTATGTTACGGTAATCAGTATGCAGAGGCAGGTGAAGTTTTAAAAAATCCTGATCTGGACTGTCTGTTTCCTGTTTATTAACGGTGCCTGTTCCATGATTTTAAATGCATCTCACAGGGGAAACTGCAGTTACTAAAATTTATTGTTTGGCTGCTCTGTTTAATGTTGTTTTTAAATTTTATTTTAATACCTCATTTTTCAGTTTATGGTGCTTCAGTAGCTACTGTAATTTGAGTGAGATTTTAATTTTTAGTTTTAGAGTTATATACTATCTATAAAATTAATCAGCTTCCTGATAAACATCTGTTATTTGATATTTTAAAAGTTATACTTTATTGCAGGTGTTATGGGTGTTGTTTTACATCTTCTTAATCTTAATTTATGGTTAGCTATTCCTGTAGGTGTTGTGGTTTATTTAATAGCTATTATTCTTACTAAAACATTTGATAATCAGGATAAAATGATTTTTTTTAAACAAATTATTGGAATGTAGATTTACCCAAAACTTTATATACTATCAAAACAAAAGTATAATTGTTGTTTGTTATGCGGTGTTAGTCCAGCCTGGTTAAGACTCTAGCCTGCCACGTTAGAGACCCGGGTTCAAATCCCGGACGCCGCATTTATGCAGTTGTGGTATAGTCTGGTTATTACTTGGGCCTTCAAGCCTACCAACCGGGTTCGAATCCCGGCAACTGCATTTGTTTTTATCTAATTTTCTTATTTTTTTCTGAATTCTTATTATACTGATTAGTTTTTTAGTTACTTTTATATAATACTTTTTATAAAGATTAAATTACTAAAAGTTTTTCTAACTAAATTAAAAAATTAAAAAAATCTTTGGTGATTCTATGGTAGGAATTGTTGGATATGGGGCGTATGTGCCGTCATATAGAATAAAAGTAAGAAAAGAAATTGCTAAAGTGTGTTGGGAGATGATCCTGTTGCTTTTATCAAGGGGTTTGATTGTAAAACGAAAAATCCGTACCTTCTGCTGATGAAGATACTGCTACTATTGCAGTAACTGCTGCTAGATATGCTCTAGCAAGAGCTCAGATTGACCCCGCAAAAAAATAGGGGCGATTTATATTGGTTCTGAATCACATCCTTATGCAGTAAAACCGTCTGCAACTATTGTTGCAGAAGCTATAAATGCTACTCCTGTTTTAACTGCTGCGGTTTAGAATTTGCTTGTAAAAGCTGGAACTGCTTTTGGAATTCAAAATGACTATGGGACTTGTGGATTCCAATATGATTGAGTATGGATTAGCTATTGGTGCTGATACTTCTCAAAGGTGCACCTGGAGATGCATTAGAATACACTGCATCTGCTGGAGGTGCAGCATATATTATTGGTAAAGATAACACTCTTGCTGATATTGAAGAAACATACAGTTTTACTACTGATACTCCTGATTTTTATAGAAGGGAAGGACAAGACTATCCATCTCACGGTGGCCGTTTCACTGGAGAACCAGCATACTTTAAACATGTATTAAGTGCTGCAAAAGGTTTATTTGAAAAAACTGATTCAAAACCTGAAGATTATGATTACGCTTGTTTCCACCAACCTAATGGTAAATTTTTACTTAAGGGCAGGTAAAAACTTGGATTTACTAATGAACAAATCCAACAAGGTCTTTTAACTCAAATATAGGAAACACTTATTCTGGTGCAGTTCCATTAGCTTTATCTAATATTTTAGATGTTGCAGAACCTGGAGATAAAATATTTGTTGTTTCATATGGATCTGGTGCTGGTAGTGACGGAGTTTACATTAACAGTAAATGAAGAAATTAAAGAAAAGAAGAGATTTAGCTCAAAACACAAGACATCATTGATAGAAAACAATATGTTGATTATGCTGTTTTATGCTAAATTTAAAGGCAAAAATTAAAAATGTAGGTGTAATTATGAGAGATGTTGCAATTATAGGTGTTTCACAAACTAAATTCGGTGAATTATGGGATTCATCTTTTTAGAGATTTAATCGCTGAAGCAGGTGTAAAAGCTGTTATGGATGCTGAAGTTGAAGGAGACGATATTGAAGCAATGTATGTAGGAAATATGTCTTCCGGTTTATTTGTAGACCAGGAACATATTGCTGCACTTATTTCTGATCACATGGGTCTTAATCAATTCAACTACAAGAGTAGAAGCAGCATGTGCATCTGGTGGACTTGCTCTAAGACAAGGAATCATGGCAGTTGCATCAGGTTTCCATGATGTTGTAATTTCTGCAGGTGTAGAAAAAATGACTGATGTTGTAGATGCTACTCAGCTATTGCTACTGCATCTGATCAAGAATGGGAAGCACAACAAGGGAGCTACTTTCCCATCATTATATGCGATGATTGCAAAAAGACACATGTATGAATATGGAACTACAAAGGGAACAATTAGCTCAATTTTCAGTAGTAAACCATAAAAATGCTAAAAACAACCCAAATGCACAGTTCCCATTTGAAATTAGTGTGGATAAAGTAATTAACTCTACTGTGGTAGCTGATCCTTTAACACTTTTAGACTGTTCTCCAGTTTCTGACGGAGCAGCAGCTGTTGTTATGGTTCCTGCAGAAGATGCTAAAAATACACTGATACTCAATTTATGTAAGAGCATCTGCACAGGCTTCCGGAACTATTGCATTACATAACAGGAAAGACTTAACTACTATTGATTCAACTAGAGTAGCTTCCAGAAAAGCATATGAAATGGCAGGAGTTACTACTAAAGACATTGACCTTGCAGAAGTTCACGACTGTTTCTCAATCAACGGTCTTTTAGCTGTAGAAGACTTAGGTTTTGCTGAAAAAAGGTAAAGGTGGAATAGCTATTGAAGAAGGTCAAACAGAAATAGACGGTGATTTCCCAATTAACCCATCTGGAGGTTTAAAAGCTCGTGGACACCCTCTTGGAGCAACAGGTATTGCTCAGGCTGCTGAAGTTGTATGGCAACTTAGAGGAGAAGCAGGCAAACGTCAAGTTGATGGTGCAGAAATAGGTATGACTCATAATATCGGTGGTACTGGAGGTACTGCAGCTGTACATATATTTGGAAGGGATCTTGATTAAATAATCATCTTCTCTTTTTAAATACTTTTTTATAATATATTAATTAGAAATATTTTTTGGAGAGAGTATAAAAATGAAATTTAAAATAACAGCAGTAAATACTAAAATCCAAGTGAAAAATTCGAATATGAATTAGAAGGAGAATCTGTTGACAGTTTCAAATACTTTGACGAAGCTGAAGGTAAATTCTTCCATCCTAAAGAAGTATTAAATAACAAAATGAGAGAAATTAACAATAATTTAATGTTAAATGACTCACCAATATTCACCATTAAAAAGCTGGTGAAAAGCTAATATCAAAGCTATGACTTTTTGACATTGAAATTGAATCCATTGAATAGATTTAATTTCACTCTTTTTTTTATTTAAAAGAGAATTATTTCTCTTTTATTGATTTTTATGGATATTCCACTTTATTTTTATGCTGCTTTTAAGGGATATGGACAGATTGGCTCGGGGAAGTGATAAGTCCACTTTAAAAGCTATTGACTATATTGATTTTAATAATGATTCGCAATTAACTATTCTGGATATTGGCTGTGGAGCGGGGAGCTTCAACTTTGCTGCTGGCTGATTATTTTAAAAATTCAACAATTGAAGCTATTGATTTATTTCCACATTATTTGAAGGTTTTGGATGAAAAAATAGCTGACAATGATTTGGATAATAGGGTTTACACCTGTCAGATGGACATGAATGATCTGGATTATCCCAACTGCGAATTTGACATTGTTTTTTAGTGAAGCTTCAGCATATATCATGGGATTTGCTAAAGCACTTAAAAGTTGGAAACGTGTTTTTAAAAGCAAAACAGTTATTTGATTATTTCTGAGCTGACATGGATTCAAAAACCTTCAAAAGAATCTAAAAAAGTTTTGGAAAACACATTATCCGGAGATTGGCACGATTGAAAATAAAATAGCTAAAAATAAAGGATGAAGGTTATGAATTTATAGATTATTTTATTTTACCAAAAAAGTGATTTTGAAAGTTATTATAGTAATCTGGAAAGTAATCTTAAAAAATTGGAAGATAATGACTTTAAAAGGATTTTTAAAAAAGAAATTGAAGTTTATGAAAATAATAGTGATGATTACAGCTATGTTTACTATATTATGAAAAAATAAGTTTATCAATAATTTCCATATCTATATTTTCTTCAACAATTTGTGCTAATTTATTTAATGAATAATCCTTTTTGTGTTTCATAGGGATCTTCACCATTTTTGGCTTCAATACCTTTTCTGACCCTTAGATAATTTAAAAATTCACGTCTGAAATTGTAGTTTGTGAAATATTCCATGGAAATATGTTCCAAAGACATTTCCACTACATGCTCCGTCAAATTTACCTTCATCATTATTTCCCTGTCCTTTTTGAACATTTAACAATGGGTTTACTTCTTTACTTGGGTTCAGGTGTGATGTACCCTCATGGATTTCATAACCTGTTACTTTCTCTCCAGCTATCTTTGCAAAATGGCACCGGCTATTCCGGTTAAATCTTCTTTTTCAGGTATGACAGCTTCAGACTGTGTTACGATTTTTTCTGTGCGTTGAATTTTGATTCAATATCTAATCAATTTCAGTCCTTCAATAGTTCCAACATCGGATTCTTTTTTATCATCATCATAAATTATATTTCCGAGAATTTGATATCCTCCGCAGATTCCAACAACAGGAATTTCATGGGATTTGGCTATTATTTTTGGCGGCAAGTCCACTGTCAAAGAGCTCCTTTGCATCTTTAGTTGAATTACGTGTTCCTGGGAATGATTATAGCATCAACATCTCCAATTTCATCATTAAGATTAATCATTTTAATTCCGACATCCTCTTCAAACTCAAAGGGGTCAATATCTGTAAAATTGAGATTTTAGGAAGTCTTATAACTCCAATAATAATGTCCTTGTTTTCATTAAATACATGTGTTGTTAATGATGCTGAATCCTCTTCAGGTAATTTCAGTGTTTCATCATAAGGCAGGACACCTAAAACTGGAGCTTTGGTGATTTCTTCAATTCTGTCAAGTCCCGGTTTTTAAAATATCTAAATTTCCTCTAAATTTATTAATAACTGTGGCTTTTAGTCTGGATCTGTCATAATCATCTAAAGAAGAACATATGTTCCAGCAATAGCTGCAAAAACACCACCCATTTCAATATCAGCTATTAAAATAACATTTGCATCAGCCATATGTGCAATTTCCATATTGGCAAGATCTTCTTTACGCATGTTAATTTCTGCAGGTGATCCTGCTCCTTCAATGATTATAATGTCATAATTTTCTTTTAGGATATTGAAACTTTTTTTAATGGCTTCAAAAAGCCCTGTCATGATAGTCATGCTGGTATTGATAGAAATTCATATCTCCGATGGATTTTCCCTGGATAATTACATTGGATGTAAAATCACCTTTTGGTTTTAAAAGAATCGGGTTCATATGTATACTTGGTTCAATCATTGCAGCTTCTGCTTGTAACATTTGAGCTATTCCTATTTCTCCATTTTCTTTAGTTGTATATGAGTTTAAAGACATATTTTGAGATTTAAAAAGGAGCTACTTTATAGCCTCTGTTTCTGTATATTCTGCATAATGCAGCTACAAGCATACTTTTTCCAGCATTTGATGATGTTCCCTGAACCATTAAACATTTAACCATTAAAATCACTTTGTTTTTTCTTTTTAAAGATATTTTTGTTATTTATATGTTATAAATGTTGATTGGTTAAGTTATCTATAATATTATATATTATTTAAACTAAAATTTATAAATGTAAAAAAAAATTTTATTAAATATAAAATATATTTTAATTTGGTAAAAAGGTTGATTATTTATGAAATTCAATAAACAATTTTTTTTTAGGCATTATGCTACTTATTCTCCTTTTTTAGGAGTTAGTAGTGTAAGTGCGAACGATTTGAATGACGTTAATTCATCTGATATGGGATTGATGACTCTTCAATGGGAATTATGGAGGATTCTGCTCAAGTTAACAGTAATGTTGATATTCCGGTAGCCAATCCTTCTGATGATGTGATTATTGTAAATAATTGGGGGTGAACTAAAACATACTGTGAAAAAACAGATAAAAAACTATGTGCTTCAATTAAAGGAAAATACTAATTTTTATCCGGGCGATGGAGTTGATGAATCTAATCAGATTATTATTCGAAATAATGTAACTATCCTAGGAAATAATGGAGCTTATTTTGGAGATAAATCATCTGATGCATTTACAATTTATTATACTCCGATGAAAAAACTCCTGAAAATTCAGGAATTAATTTAAAATTAATTAATTTGACATTTAAATGGATGATTCTTTCACAAAAACATCTTTGGATAGTGGAATGTTTGTAGAGTTGGCTGGTGATTGCACAGGTAATTTGCTTGAAAACTGTACTTTTGATAATATAACTTTTTATCAAGTCATGCCTGTGTTTACTATATTAAAAGAGGTTATACAACTGTTAAAAATTGTAATTTTACAAATATTAATACCTGTTTTGGTGTTTTAAGTGTTTATGATCCTGATGCTGGTTTTAAACTGCAATACTTCACATATGTTAGTTGAAAACTGTTATTTTGAAAATAATTATGCTACAACAGAACCTGGCTGTATTAATAATTGCGGGCAATTGATTGTTAAAAATTCTACATTTTATAAAAACAGTGCATTTTGGTGGGCTGGAGCAATACACACTCACAGCGGAGCAAATACAACAATATATGATTCTAATTTTACAGATAATGTAGCAGGATGGAATGGTGGTGCATTGTATACTTACAGTTATTTGCAGATATACAATACCACTTTTACAAGGAATAACTGTACAACCAACAATGGTGGAGGAGCTATTGGTGCATGTTTCTACGGAACCAACCCACATATTTATATTGAAGACTCATTATTCCCAATATAATGTAAACAATTGCTGGTCTCTTACTAATGAATCTACAACAGGTACTGGTCGTGGTGGAGCTATTTCAATAATGGATGCTGGTGATTTAGATGTATACAACACTTTTACTTTCATAACTAATTCAGCATCTATAGGTACTGCAATTTCCCAGCAAATCAGCACAGGGTTACGGATCTCCAAATGTTAGATTGGTAGGTAATAAATTTATTAATCATACTAAATCTGATTTTTATTAGTAATTGATCTTTCCAAATCTGTACTGGAATTGTCTGACAACTATTATTATAACAATTCTTTTAGTATTTTCCAAATCTAAAATCAGTGAAGAAGAAAGAATTGGCAATACAACAGTATTAAATATTCAGTTTAATTTAAAAAATAGCAAATATTATGATTCTGATATTTTATCCAAATCAGGTTATTTTGTTTATGTAGATGATGTTTATTTAAAAACAGTTTATAGTGAGTCTTTTAATTTAACTTTTAATGATGGTAAAGAACATAAAGTATATGTACGTTCAGTTGCCGGTGCTACTAACTCAAATAATCTTACTGTAAACGGTATACCTGTTCAGTATGTTTATGTGTCTGTAAACGGTAATGACAACAATAACGGAAGTAAAAACGCACCTGTACGTACAATAGCTAAAGCTATTTCTTTAAATACTAATGGAATTTATATTTTAGAGGAAATTACAATGAATATGGGTTAAATATTACCAATGATTTAAAATTGTTGGTGATGGAAAAAGCTACTATTGGCGGATCTAATTCAGTTATTCCTATATTTAAAATTTCAAACAATGCAAATGTGTCATTTAATAATTTGAAATTTGGTTGATGTATCTAATGGTGAAATTATTAATGGATTAGCTGCTGGAGAAGTTGAAATAACTGGCTGTAACTTTATTCAAACAATCAAAAGATATTCTTTGTTAATGTAGCTAATTTAGTTATTTTTCAGATTCCAAATTTTTAATAATAATAAAGTTTTCAAATGCATTTATGCTAATTATTTAGAAATGATTAACTGTGAATTTGTAAATAATACTGCAAAATGAGAAAAAGAACTTCAGATGTAGGTAATTTAATTTACTTGGACCTTAAAGACCAACAGGAATAATTTCAGGTACTTCTTTTGAAAATAACAGTGTTTTATCAAGGTTGTATTTATGTAAAAAAGCAGTAATTTTAATCAGGGATTAGATATTATTGACTCTATTTTTATAAATAACACTGGAGAAGGTAGAGGTGGCTGTTTGGCTGCTGATTCAAGTTCTACTGATAACTATCAGATTAAAATTTCATCTTCAGTATTTATTAATAACTATGCATCTGCGGGAAGTGTTGCTTATGTTATGAAAAAATGTGTACTTACAGCTGTAAATTCAATCTTTTTAGGAAATAAACAAAAACTACCAAGTTTAGGTGATGTATTTTCAACAGTAGGTAATTCCGCATCATTTGTATTGATAATAACTGGTGGGGGGAAATGCTGCTGAAAAATGCAAACTGCTGCACCAAGAAAAAGAGTTAAACAATTGGTTATTCTTAAATGTAACAAGTAATGTTGATAAATTGAATTTCAGTGAAAATGCAATAATAACTGTTGATTTAGCTAATGTAATTTCTAGTAAAGGTGAAATTAGCAAATATGATGCTGAGACAAATTGCCATTGGATACTTTAAATATTACTTCCATTAATGGTATAGCAACTGCTGTTAGTGATAAATTTATTGACGGTAAATTGCAGGTTATATTTACTCCAACTGCTACTGGAGAAGCTTCAGTAACTACTAATCTTTACGTGTAACCAGCACTTTAAAATTTGATGTAAGTAAAAGCATTTACAAATTTAAATATTTATACTAAGGATATTAAAAAAAAGACCTTGTAATTAAAGTAGCTTTGAAAGCAGTAAAGCAACAGGTACTGTTACAGTTAAGATTAATAACAAAGATTATACTATTGATTTGATAAATGGTACTGGAGTTACAACAATATCTGGTTTTAACTGGCGGAGAGTATGAAATTACAGCTAAATATAATGGTGATGATAATTACGAAGAGAAGCTCTTGCTACATCTTCAGTTAAAGTTAATAAAATAAGCTTCATCAATGGATATTGATGTGGATATAATTGATGATATAACTACAATTGTTGTAAACCTTCCAAAAGATGCAACAGGTAAAAGTAATATTCACTGTTGATGGTAAAAACAAAAATGCAAATATTAAAAAATGGTAATGCATATATTGTTTTATTTGATCTTGATGATGGACTTCATACTGTTCATGCAGTTTATAATGGAGATAATAACTACTTTGGCTGCGAAGCTACACAGCAATTTAGTAAAGCAAACTTAACTCTACTTTAACTGTAAATGCAAATGATGCTAAAGTAGGTGAAGATGTTGTTATTTCTGTAATTGTCATACCAGCTCCAGGTAGTGACGGATCCAGTGTAAATATTACAATTGGAGATAAATCAACCATTGTAAAAGTTGATAAAAGATACTGGTAAAGCTTCCTTAAAAGTATCTGATTTAGCAGCAGGTAATTATACTGTTAAAAGTAGTTTATAGTGGTAATGGATTGTATAATGGTTGTGAAAATACAACCGATATTAAAATAACCGGTTATCCTGTTCCTCAATGGGATAATGACGGATTTGACACTAAAAACACTGGAAAAACAAATTACACAGGAAATAGTAATGGTGCAGCTATCTGGAATTATGTTGTAAGCGGAAGCCAAATTAACGGTTCTATGGCTATTGATAATGCAGGAAACATTTATGTAGCCTGTAATGACGGGAATTTACTCATTTTCTTCAAATGGAACTTTAAGATGGAAATTTGCAGGTTCATTTGAATGGAAATTTCTTCCGGAATAGCTATTTCCCGTGATATTATTATTGTCCAAAATCTGAGATGCAATATACTTTATAAACTCCACTACTGGTAAAAATATAATTCCAATATTTGGCAAGGTTCAAGTATTTTCTCACCAGTTGTAGATGAAAATGCTAATGTATACATTTCCGGAGAATATCAGTACAGCAGCCAAAGCTACAATTTAGTAATTATTCCATATAATATGTGGAAATCCGGAGGAACTCCTACTATGATTGCTTTAGGATCCCAGCCAGTTAGTGCACCTACATTAATTGGTAATGGATTAGTAGCTGTTAATACAAAAGATGGTCTTAAAATAATCAATGTTACAAGTAAAAACTGTAATTGGAAGTTTTATGGAATTGGTATTGTAGGACGTCCGGTAATTGACTCTAATGATAATATATATGTATTTGATAAAGATGGAAAAGTTAATGCATTAACCATAAATAATAAATTATGGACTACTAAAATAGCTATAAATGGAAGTGTATTAGCTTTAGATGATGAAAATGGTGTATTATACACTGTTGGCAGTGATGGAAATGTCTATAAAAATAGATATATTTAACAAAGGTGAAACTTCTCTGTTTTCTATAACTTTGGAGATAAAAGCATCTTCTATAATGATTGATAATAATGGAACTGTTTATATAGGATCAGATAATGGAAATAGTATCAGCTATTGATAGCAATGCTAAATTATTATGGACATTTGCTGCAGATTCTTCAGCTGTAGGACCAATAGTTATGGATAAAAAACGGTACTGTCTATGTTTATTTTAATAAAAAACAGTTTATGCATTAGGTGTAGGTAAAGCTCCAGCTATTAATGTAACTGTTGAGGATATTAAAGTAGGTGAAGAAGCTATTATCAATATCGAACTTCCTAGTGATGCTACAGTGTTGAAGTAGTTATTGGAAAATATTACACAGTGCAAATATTAAAAATGGTAAAGCTTCAATATCTATTGGTAATTTTAAATGCTGGCAATACACAGCTACCATTCAATATAATGAGATAATAAATATGGAAGTGCAAAAACAACAGCTTCATTTAATGTTACTAAACTTGAGTCAAAAGTTGATATTTCTGTAGAAATATTGAAATTGGTAAAGATGCTGTTGTGACTGTTAGTGTTACTTCTGGTGCTACTGGTAATGTTACTGTTGTTATTAATGGTAAATCACAAGTTGTTGAGCTTAAAGACAGTAAAAGCTACTGTAACTATTGAAAATTTAACTGCTGAAGATTATAAAATAGAAGCAACCTATAATGGTGATGCTAAGTATTTAACAAGCAGCGCAGTTTATACATTTAATGTAAATAAACTTCCTTCTTCAATTACTGTATCTGCTGATGATATTAAAGTGGGCGAGGATGCTGTTATTGTAGCTAGCGTTACTTCTGAATTGCTACTGGTAATGTTACTTTCACTGTTGGTGATAAGACTGAAACTGTTGAGATTAAAGATGGTAAAGCTACTTTAACTTTGTTAAAGGTTTAGCTAGTGGTGATTATACTGTATCTGCTGTTTATAATGGTGATGGTAAGTATTTAACTTCATCTAACAGTACTTCATTTAAAGTTTCTAAACTTGAGTCAAAAAAGTTGATATTTCTGTAGATGATATAGAAATTGGTAAAGATGCTGTTGTGACTGTTAGTGTTACTTTGGTGCTACTGGTAATGTTACTGTTGTTATTAATGGTAAATCACAAGTTGTTGAGCTTAAAGACAGTAAAGCTACTGTAACTATTGAAAATTTAACTGCTGAAGATTATAAAATAGAAGCAACCTATAACGGTGATGCTAAGTATTTAACAAGCAGTGCAGTTTATACATTTTTAATGTAAATAAACTTCCTTCTTCAATTACTGTATCTGCTGGTGATATTAAGGTTGGTGAGGATGCTGTTATTGTAGCTAGCATTACTTCTGGTGCTACTGGTAATGTTACTTTTACTGTTGGTGATAAGACTGAAACTGTTGAAATTAAAGACAGTAAAGCTACTTTAACTGTTAAAGATTTAGCTAGTGGCGATTATACTGTATCTGCTGTTTATAATGGTGATGCTAAATATTTATCTTCAAGTAACAGTTTCATTTAAAGTTTCTAAAATATCTGATATGATATTAAAGTTAATGTTAGTGAGGTAAATGAGGGTGAAAATGCTACAGTTACTGTAATTTTTACCTAAAAGATGTTACTGGTAATGTAACTTTAGTTATGAACAACAGACCTTACTTTGCAAAAAGTTATTGATGGTGTAAAGCAAAAATAATTGTCCTTATATATTTCTGCAGAGAACTCATGAATTTATTGTAACTTATTATGGTGATAATAAATATGATAAGGCAACTGCAAATGGAACTATAACTGTTAATAAAAACATTTACATTAACTGCTGATGATCTGTAAAATATTACAAAGGTCCTGGAAAGCCTTACAGCTAAATTAGTTGATAGTAAAGGTAATCCGATAGCTGGTGCTGATGTAACATTTAATATTAATGGTAAAGATTACATTAGAAAAAACCAATAATGAAGGAATAGCTTCTATGGCTATTAATTTAGGTGCCGGAACCTATAATGTAGCAGTTAAATATAATGAAAGTTCAGTTAATGCAACAGTAACTGTAAATCCACTATTATGGCTGATAATTTGAGTTAAAATGTATCAGAATGTTACAAGATTCTATGCCAAATTTTTAGACAGCACAGGAAAAGCATTAGCTAACAGTGAAGTTAAATTTAACATTAATGGAGTATTTTACACTAAAACCACGGATAAAGATTAGCAGATATGGGAATTAATTTAAGACCTGGAAATTATATCTTAACTGCATATAATCTGGCAAATGGTGAAGAAAAAGGAGTCAACATAACTGTAAATCATTAATCGTACAAAGTGATTTAACTAAATACTACTTAAATGCTTCTAAGTTCCAAGCAACTATCTACAACAAAGACGGATCTTTAGCAGTAAACAAAGAAGTAACCTTTAACATCAACGGTGTGTTCTATCACAAAAAAAACAGATGAAAATGGTGTAGCTAGTTTAGGTATTGCTTTTTAAGACCTGGGGAATATACTATTACAACTATGTTTGAAGGACTTTGATATTGGAAACAAAGTTAATGTTTGCCAACTTTAGTAACTAAAGATCTCTCCATGAAATACTTGACGGCAGCAATTTCACTGCTTTAACTTTAGATGGTCAAGGTAAACCATTAGCTAACCAAAACGTATCATTTAATGTAAATGGTGTCTTCTATCATAAAGTTACTAATAAAGATGGTATCGCAAGTTTAGGAATCAGATTAATGAGTGGTGAGTATATTATTACTTCCTACTGGAATGATTTCCAAACCAAAACACTATAAAAATTAGTCCTTAAGAGGATTTTTTCATAAATTTTTAATCTTTTTTTTTTTTTATTATAAATTTTAAAAATAGCTATTTTAATATTTCAAAGTATTTTTAATCCTAATTTTGTTGTTTTGTAAAAAGTCTGCCTTTTTAGCATTTTCATTAAGACATATTACTAGTTTTTTACTTTTCAAATCATTTAATGCACCAGATACTTGTGTTGGACGCAAATTAGTCTCTTTTGCAATTTCTGAAGGCATCTTATAATCATTGCCAGACAATGACTTTATTGTTTTGTATCGTGAAGGGATACTTTTATAAACCCAATTATTTCCCAAGTATTTTCTTCACTTTTTTTTATTCATGTTATATGTCTTTATATTGCATTAATCACTTTCTTATTTATAACTTTATTCTGTATTATTTAGTTTTAATTGTATTTATTCTGTTTATTTTGTTTTAGTAACAATTTATACTACTTATAATATATATGTAAATTATAAATTTAAATTGTTTTAATTTACATTTTATAATGGTAGTTTATACTATTGTTGTTAAACATCATTTACTATTAATTTTAATGAAAATGTAGTAAATTTGGAAAAATATGGGATAAATTAACTTAAGAATTATACTTATCTATTTAATAAATTAAAAAAAAAATTGACACGTTTAGGGTTTGTGTGATTTTTAAAATAATAACCATCATAAGCATTATGTTTAGTGCATTATTTTTCTAAAAGTAAATATAGGTATAATTTTTTGTTAATTTTAATTATCAGTGCTTTTTTTTTATATTCATAAATCTTAAACTTAAAAACATCAATTTATTTTTTTAATATTATTTACTTACTTAAATTTTACTAAAATAGAAAGCTTTTTATATAGCAATTTGCCAATATTTAAAATAGTAAATTAACTTAAATTATTTATTGTTGAATTATATTGAACTAAAAAATTATGTTGAGGTAGGTTTCATGAAATTTGAAGAACAAGAATCAATAGATGATTCCCTCAAAAGAAACTGTATTAAAGCTTGAAATAGAAGAAAAATGAGGCTTTTGAAAAAAATTGAACCGATGTTAGATTATGGTAATATTAAAAGTTCAAAAAGATATTGAAGTTCCTCCATTATTAATTGATCAAGTTATTGGACATGAAGAGTCCATTGAAACTATTAAAAAAAAAAAGCAGCAAAACAAAGGAGAAATATTTACTTATTGGTGATCCAGGTGTTGGAAAAATCAATGCTGGCTAAAGGTATGGCTCAAATTTTACCACATGAATCATTAGAAGATATTTTAATTTATCCGAATGTGGAAGATAATAATCATCCTTAATAAGGTCAGTTCCAGCAGGCGAAGGTAAAAAAAAAATAGTAAAGGCAACTAAAGGGTCTGCTAAAAACCATGAAGAGAAAAACACTAATTACAACATTTATCATTGCAGCTATTGTTGTTATTGGATTTATGTACGGCAGAGTACTTGAAGCTATTATTGCAGCAGCATTAATCCTGCTTATTTCTATTCAAATAAAGCCTAAAAACAATAACATGTCTCCAAAAATTATTGGTTAACAATGAAGATAAAAAAAGATTGGGCACCATTTATGGATGCAACAGGTGCTCATGCAGGAGCATTACTTGAGATGTTCGTCACGACCTCTTATCAATCTGGAGGTCTTGAACCCGGCACATGAACGTGTAGAATCTGGAATGATTCATAAAGCTAACAAAGGTGTTTTTTATACATTGATGAAATTGGTACAATGACTATGAAAAACACAACAGGAGCTCTTATCTGCAATGCAGGAGAAAAAATATGCCATTACTGGTCAAAGTGAAAACAGCAGTGGTGCAATGGTAAGATCTCAGGCAGTACCATGTGATTTTGTTCTTGTAGCATCTGGTAATCTTCAGGTCCTTGAAGGAATGCATATAGCTATGAGATCAAGAATCAGAGGATATGGTTATGAAGTTTTCATGAAAGATTCAATGGAGGATACTCCGGAAAACAGGAAAAAAATTAGTAAGATTTGTAGCTCAGGAAGTTAAAAATGACGGAAGAATTCCTCTACTGCCCTGATGCATTAGATGAAATTATTTTAGAAGCTAAACGTCGTTCAGGAAAACAAGATGCTTTAACTCTTAAATTAAGAGATTTAGGTGGACTTGTAAGATCATCTGGTGATGTAGCTATTGAAAAAGGTGCTGATTTAGTAACTGCAGAACATGTAATTGAAGCGTACTTTCCAGAACCTTTAAAAATTCTCCAGAACCTTAGAACAGCAAATAGCTGACAGATCCATTAAAACACAAAGAAAAGAATACAAAGTATGGTTCATCCTGAAGGTGGAAGAGTTGGTCTTGTAAATGGACTTGCAGACTGTTATTGGAGATAGAAGCGGTATTGTTTCACCTATTGCTGCTGAAGCTGCACCATCCCAATCTAAAGAAGGTGGAAGAATCATAGCTACAGGTAAACTTGGTGAAATAGCTAATGAATCAGTTCAAAAACGTAAGTGCATTAATTGAAAAAAAAATACACCAACAAAGATGTTTCTGATTATGATATTCATGTTCAGTTTATCCAAACTTATGATGGTGTAGAAGGGGACAGTGCAAGTGTTTCAATAGCTACTGCAGTAATTTTAGCTGTTGAAGATATTCCTATTGATCAGACTGTTGCATTAACCGGATCTTTAAATGTTCGTGGAGATGTAATGTTTGTGAATTTTTGGTGTTTTTTTTTAATCTGCAACAGCTAAAATTGAAGCTGCTGCAGAAGCAGGAATCAAAAAAAGTATTAATTCCTAAGTCTAAACATGAAAGATGTTATGCTTGAGAAAAAATATGAAGATATGATTGAGATTGTTCCAACTGAAACTTTAAGTGATGTATTAGAAAATATTTTAATTAGCGGTAGTAAAAAGACCATTTAATTGAAAAAATGAAAAATTTAAGTTCTAAAGTTGTAAGTAAAGTTTCAATAACTCTCAAATTGAAAAACCAACTACTAACTAAGTTGGTTTTACTTATTTTTTTTTATTTCTTTGAGTAAAAAGCAACATCACTTAAACTTCGTTAATTTCCGGGGTTTTAAAAACTCAATAGCAATTTGCTTGATTTGATTTTATTTATATTTTTTTAAAAAAATACAATTAAAATAAAAGAATATAACAAGTTATAAAATAAATAAACAAAAAATAAGAATAATTAAAATGAAAAAAAACTAAAAAATAAAAAGCTTAGCTTTAAATTTAATATGTTAATCTGTACATATTAATAATATTATACAAGAATAATGTCATAGGTTGAATTGTGATTAATATGGTTAATAAACTTTGTTTTAATATAGTTAAATTTGGAGCTAAAATAGCTTCTCAGGTATCTAAATTAGGATTTGGAAGTGGTAATAATCTTCCGGGATATGTTTTTTATAAGGTTGCTGGAAAGGAAGCACTAAAAAGACTTAGCTCATGAAATGAATGTAGGCCCTATTTTAATCACAGGAACTAACGGAAAAAACTACTACAACAACTTTTTTAATTAAATTACTTTTCATGTGATACTGAAATCCGAAAAGTTTTGAAAGCAATACTATTCATGCAATAACTACAGGTATTTTAAAAGGTAGTGGAGATATTGGTGTTTTTTGAATATGGAATTAGAAATAAAATTTATGGAATTCAGATACTGTTCAAAGGCTTATTGATCCTGTGGGAGTTGTTTATACAACAATTTCACGTGAACACTCACAGGTAGCAGGTGTTAAAAAAATCCATTTGATGAATATGTAGATGCCAAATTCTCTGCTTTCACAGGCTATGGCCCGTGGAGTTATTATTTCCAATGTAGATGATCCTGTAACAGCAAACATTGCTTTTTTTAATAAACAGGAAGATGTTCATGTTAATTTTTATGGATTGGCTATTGATGATATTAATGATATTTTTGAATCAGAGAGTCCAGATTGTCCGAAGTGCGGCAAAAGTTTTTTGAATATTCTCAAAAAATTCTTAAATCACAGAGGAATTTATAGTTGTGAGTGTGGTTTTAAACGCCAGGAGCCTAATGTTAAATTAGTTGGTGCCGATTTTAAGCCGGACAATTGGGATTTGACAATTGAAGGAAATTTATACAATTATACAAATAACAGGGATATTTCATTTAAAGTAACTATAAATGTTCCTCCATTTGGATTCCATAATATTTACAACACATTAGCTTCTGTTTGTACATATGCTACTTTCACTCCAAAAAATAGCCAATATTGAAAATACTATTAAAGAAGTTTTCAATAATCTGGATATGTCTTTATTCCTCCTGGAAGATTTGAAGTAGTTAAATTAAAAGATAAATATGTTGGTTTAGGACAGGGGGATAATGGTGATGCAGCTAAAATCAATGCATTATTTATGAATCAATATATTGATGGGCCTTTAGAGTTTATTTATACAACTCCGGATGAACATGAAGAGGAAATCTTTGAAGACCATTTGATGTTATTAAAATTTAAATCCGGACCATATAATTGTTGTTCCTGGAAGAAAATCTATTGAAAAAGCTCAGATTATTATAGTATAATATCTGAGGAATTTGATAATACTGATTTTTATCCATTAAGTTATGAAAAAATGGATGAAAGAATTAAAAAATTAGTGGATTTAGCTAAAACTTCAGATTATGGTTATGTAATTATGACTGGTTGCGGTGAAGAGCAGGAAATGTGGGAAAATATAAAACAGAAGTTAATCAATAAATAATATTTACTTTCAATTATAGTATTTATTGTTTTATAGAAGTTATCTTCGCTTTTTTTGATTTGTCTAAATGATGAATCAATTTTACATCCACATAAATCACAGCTGCCGATAATAAAAAGTTATTGCTGTTTTTTTCTCAATTAAAACTCCAAAGTATTCTTCTTTTAAATCACCATATTTTTGAAATTCTTCACTGCTGAGACTTATAGTTTTATCTTCAATGGAAAAAAATATCACATTCATTAAATAGTGGTATAAAAAAGCAAGCATTCCGAATGTTATAAATATATTTTCATGTTTTAAGACTTTTAAGACTTTTTTCAACATAGCTGTCTTCATTTTCAATATCATATTTTTTTCAGTTCATCAATATTGTTGGAACCCATTGTGTAATTATCACGGATTATGCAGATAGCTAGTTGGGGATCTATATAATTATCACATTTAGCTATAATATTTTCAATAGTTTTTTCAACATTCATTGATAACACCTTCGTAACTTTCACATAATGAAAGAACCCTCTTCAATTTTTGGAATTTGATTGAGCCAATCTATGGGGATGGAATCAAATCCATAATAAATTCCAGAAAGTCCGCCGCAAATAGCTGCAACAGTATCGGTATCCCCACCTAAATTAACAGCTTTCAGTACACTGTCTTTATAACTGTCAGTACTTTCCAAACAATAAATAACACTTTCAAGAGTGTCTATTACATAACCTGAACTGTTGATATTGTCTTTCAGATTATTATTAAAAATTCTCTCAAAATGTTCCAGCTCTTTGGAACCTTTATAGTGTTTCCTGATTTTATCACTGGCTATTTTAACATGTTTCTTTATTGTTAAATTACTTGAAAGCATGGATTTAGCCAGTTCAACATAAAATACACAAGCTATTTTTGATCTTAAATGGCCATGGGTCAAACCGGATACATTTTCAATTGTTTCATAGTCAATATCACAAATGAAAGCCAGAGGCAATATTCTCATCAAGGATCCGTTTCCATTATCTCTTTCACTAGTTCCACCACAATTTAATGCTTCAAAACCATTTTTTAAACCTTAATAATGCTTCATAAGTGGTGTTGCCATAATCAAAAGTTTTTTCATATTGTGTGTATTTGCCGTTAATTAACCATTCTAAAAATTCACTTTGGATATCTTCATAGTCAATAGCTTTTTTATTACATATACTGCTTATAGTAGCTAGTGTCATTGAAGTATCATCTGAAAAAAAAGTTCCGGGAGGCATATTGTATGTTCCGTAACCTGTCATTGTTTTAACTGGATTTTTTTTGAAGTGTTTCACGAGAACTGAACTCAACTGGAACACCTAAAGCATCGCCAACAGCAAATCCACAAATTCCATCTTTGATTTTCATGAATATAATTATATCTTTAAAGTTGATAAAAATAGCAGTTTTAAATTCACAAATTATAATTAGTACTTTAAATATTATTTAACATAATGATTCTTAAAACACAAAATTTAATTTTAAGACCTTGGGAGATAAATGATGCTGAAGAATTATATCATCATGCTAAAAATCCAAATATTGGTCCAATTGCGGGATGGTCACCTCATAAAAAATGTTGAAAATAGCTTAGAGATAATTCAAAGTGTTTTTGCTCGAGATGAAACTTATGCCATAACTTTAAATGGTCAGATTATTGGATGTGTAGCTTTGCTTATTCATCCTGACGGAAATTATTATTGGGGAGATAATAATGCAGAACTTGGATATTGGATTGCAGAAGATTTTTGGGGGAAATAACTATGCTTATGAAGCATCTGAAAAACTATTGGAGCATGCTTTTGAGGATTTGAAATTAAATAAAATTTTTGCATCATTTAAAAAAGCAATTATCAATCAAAAAGAGTTCTTGAAAAATTAGGTTTTTAAATACTTTGATGAACTACAGAATATTGATTATACAGGAAAATCTTATTTAGAAATTGTAATGAGTTTAAAAAATAATATGATGAGCTGATAATATGGAAACATTGGAAGCAATTAATAAAAAGAAAAAGTGTCCGTGTTTTATAAGGATGAACAGATAACGGAAGATGAATTGGATACAATTGTCGGAGTAGCTAATAAGGCTCCAAATGCAGGTTCGTTTCAAGTTAGTGTAATTCAGGATAAAGAATTTTAAGTGAAATAAATGATAAAACTAAGGAGTTCATGTTAAATTCTGAAGGTTTTATGCGTCAGAGAGCTTCTATTCCAGGTTATGAACCATTATATGGAGCACCAACTTTTAATTGTTATTTCTTGCACCTGAAGGTCCTTTTTACTCAAATAAATGTTTTCAGCATCTGCAACAACAATGATTTTAGCAGCTACTGATTTGGGATTGGCTACATGTTATGTTGTATCTCCAATAGCTATTTTAACTCAACTTAAAGATAAATTAAATCTTCCAGAAGATTTCACACCTGTTTCAGGTATTTTAGTTGGTTATGAGGCTCCCTGCAAAATCCCATCTCCTGAACGTGAAATTCTGGACAATATAAATTTTATTGGTTAGATAATTATGGTTAGAATTTGTAAAAAATTGCGGATTTGAAAATCAGGACAGTTATGATTTTTGCGCTAAATGCGGAACCCCGTTAGTGGAAGGGCTTCAGTCCAATACATTTTTTGTTTATAGGAATGTGGAACCGGACATTAAAAGAAATTTATAGTTATTTCTTATATAATTACTATATTTTTTTCATTTGGAGGATTTATCATAGATTTGATAGCTAAACATACTTCAATGGGATTTTTTTAGCTTTTTCGGATTTTTTCATGCCCTTTTTCTTACTTCAGGCACGGAATAATAAAAATTAAAAAAACATGGTTTTATTCAGTTATTTATATCCTTTATTGATTCGTCCTGTTTATAAGAACATTACCGTTAAAAAAGAGTTTTTTAAGTATTGTTTTTAAAAAACAATACTTTTTTTTAATTTAAACAAAATGTATTTTCATATCTCCAGTTAATAAACATTCTGGAATTGCCAGATAATTCATATGGTAATCGCTCATTGCTTTTCAGCAGCATCTCCACGATCCATTCCATCACCCCAGTCGTATTGGCGAATATCGGATATGATATTCCACCAAATATTTTTTCAGATGCATTATTGTTTACTGTTAATAATATTTGGAGATATATGATAAGTGTATTCCATTATTTCTTTTTAGCTGCTCCATAAGGATCGTCAGGATCATCTAAGTGAATATTATGCAGAGTTTGGTGCTGTGCATTAAATGAACTTCCTGGGTAAATCCAGGTAAATCCACTACTTAAATTCCATGTTGCCCCCATGTCAACACCGGGAATACCTCCTTCACTTTCGTCTTCAGCTATTATTAACACACTAGAAGTTGCAGCTATTCCTACTACAACAATGACAGCAAGTATTATAACTGCAAAAATAATTCTTCCAATTTTCATGATTTACAATTGTTTTAGCATTAATATAGTTAACTTTTTTTATGTTAAAATCAAATATTAATTATTATATTAATTTTTGGTGATAATGTGATTATTGGCGGTTCAGCATTCAAGATTTAGCTGCTCATGTAGCAGAAGAATTAAATGATGAGTTATGTTATGTAGAAACTAAAAAATTTCCAGATGGCGAAAGATATTTACGTGTTGATGGAAATATTGATGAAGAAGTTACGGTTATCCAATCTACGGGATATCCTCAGGATGAAAATTTAATGGAATTGCTGTTTTTAATAGCTAATCTTAAAGACTTTGGGGCAAAAAAGTTAAAGTTGTTGTTCCGTATATGGGTTATGCAAGACAGGAAAAACGTTTCCATGATGGAGAAGCAATTTCTGCAAAAATTGTAGCTAATTTAATTCAATCTGCTGGTGCTGATGAATTTATTACATTTAATATTCATGAAAAAATGTGTTTTAGACTTTTTGATATTCCAACTACAAATATTTCTGCTATGGGTGCAATAGCTGAATATATTGATAAAAAATTGATGAAAAACCTTTAATTGTTGCTCCAGATAAAGGGGGCGTATCCTTTTGCTCAGGAAATAGCTGGAATTCTTGAGTGTGAATGCACTTATTTATCTAAAGTTCGTCTTGGACCGGATAAGGTGGAAACCAGAATTGTTGATGTTGAAGGCAGTTCTGATGAAACAGTTAATGTAGATTCAGTTAAAGATAAAAAAAGCATTTATCATTGATGATATTATAGCTACTGGCGGAACTATTGTTAATGCAGTTAAGATATTAAAAAAGAATATGGTGCCAAATCAGTTGATGTTTGCTGTGTTCATCCGATTTTGGTAAATGGAGCTACTATGAGAATTTATTCAGCTGGTGCTAATAGTGTAATATCTACCAATAGTTTATCTGCAGACAGTTCTCGTGTTTTCTCTTGCAAAAAAAGTATAGCAAATGTTTTGAGGGATTAAAATGTTTGATAAGGATGCTATTAAAAAAGAAATTATTGAAGGATCTAATATCATTTTAAAGAGATATGATGAAAACGATGTTGTTGAATCTATATCTGTTATGAATACAAAAGGTCATGTTATTTTTTTAGGATCTTTAAGAGTTTATAATGAGATGAATGTTAAAAATATTGAAAAAGCTTTGGAAAACAGTTTTGAGGACTATGGTAGAATTAGCATAAGAAGCAGTAAAGTTACTCCATGCTGTTCTGTACCATATTTCCATGTTAGTTTTCACATAAATGTTGATGAAATAATTTAGAATAATCATGAAAAAAAATTTAAACTAAACTCACCTTTACCAGCCATTAGGTGACCAGCCAAAAGCCATTAATTCATTAGTTGATGGAATAAATAAGAGTGTAAAGGAACAAACTCTTTTAGGAGTTACCGGTTCCGGTAAAACATTTACAATGGCTAATGTCATTGAAAAGTTCAAAAACCCACCCTTGTTATTTCCCATAACAAAACATTAGCTGCGCAACTTTATGAGGAATTTAAAGAGTTTTTTTCTGTTGATAATGCAGTTGAATATTTTGTCAGTTACTATGATTATTATCAGCCTGAACATATGTTCCAAGAACTGATACTTTTATTGATAAAGGAATCCTCAGTTAATGAAGAAATAGATATAATGAGACATTCTGCTACTCAATCTTTGTTATCCCGTGATGATGTAATTGTAGTTAGCAGTGTTAGCTGTATTTATGGTGTAGGTTCTCCTGAAGATTACGGTGAATTTGCATTTGGAATAGCTGTAGGGAGATAATTATGACCGTTCAGACATTATTCGCAGACTTGTTTTTATGCAATATGAACGAAATGATATTGAATTTGGAAGGGGGCAATTTAGAGTACGTGGAGATGTAATTGAAATAAATCCTGTTCATGGTACTCCACCTGTACGAGTTGAGCTTTTTGGTGATGAAATAGATGCAATCAGTTTAATTGATAAGGTTACAGGTAAAAAACAGAAAGTTTAAAAAAGGTACATGATTTTTCCGGCAAAAGCATTTTGTTGTTGGTCAGGATAAGATGGATACTGCAATTAGAAATATTTCTGATGAGTTGGATGAAAAGATTAAATGAGTTTAATTTATCAAATAAGCTTCTTGAAGCTCAAAGATTGGAACAAAGAACACGTTTTGATATTGAAATGCTTCAGGAAATGGGTTACTGTCCCGGTGTGGAAAAACTATTCTATGCATCTGTCTGGAAGAAAATGGGGTGAAAACCTTACCCTTATTAAAATACTTCCCTGAAGATTATTTAACGATTATTGATGAGTCTCATGTTACACTGCCTCAAATTCGCGGAATGTATAATGGAGATAGGGCACGTAAAGAAACTTTTTAGTGGAGCATGGATTCAGATTACCTTCTGCAAAGGAAAATCGGCCATTGAGATTTGATGAATTTGAATCATCTATAAATCAAATCATTTATGTTTCAGCTACTCCCGGAGCTTATGAATTATCAAGATCAGGTAATGTTGTTGAGCAGATTATTCGTCCAACAGGTTTGGTTGATCCTGAAATAATTATCCGTCCGGTTAAAGGCCAGGTTGAAGATTTGCTTGGAGAAGTTAAAAAAGAGCTAAAAAGATGAAAGGGTATTAGTTACAACTTTAACTAAGAAAATGGCTGAAGATTTAACTGATTACTATGCAAAAATAGGTGTTAAAGTCAGATATATGCACTCTGAAATTGACACTTTAGAGAGAATTGACATTGTAGATGACTTAAGAAGAGGAACATTTGATGTGCTGGTTGGTGTAAATTTACTTAGGGAAGGGCTTGATTTACCTGAAGTTTCTCTGGTAGCTATTTTTTAGATGCAGATAAAGAAGGATTTTTTAAGAAATGAAACTTCATTAATTCAGACTATTGGAAGAGCTGCAAGAAATATTAACGGTCAGGTAATAATGTATGTTGATGAAATGACGGATTCTGTTAAAAAATGCAACAGCTATTACGAATAAAAGAAGAAAAATCCAGATTAAGTATAATAAAAAACATGGTATTGTTCCTAAAACTACTAAAAGGGCACTTAAGGATAAAAAAGTAGCTGAGGATTTGGATATTGAAGGAACTGATATTAGTAAAATACCTAAAGATGAATTTACGTTTACTTATCAGTGATTTAGAAAAAATGATATGAAAGAAGCAGCATCTAAACTTGATTTTTGAAAGAGCAGCTAGTTTAAGAGATCAAATAGCTACTTTAAAAGGTTTAAAAAGATTCTTCATAGAATAATTTAAAATGGGAACTGTCCATTAATTTTAATTTTTGCATTTTTTTATTTAATGGACAGCTAGAACTTATTTTTTTTTAGAAAGTTGTTTTTAGTGTTTTTAATATTTCGTCGGAGGTTTTTTCCTTCGTTTTCAAAAGAGTTTTTATTGTGTTTTTCATATTTGTTTTTTCTTCTTGTATACCTTCTTGTTTTCCTTCTTTTTATTCCTTCTTTTTTATTCCTTCTTGTCTAAGTTCTATTTCTCTGTTGTGTAGTTTTTCGTTTATGCTTTTTCTCCTTTTAGAATACTCATTGTTCTCACCTTTTCTAATGGTTTGAGATTTTTTTAGGATTTTTTTTTGTTGTTAATCAAAGCAAGTGGGTTTAATATTATTTTATAGAGGGTTCTAAATTTTTTTGTCTTTTTTTAAAAGTATTTTATTATTTTTTTAGAAAGTTGTTTTTAGTGTTTTTAATATTTCGTCGGAGGTTTTTCCTTCGTTTTCAAAGAGTTTTTATTGTGTTTTTCATATTTGTTTTTTTTCTTCTTGTATACCTTCTTGTATACCTTCTTGTTTTCCTTCTTTTTATTCCTTCTTTTTATTCCTTCTTTTATTCCTTCTTTTATTCCTTCTTTTATTCCTTCTTGTTTTTCCTTCTTGTCTAAGTTCTATTTTCTCTGTTGTGTAGTTTTTCGTTTATGCTTTCTCCTTTTTAGAATACTCATTGTTCTCACCTTTTCTAATGTTTCTGGGTTTTTTTTATGAATATTTCTGTTGTTAGCCAAAGTCCCCATGTTAATATTTTAGTTTGTTTGGTTGTTATTTTGGTAATTTTGCTAACATAACCGCAGATTTCTTTAACTATTTCTTCAGAATTTTTGGTTGTGTTTAAAAATGGTATGAAAATTAAATCTAATATGTCAAAAGTTGTTAGTTTTTTGTTATTTTCTATTTTGATTTTAACATTCTTTAATCTTTGGTCTCAGGATATTTTTTAGAAAAATTATTCTTATTGGCGTATATTTATTTACTTTTCCAATCCAGCATTCTGTTTCTGATTTGTTTGGATTGCCTGTAGATATTATAATCGTATTTATGGGTTTTCCAGTTTCTTCGTGTAATTCCATGTCGTAACGTCCAGTATGGGTAAGATTACCATGAGTTAAGTTACCGCTGTAATGTTCATAATGGATATATGAATCATCAACCATTTCATATACAAAATCCATTAATAAACCCTTAAAATTAGGTGTTATTAATTCTGTAGAATATACCTTTTTAATTTTTGTACAAGGCAATGGTTCATGTATTTTCATCTGTTTCTTTTTTCTAATGCTTCTAAATAATCAAAGAGGTCTTGACCATAATATTTTTTGCTAATCCTTTTATTAATTTATCCTGTTTTTGATAAATCATTTTTTTCTCTCCTTTTTAATTGTTTAATATTCTATAAATCGATTTGATAAAAATACACTAATACTTTTGTATTGACCACTATATATAAGTTGTTAAGTTGTAAATAACTTAAATAAAACAGTTTTTGAGTAAATTTAACACTTTTTAAATCAATATTTTAATAGTTTTTTATAATAGTGGCGCGGATACAATTCCAAAATATTAAGTGGAAAATGATTAGATATATTTATATATAAAAACATCTAATATTTGTTTGATACATTACGAATGTTTTATTTTTTCAAATGCTCTTAGATTAATATTTAATAATGGAGTATTGGATAATTATTACTAGGAGGTTATTATGACAAAAGACTCTAAAAACAGATTATTATTAAAAGGAGCTAAAGAACATAATTTGCAAAATATAGATTTAGCTATTCCCGTGATAATTTATTGTAATAACAGGATTAAGCGGATCGGGTAAGTCTTCACTTGCATTTGATACAATTTATGCTGAAGGACAGCGTAGATATGTTGAATCTCTATCAGCTTATGCAAAGGCAATTTTAGGGCAAATGAAAAAACCTGAAATGGAATATATTGAAGGTTTGTCTCCTGCTATTTCAATAGACCAAAAACCACAAAAGAAAACCCAAGATCAACAGTAGGAACTATTACTGAAATTTATGACTATCTTAGATTATTATTTGCAAGAAAGGAACTCCCATTGTCCAAAATGTGGAAAATATCTCACCAGACATTAGGCCAAATTGGAGATAGTATAATAGAAAGATGGGAAGGTAAAAAATACATATTCTGGCTCCTGTTGTTAGAGATAAAAGGCCAGCATAAAGATGTTTTAAATGATTTGAGAAATAAAGGTTTTTTGTAAGGGCAAGAATAGATGATGAAATTAGAGATTTGGGAAGAGGATATTGACCTTCCAAAAACCTACAGACACAACATTGAAGTAGTTGTAGACAGACTTAAAATAAGAAAGGATGTTGACTTTAAAAAGAAGATTGGTTGACTCGGTTTGAAACTTCAGGTTTTTGCAGACGGATTAATAAATGTATTGTTCTCAGATGATGATGGAATTATGAGAAAAAATATTCAGAACATTTGCCTGTGTCCAATTGCGGAATAAACTTTGAGGAAAGCTTACTCAAAGAATGTTTTTTTCATTTAATGCGCCTCAGGGGCTTGTCTTGAATGTAACGTATTGGAGTTAAAATGGAAAGTGGATCCTGATTTGATTATTCCAAATAAAAATCTCTCATTAAATGACGGAGACTTCGTTACTCCATGGGAAAAATCAAATAAATGGGAAAATTTTTATCATCAGATGCTGGAAGCAGTATCAAAATTTAACTTTAGTATGGATACTCCATTAAATGAATTAACTAAGAACAGCGGGATATGATATTATATGGCTGTGATGATAAAAATACCATTTTTCATTTAAACGTAGAAATAAATCTTATCAGGTTAATCGTCAATTTGAAGGAGTTATTGAGAATGGAACGTTTATACATTGAAACTAAAATCAAAATTACAGCAGGAAATACATTTCCAAATTCATGAGTGACAGAAAATGTCATGTATGTCATGGAAAAAGACTTCGTCCTGAGGTACTGGCTGTAACTGTTGGCGGAAAATCAATAGCTGACGTAGTGGAAATGTCAATTAAGGATTCATATCCAGTTCTTCTTGAATTTGGAACTTACTGACAGGGAACAGTTCATAGCTAAAGAGGTTTTAAAAGAAATCAGACAAAGACTTAAATTCCTTGTAGATGTTGGACTTGACTATTTATCAATGGCTAGACGTTCATCAGGTACATTATCTGGTGGTGAAGCTCAAAGAATCAGATTAGCTACTCAAATAGGCTCGGATTAGTTGGTGTTTATATATTTTAGATGAACAAGTATTGGTCTTCATCAAAGGGATAATGTAAAACTTATTGAAACACTAAAAAGACTTAAAAACTTGGGAAATACTTTAATTGTTGTAGAACACGATGAAGAAACAATATTGGAATCTGCAGATTATGTTGTAGATATAGGCCCTGGAGCAGGGAGAACACGGTGGAAAAGTAGTTTGCTTGCAGGAACTCCGGAAGAGATTATGGAGTCTCATGAATCTGTTACAGGTCAGTATATTTCTGGACGTGAAACAATACCAATTCCTCAAACACGAAGTAAAGGGGAATGGTGAATCACTTATAATCCGAGGAGCTAAGGCAAAACAATCTTAAAAATATTGATTGAATTTCCTCTTAGGTAAATTCAATGTGTTACTGGAGTAAGTGGATCTGGTAAAAAAGTAGTTTAATAATGAAATTCTATATAAAGGGTTAAGCGGAAAAATTAAACAACAAATTTAAGAGACCAGGATTATAATAAAATTGAGGGTTTGAAAACATTGACAAAATCAAAAGCTAATTGACCAAAAACCGATAGGACGTACACCAAGTTCAAATCCTGTAAACTATATACAGGGTTTCACTTTGATATTCGTGATTTATTTGCAGAAACAAAATGAAGCTAAAGCCAGAGGTTATGAAACCTGGCAGATTTATTTCAATGTAAAAAAGGAGGAAGATGTGAAGCATGTTCAGGTGATGGAATTGTACAAATTGAAATGCACTTTTTAGCTGATGTATTTGTTCCATGTGAAGTATGTGGAGGTAAAAGGTACAATGAGGAAAACTTTACAAGGATATTATACAAAGGTAAAAATATTTATGAAGTTTGGAAATGACTGTTGAAAGAAGCGGTAGATTTTTTTGAACATATACCAAAAATACCTAAAAACTTAAAACCTTTTGATGTGCAGTTTAGGATATATGAAAATAGGTCAGCCAGCTACTACCTTATCTGGTGGTGAAGCTCAAAGAATCAAATTAGCTAAAGAGCTTTCAAGGTCAAATACGGGCAATACATTATATATTTTTAGATGAACCTACAACAGGTCTTCATTTTGCAGATATTAAAAAGATTATTATCAGTGTTTTGCCCCAGATTAACTGATGTCGGTAATTCAGTTGTTGTTATTGAACATAATTTTGGATGTTATTAAAACAGCTTCGATTATATTATTGATTTAGGTCCTGAAGGTGGAGATGGTGGTGGAAAAAAAGTAATAGCTACCGGAACTCCTGAAGAAATAGCTAAATCAGGGAACATATACTGGTGAGTTCTTACAAAAAATCCTCAGTGAAAACATCACGCCTTATGCCAAACAGCTTGTTAAAGAGAAATGAGCAAATAAATTTTCTCTTTTTCAACAAAATATTTAATAAAGTTATAACATATTAATTTTAAGTTCACTTTTTTTAGAAGTAACTAATATTTTAAAGGTGAAATATTTTTGAAATTTATGGATTTTTCTCAATTTTATTCGGGGGAATACTTATGGGTTCTGCAGATATTGTTCAGGAATTTCGGAGGAACAATTGCATTAATCACAGGTATTTACGAACGTTTGGTACATTCAATCAGTACAATTAATTTTACTTTCATAAAAAACCATTACTTAAAAAGGAGATTTAAAGGGTTTTTAAAGAAAGATTATTCTATGAAATTGACTTTAAATTTTCATACCGTTATTATGCAGTATTGGACTTTTAATGTTGACATTAGCTAATGTTATATCCTATTGTATGGATATACACACGGCTTTAACCTATTCCTTCTTTTTTTAGGATTAATTATAAGCTTCATCATATGTGTTATACAGACAAATGGATGAACTTACTCTTAAACATTTAGTATTTACTATTATTGGTGCTGTTTTGGCATATATTTTTGTAGTTTTAAAATCCAATAGCTATGAATCACACTTTGCCGATACTGTTCATGTCAGGGTTTAATAGCTATCTGTGCAATGATTTTACCGGGTATTTCCGGATCATTTTTGCTTTTATTGTTAGGTCAGTATGAGTATATGTTAAATGCTTTAAAGACCATGAGTTTAAGTGAAATTGTTGTATTTTGTGCAGGTGCCATTATTGGTATTTTAGGATTTTCCCAAAATCTTAAATTATTTGCTTGAACATCATGAAGGTATTACAAATGGCATTTCTTATTGGTTGTCATGATCGGTACACTGAAACTTTCCTTTGTAAATATTGTAAATACTCCACTTACATTTACTGCATTACTGCCTTGTATTATCCTGGCGGTTATTGATTTGTTATAATTGTTATGGGAAACCAAATTCGATTATATCGAATAAATTTCTACTTTTTCAAAGTATTATTAACTTTAACAACATAATATTATATAATGATAATTCTTGAAATAAAAAACAGTGGAAATTATACCCAATCGGTTCTCAAAAGGTGCATTAAACAATAAAACGAGAACCCGAATATGTTGGAACTGTTAAATTTAAAAAAATATGATGGTTCAATAGCTATTTCCAGATTTGTAGCTGACTATAATTATTCTGATTCATCTAATTTGTCTGAGAAACTGATTCCGCCTCAGGAAGTAATTAAACTTTTAAGGAGTCAGGCTGTTTTTTTAGCAAGTAAGATGAAGAAGTTGAGAATTATCTTAAATCACTGAATATTAAGGTAAGACACACTAGAGTTTGTGATTTTTGTGCATTTGAAGGAAATATTACAATTGTAAACTCTGAATTTTCATATAAACATAATAATCAGTTAATATGTGAGCAGTGCGCATATGAAACAATAAAAAAGAGAAATTAAACTTCAGGGTTTTGATAAAAAAAAAAATAGTTCAGAAAACCTTAAAGATATTTTAGATAAAACAGGAAACCTGGAAAAACATTATCTGTCTTATCACCTAAGTTTGATCCCCCTTTCTAACAGAAATTTAACATTATTTGACAGGGTAGATACAAAATCCAAGTATAAAATACCTGATGTATCAATGAAAAGGCTTAAAATACCTCATAAGTTCAGGGATATTTTAATTAAAATGGAAATGAAAAAGTTATTGCCTGTTCAGTATCTGGCCATTAAGGAAGGTCTTTTTAAAAAATCAGGATTTGCTGGTTGTAAGTGCAACAGGAAGCGGAAAAAACTTTAGTTGGTGAGCTTGCAGGAATAACTAAAGCATTAAAAGGTTAAAAAATTTATATTTCTGACACCTTTAGTGGCACTGGCTAATCAGAAATACCGTGATTTTAAAAAGAAAATATAAAAAAATTAGATTAAAGGTAGCTATTAAAGTTGGTGGAATAGAGTTAAAGCTAAAGGTGAATTAAAAATTACCTGACAGTGATGTTAAAAGATGCAGATATAATTGTTGGAACATATGAAGGTCTGGATTATCTTTTTAAGAAACGGGAACTCAGCTTTTTATTATCTAATTTAGGTGTAGTTTTAATTGATGAAATTCATATGATTGATGATGAAGACAGGGGAACAAGACTTAACGGATTAATAAAACGTATCAAGCATTTATATCCCAAATCACAAATTATAGGATTATCTGCTACTGTTAAAAAAATCCTGATTTTTTTTTAGCTGATGAATTTAATATGAAATTAGTTGAATATTCTCCAAAGGCCTGTTCCATTGAGTGTCATTTGGTTTATATCAGATCAGAATCATCAAAACATCATATAATGCAAAAAACTGGCTAAAAGGAATACAATACCAAATCTAAAAAGGTTACAGAGGACAAACTATAATTTTTACCAATTCAAGGCGAAAACTCATAAAATAGCTAATTTCCTGCAAAATAAAAAAGTCAATGCAGCTGCTTATCATGCAGGATTGTCATATTATAAAAAGGAAAAAATAGAAAAGGACTTTTTACCAGGGGAAAATATCAGTTGCTGTAACTCACAGCAGCACTGGCAGCAGGAGTTGGGATTTTCCAGCATCTCAGGTTATATTTGACTCATTGGTCATGGGAAACAAAATGGATTGGCCCCAAATGAATTTTTCACAAATGCTTGGACGTGCAGGAAGACCAAGCTATCATGACAGAGGAATAGTTTATCTCTTGCCTGAAGTAGGGCATGACTTTGACGGTGAAAGTGAAGAGGCAAAAGCCCTGGATTTACTTGAAAGCGACAGCGAAGATGTATTTATAGAATATGATGAGGAAAGCTCATATGAACAGATATTGGCGGATATTTCCTCAAGATCAATAAAAACGATTGACGAGTTAAATAAATTCTATAGAGATATAAATATTCCTGTAGATATTAAAACAGCTATTAATGAAATGGAAGATTTGGGATTAATAGATATTGTAGGAAATAAATTAAATATAACAAAAATATGGCCGTGCTGTATCAGTATCATTTTTTATCACTTGATGATGCCTGCTATATTAAAAAATCAATTGACGACAGAGGATATTTTAAAAGTCTAT
>VOFJ01000063.1_pt1 | contig 34000 bp, 34 predicted proteins | sample 5384081 | NCBI WGS metagenome assembly VOFJ01 (sample SAMN12384729, study PRJNA508395) | human gut metagenome | isolation source: healthy gut I | host: Homo sapiens
TGTTCTACCGATACAACCGGAACGTTCTTCAACAAGTCCCCCTGTAATGTATTTGCCGAACCGGTAAATGAGGATTTGGAAAAATTACCATAGCCTGTCACCACAACCTCGTCCAATCGTTGTGTATCCGGACGTAAAGATACATTCAGTACCCCATTGGCAGGTATCTTCGCCGTTAGTGTACTCATACCTAAAAACTCAATCACTAATGTTTTGTCTTTGTCGGGAACTTCCAGAGAGAAATTGCCATCTATATCTGTCACCACACCGATAGATGTACCGGGTATTTTGACAGTAGCTCCAATTAATGGTTCTTTATCCTCTGCTGAGAGAACACGTCCTTTCACTGTTCTATTCTGAGCTTGCACGTACAAACCGAATAAACAAGCCAAAATAAAGAAAAAAACATACCTAGATTTATTCATGATTTATATTTATATAATTATATAATAATTTATCATGTTCCGGTCAAAAGATATGCCAACAACAAGAAGCCGCCCGTCAAATCACTGTATATTAACTAAATAAGCAAACGGAACGTCTGTAAAATTGTAGAATAAATCCACATGAATGTAGAATTTGTCCACACAAAAAAAAGGGTGTGATACCACACCCTCTCATTTAATAATTATTTAAAATTAATTTTTAGTATATCCCGGATTCTGCTCCATATCAGGACTAAATGTAAACTGGTCTGTTGGAATCGGTAAAACACATTTATAATAATCCCAGTCTATTTCCTCCACGATACCCGGTAAATGATATCCTCCCTTACGAACAATGGTCTTTCCATTTCTCAACATATCAAAGAAACGATGCCCCTCACCTATCAATTCTTTACTTCTTTCTTCCAACACCCTATCCAATGTATATTCAGCCGCCGTTACTTCTTTTGCAGGATTAGCACGCTGCACAATTGCATTCAGATAATTCAAACCTTTTACGGTAGATGCCCCACCTATTTTCACTCCGGCTTCCGCCGCATTCAAATAGACTTCCAGACAAACGGAAAGTAACATAATTATTTTCAAAAGATGGAGTCGTAGCATCTGTTCCCGGCCATTTCTTCAACCACCATACATCATTTTTATTATAAACATTCTTTTCCAGCAACAGACAGCGAATATCATCCGGATCACTCAATAACTCATCCACAAATTTCTGAGTAGCAAAAATCTCACGATACCCATTCCAATGCATCAGATATGCCAATGAACTTCGTCCTCCATTATCATCTGTACTATTAGCAATTTCAAATAATGATTCCGTACCAAACGTATTTTTCAGATCCCATGCCGGAACATATTCATCACGTGTATAAAGACGGTACATTCCATTTCCTTCCACTTCTTCAATCAAGTTGCTTGCCATTTGAAACGCTTTCTCGTTATCATCATGATACAGATAAATACGAGACAGCAATGCTCTTGCAGCATACGCATTCATCCGGCTGTTATTTTTAGAAGTACTCATTAAAGGTATAGCCTCCTCCAATGTACTGATTATGAACTCATAATCCTTTGCTACAGTGCTGCGTGGCGGATTTTCATCTAATGTAATTGCATGATCTACAATTGGAGCTCCCCAACCGGCCCCTTTATCCTTAGTATAAGGATAACCGAAACAACGGGTCAAGTCAAACTGGCAAAGTGCCATGATAGTCATCGCCTCACCTTTCAATTCCTTTAATCTTTGCTCTGAACCTTGCACTTTTCCATCATCAATCGCATTGATCACATTCCATGCATTACGGATAATATAAAAAGGACGTCCCCATAAATATCCGGCATTTAGGCTTGTAGAGCGATGATCATATAAATAACACCGGTTACAAGTTCTCCCGCTATTATAAGAACTCTGCATATCATCCCCTTTCATTTCCCCATAAAAAAACATGGTTCCGCCATAATAGCCATAGCTGGACATCAAATCATACAATCCATTCACAGCATTATCTATATCCTGCTCTGTACTCAGTGCCAAATCCGTAGAAACGCTATCACCAGGATGAGTGGTTAAAAAATCATCCCCGCACGATACGGCCAATAAAGAAATCAAGCCTAATATAATTATATTTTTTTTTCATAAACAGTTCGGTGTTAATTGATTAGAATTTAAGTTCAAGTCCAAATGCGAATGTTTTAAGAGGAGGAGTAAAATAACTTACAATTCCATTCAACTCCGGATCATATTGATCGTATGCAGCCCACGTCAACAAGTTGGTACCCGAAAAATAAATACGGGCAGAATTAATACCTATGGTTCTCAACCAAGACTGAGGAGCAGAAACGCCAACAATCAAACTTTTCAAGCGCAAATGATCTGTACTATGAATACCACGTGATGAGTTCCACCAGCCACCATACTCTTGTCCATACACATATCGGGGAACATCTGTTATATCTCCCGGCTGTTTCCAACGGCGGCGTAACTCTGTACTCTTATTGTATTGTGCCGTATAACCGTCATCCTGCAAAGCATACATGGCACCATCGTAAAGAATATCCACCTAAATGAAACGACAAATTAAAAGATAAATCAATAAACTTATAATTAAACGTATTCATCAATCCACCGGTTAATTTAGGATATATATCTTTCAACTCCACACGGTCGGCATCATTGGGATCATACACAATATTCCTGCTTCTATTGCCATTTTCGTCTTCTTTATTGTCATAATACATCGGGCGTCCGTCATTAGGATCCACTCCGGCATATTCTCTCAAATAAATTGTCGCATACGAACAACCTTCCTTTCTGATATAATTTCCATCTATAAATTCCGGAAGATCCGCCAGTTTTACAATCTTATTTTTATTATGTGACAAGTTTAAAGAAGTTGTCCAACTAAAATCTTTGGTTTGAATATTACTTGAGCGTACCTCTATTTCAAAACCGGTATTCTTCATTTCGCCCACATTCGTAAGAATACTGCCAAAACCACTGATAGAATTCAATTGCTTACTCATCAATAAATCCTTAGTCGTTCTGGTATACCAATCGAAAGTCAAATTAACCCGTCTGAACAGACTTAAATCAACCCCCAGATTCAATGCATAGTTCTTTTCCCAAGTCAAATCAGGATTAGCAATAGCATCTTCCCACGGAGCAGGTTTCCCATTATAAAATGCTCCGGTAGTATAAGTTCCATGATAACCATAATAACCGGTCGGCAGATTACCGTTCACACCATACGATGCTCTTAATTTCATATCCGACACCACATCCTCCCACGGTTTCATGAAGTTTTCCTGAGAGAGTCTCCATGAAGCGGAAACAGCCCAAAAGTTTCCCCAACGGGTATCAGGTGCCAATCGGGAAGAGCCATCACGACGGAAACTGAAACCTGCATAATATTTATCATTATATCCATAATTCAAGCTTCCCACATACGATACCATAGCATCTTCCTGCCTTGTATTAGTAAGATCAGCAGGTTTGGCACCATTATCCAACGACGGATTAAGTGTTTGCCCGTAAACCTGTTTCTCACCATACATATCCTCATAATCGTACTTCATAACCTCATACGCTAAGACCGCATTAATGTTATGTTTGCCAAACGTTTTATTATATGCCAGATTCGTTTGTGAAGTATAACTCATTCTCTCAATCATCATCATCTGTCCGGATCCCTGTGTAGCTTCCCCATCCTTACCGTCAGGCGAGTAAAAGAAAAAAGTCTTTATTTAAAGAATAGTCTACTGTAAAGACAGTAGATAACTTCAACCCGTCCAAGATATGATAGGCAGCCTTGGCAGATGCCATTGTACGTGCCAGACGTGCATAATTTGAATCTACAGAATTCTCATACAGCGGGTTAATGCCTCCATTATTCTGGAAACCCGTATGATAACTGCCATCCTCATTATAAATAGGTATGGAAGGGGTCAATTGATATTTTGAAGAATAAAGCGCACTGGCATAATACTGTCCCTCCGGCGTATGTTTATTACGAGTCCATGAAAAGGTAGCATTCATTCCATACTCAAATTTATTCCATTTACTGTTTGCATCAATACGACCGGTAAAACGTTCCATTCCTGAATTTATGCTTATACCTGTCTGATTGGTGTAGCCTAACGTACCAATAAAATTCGACTTTTCATTACCTCCGCTTACAGACAAACTATAGTCTTGCTGATGTCCTTTTTTCAATAAAGCATCTTCCCAATCAGCATATCCGTTGGCCGGGCGTGCAGCATAATTGTCAATTTGTCCATCCGCATAAGCCTTTGCCTCGGCTTCCGAATCCCCTGATTCAAACGATAATTAACAAATCCTTCATAAATCAACTCCCTACGCTCTTCACCCCCATTATCGGACGATAATTGTAAGCAATATCCGTAATACCGTAAGTAGCCTGCATACTCACCCTCATTTTACCTTCCTTCCCTTTTTTTAGTAGTAATAAGGATTACACCGTTAGATCCTTTTGCTCCATATAATGAAGCAGAAGCGGCATCTTTCAATACGGTTATACTTTCAATATCCGCAGGATTTAATGTCTCGATCAAACCAAGTCCTCCCGCGCTGGCATTGGCACTTAGACCACTCATATCCCTAGACGCTACCGGCACGCCGTCCAATACATAAAGAGGTTCTGTAGAAGCATTCATAGAAGCAATTCCACGCACCCGCACTGTAGCTTTAGAACCCGGCTGGGAAGAACTGGCTACTGAACTTAACCCCGGAATATTAGCCTCCATCATCTGTGCTACAGACACAACAGGCAATGACTCCAATTTATCCGTATTCAAAACAGAAGCAGACCCCGTATAAGTAGCCTTCTTAAAATCACCATAACCGGTCACTACCACTTCATCCATCAACTGAGAATCCTCCTTCAGCATCACTCTTATTTGCCCGTTAGCAGGCACTTTCACCTCCGCCGATTTCATACCGATGTAACTGATTACGATAATATCACCCTGTTTAGCATCAAGAGCGAAATTACCTTCAATATCGGTAATCATACCGGTATTGGTTCCCTTGATAATTACGGACGCCCCGATTAAAGGCATTCCGTTAGCATCCTGCACATTACCTGAAACATGTTTTTTCTGCTGTACGCTTTCCACACGATCTGAAACCGGAGAAGATAGTGCATGGTTTTCCACTGCGAGCACGGAGCTCAATCCTGTAATAGACATTGCCGAATAGGCAACTACAAACAAACATCTGCATTTGTCTGTAATTCGAGAGTGTGTGTCTTTATTCCTCATAAAATTGAGTATATTTATAAATACCATATATGAGTTCAGCTTATTCATACCATATTCCAATCGTCATTCTGTCACTGAATAAGCCTAATCTTTCTCCGTATTACATTAAGGTTGTGACAAATATATAAATTAAAATCTATAAAAGAAACAAAATGAATATTTTTTTCTCCTCATATCGATAAATAAAAATACAACATTCATCCAAATAAAAAATGTGCCAAAAGTATTTACTACCTTTGGCACATACCCACCCGGCTGTTTGATATATCAATAAACCGCCGAAGCGATCACTTGTATAAACAAAATAAGGAACACCATTGCAATCGGATACACCGTAGCATATGCAACACTCGGAATATTACTATCTACCATGGAGTCGGCGGCGGCAAGGCCGGGCGTACTGGTCATGCCGCCGGTGATGGTGCCCAGCAAATCCAACAAACTGATTTTAAAGACCAACCTGCCAACCACAACGGCAACCAGCATAGGCACGACAGTAATGGCCGCCCCCCCACTCCGAACAATAACAATCCGCTCTCCTGAAAAGTAGCCACCAGATTCTTACCGGCAGAAGTACCGACCTCAGCCAAAAACAGCAATAAGCCCAACTGACGTAACAACTGATTGGCAGGACCGGACATAGACCACAATATAGGTCCTGTCTTTCCCACGGCACTCAGCAACAATGCCACCATCAATACTCCTCCGGTCAATCCGGGTGAAAATGAAACGCTGTCTGAAAATGAAATATTTATTTTGCCGAACAATACACCTAATACAATCCCCATAGCTATCGGGAAGAAATCAGTATCAGACAACTGTTTGGCATTATTCCCCAACAAACGAGCAACGCCTCTGAGTCCTTCCCGTTCACCGACCACCATCAGCTTATCACCGAATTTCAAGGCCAAATCCGGAGAAGGTGACAAGTCTATGCCGCTTCGACGGATACGGGTTACCGTACAACCAAAGTTACGTTGTAAATTCAAATCCCCCAATTGCTTGTTTATCATATCTTTCTTTGTCAGCAATAAAGATTCAATCTCCTGCGTCTGATCCAGAGGCAATTCACCTTCCTCTCGTTCTCCAACCAATACAGCAAACTGATTCAGCGCTTCCTCACTTCCCACCGCCTGCACATAGTCCCCTTCCAGCAACATGGTATTCGCTTTAGGCATCAATATAGAATCCTCATGCTTTACCCGTGAAATAACGGCTCCCGTCATGGCACGCGCATTTATTTGCGCCAAAGTACGTCCGAATACCGCTTGATTGGTCACTCTGAAAATGCAAGTTGTCAGTTCCGGAAAACCGCTGCGCCGTTCCAGTTCCAACCTGCGCGCTTCTTTATCCAGATCCACCCGCATAATCTTGGGTAACAGCTTCACAAACAAAATCACCCCTATCACTCCAAACGGGTAAGCAATACCGTATGCAATGGAAGCCAACGGTGAATTTGTACTGTCTATAGCTACCGCCAGACCAGGCGTACTGGTCAATGCCCCTGCTATCAATCCCACGACACTGGGAGTATCGATGTCGAAGGCATATTTCAGTCCTACTGCCGTCAGACAGGCAGAGCAAATAATAAGCATAGTGATAAGAATCAGTGTCTTTCCTTTACTTCTGAAAGAATCGAAAAATCCGGGACCGGCCTGGATGCCGATGGTGAAGATGAAGAGCACCAGTCCGAAGTTCCCCAATTCTTTAGGAATGATCACACCGAAATGTCCGAAAAGCAAGGCAATGAAGATAACGGCCGACACATCCAGCGACAAGCCCTTTATCTTAATCCTCCCTAGCATAAAGCCCAACGCTACAATAAGGAAGAGCGAGAAATAAGAAGAATGCAGTAAATCAATTAACATATTTTTAAGAGGTTAGTTTCAGAGCACAAAGATATGTAAAAATGCCAAATGCTGAAACTTTCCCCTTACTATTTGCAGAAACCATTCCTCCTATTGCACATCCAGCGCATCCAGTGCCAGCCCCTCCATATCCGGAGCGGAAAGCACCACCTTATAATAGCCTGCATTGATATACGTACCCGTCGTTGTACTCAGCATACGCCACTTTCCGGGAGTTTCGGCAAAAGTCAGATGATCCTCCTTCAGTACCACCCCTTTGGAGTCGATGAACTGCATACGCACCTTCATAGGCTTCCCCGTAACATTCATGTATTTAAAACGAAGAGCATAGACTTGTGCCAGACCGGTAGAAATGTTCCAAGTAATACTGCTTTGTGTACCTTTACCAAAGAAAACCCCGGTTTGTTTCTTAACCTCTTTCTTTATGAACTTACCTTTCAGCACAGCATCCTCGGCTTGATAAGTCACATTGGCACGGGCATTTTTATCTTCAGGCAACAGTTCCTTGGGAGTCTTTTCCATCACATCCTTGTCTTGTGCAGCCCAACTGAAGCGATGGGCAGATGCATTCACATTCTTCACTCTGTTTTGTATGGCAGAAGAAGAGCGAACGGAATCCAAGTCGCCTTTACAAGCTATCGCAATGCCACAAATCAAAGCTTGCCCCGCTTTCACCTCCGGAAAATTAATCTTCAAGACTCCCCCTTTCACGATAGCATTCACCACCTTTTTGCAAGCGCCGTCATGACCCGCTTCAGCCCATACATCCAAGTCGTCCAGAAGTACTTTATCATTTACCGCTACATCAAAAATACGCAAGCCTTCACAATCCGTCTGTACGCCACCTCCCGTACCATGCCAGGGCTCTGTAAAATAAAGTTCCACACCGATACTCGCCATCCGGAACGGGAAAGCGGAAATTCAGTTTATGGCGTCCGAAACGGAAAGTCTGGAACAGCTCCCAATCCCTAGTGCCATGAATGGGATCATTCGTGGTACGCTGGCTCGCCTGATAAGGGCTCAACAACTGCACACTATCCGACGGATGAACAAATGATTCCGCCCACGAATGAGAATAACGGCTGTTATCCTGCGCCCAGACCTGACCATACGTATCCGTATAAGCGTCTCCTCCGCAATTCAAACGATAAAGATACGTATATCCCTCAGCTCCTTTCAACAAATCTGTTCCGTTCAACCGGTCGGCAGCAACAGGCACTATAACAGAGCCACGGTAAAGAGCCTCAAAATGAGGAGCTTTCTCCAAACCGTCCAGCACCAGCACATCTTCCGCTGCCGGTTTTCCTTTAAAGTATCCCACAGCACGAAGCACATTGTAACGGATATCGCGGTTTTCCCACATGAAATGAGTCCCCACCCCATGATTCAATTTCCGTCCCAAGTATTCAGCATCCACCGCATCATTGTACAGCAACACACTGTCACAATTGCTGTACGCCTCAATGGTAGCCCGTCTGCGGCCTGTTGCAAAACGGTCCTCCCATGTATGAGATGCCAGATAAACCATCGGATCTTCGGAAGCCGGCACATAGTTCGCGCGATACATATAATATACATCCAGCGGTTCTTCCCACGGAGTAACCAGTCCTTTATAATTAAACGGTCCCACCTTATCTATCCGGCGATACGCTTCATCCGGCTGGCGGCGTCCCGGATTATCATGACTGCTGAATATCCATTGGAATTGTCCGCACACACTGTCCTTTGCCTGTTCCGCCAATCGGATCTTGGTTTCCATCAGCCGGCACATACGTTCCTCGCTCCATACGCCGTTCGCGTCAAAGGCAGCCGGTTCGGTATGCAACCCGATGCTGCGCCATGCGCCATACTCACCATTCAGCAGTTGGTTCTTCTGTGACAATTCACATGGGCCATACTTATTCACATCACCACCATAGGTTCCACTCCAGTTCTGAATAACATTCCAATCTGTTCCATCACCACCGTTACACGTAGTAATCACACGCATGGTACGGGCCGTAGGATCCATTTCCCGGATAATCTCACTACACTCCTCGGCAAACTCCTTAGGCAGCGTGCTTTCGTTCTGCAATCCCCACATCACCACACTGGGCGAGTTACGACGCTCTTTCACCCACTGGCGGAGTAGTTTCTTGAAATTCTCACGAAACTCCGGAGTATCATACCACACGTGGGCCGAAAACTGAGTCCACCACAAGACCCCTTCCTTATCCCAATATTTCTGATAATCCAGGTGATGGGGCTGGTGAGCGTCACGGAAAGCGTTGAAGCCCGCCGCACGGATCTGTTTCACACGGGCTGCCACCTGTTCACGGCTGAAAGCATGGCTTTGTCCGAACTGATGTTCATATTCACACACTCCATTGATAAAGACAGGCTGTCCGTTCAGATAGAACCGTCCGTCACCGTCCTTCCGTTTCACCGGCCAACTGACGGTACGGATACCAAAGGGCGTACTAATCTCATCCGTAGTACTCTTGCCACGCTTTATCATACTGGCCAGTTTATACAAATAAGGATTCTCCGTACTCCATAAGACAGGATTCTGCACCGGCGATTGTTGCTTCACCACTTTCCTTTCACCCGGCTGCAAAGTCACCTTCTCCGTCAGGCGGAACACCTGCTTGCCATCCGCATTACTGAATTTATTAACCACTTCCACCGTCTCAGCAGTCTTTCCGTAATTTTTCACCTCCGTTTCCACAAAGACAGTTCCCGCCTTATCATCATTCCAGATATGCACTCCGAAAGGCTCAATGCGTATTTCATCCGTAGCCTCCAGCACCACGGGACGGAAAATTCCCAAAGGCTGGGAACCTTCGCTGAATCCCCATTCCGAGGAACAGCCACCGCATACCCAAGGCATATCGGCTATCATTTCAGGATGCTCCGCTTTCACCACCAGTCTGTTCTCTCCCGGCTTCAACGCCTCCGTCACATCCAGTGTCAACGTAGTACGCCCCACGGGATGACGGCCGAAATCCTTTCCATTCAATGTAACAGTGGCATACGTTCCCACTCCCTCAAAACGAAGAAAATAACGTTTTCCGAATGAAGAATTGGAAATTGGAAACTGAGAATCATCCAGCGTGAAGTCTTTTCGTACATGGCAGTACCGTGCAAATTACCATGCGTCAGTTGGCGGTAACCGTAATAATCGTCCCAGTTATGAGGGATATCCACCACTGTAGGGGCATTGTCCGCCTGCCCGTATGCACTTTTATCACAAAGCCATGTTTTCCATCCTTTATCCAATTCCATCACCATCCGGCGATTCTTCACCTCCCGTTCCGGGAAATGCACTTGTGAACGTCCCATCGGTTTGCTGGTAGCAATGGCTATACCACGTTGTTCCGCGTCATTCACGGCACAATAGAAATGATACACCACCCCATTGTGTTTCACCACATAACTTTTATGAGCGAACAATTCATCATAGTCTTTAGAAGGGATAATCAAATCCGCTCCTTTCCAATCCGTCCAATGTACTAGGTCATAACTGGCAGCAAATGTATTAAATGCCTTGTATTTGCGGCTCGGTTCAAAAGCCGAGAAATAGAACATGACATACACGTCGCCCATTTTCTGGATATGCGCATCCCCGTAATGGTTCCGTCCGCCTCGTGTGCAAAGACCGGATTGCCCGGATATCGTTTCCATTTCTTCATATCTTTGGACAAGGCGATACCCACCCGTTCCGCTTTCAAATCCGTTTCCGGATGCCGTCCTGCCGCGTTATAGAACATGCCGAAAGGAGCGCCCAATGTTTTCTCCTTATCCCAATAGACCACACTCTTTTGTACTGGGTCAGCTTTTTCCCACCATTGCGCGTCTTTATCATGGATACTCATCACAGGCTTGTCCTGTGCCTGCCACTCATGGGCGGAACCCAAAGGCCGGTCTGTCCAGGCCAAACCGATATACAGCGGCTTGTTCACCGATTCATATCCGGTCCCTTCCCCACCCAGATAAGTCATCCAATGCTTGCCTTTATACGTCTGCAGGGCATAGCTTCCTCCCCACTCCATATCCGGCAATGCAGGGAAACCACCACGCTGGTTGCAATCCCAGAATCCGTCACGGTAAGACAAGACACGTCCCAATGTACGCCATTCCAACAGATTATCACTTTCGGCTATCCATGTCTCGTATCCACGTCCGTCCAGTCCGCTCTTACCATTATAAACCACGTAGGTCATATACCACTTATCCCCTTCGCGGAACACGGTAGGGCAGTCTATTTTATGCTTGTTGTCGGCCGGAGCTACAGCCAGCCCATATTTATAAGGAGTCTTGGCTTCCTCATAAATCTGCTCCATGCGCGATTGCGGAACTTCACGTTGGGCGTATGTTCCCAATGACAACAGTAAAAATGCCAATATCAATATCTTCTTCATAATTATCTTTTTTATCTATTGGCAAGACGGATAAAAGAAGAAAATGTACCCATTCAGAGAACTTTTATCTCATTCTCTATTCTTACCATCACATAGCAGGGGTCAGCTCAACATTCAATCCCAAAGCAGAAGCAATACGATAAAAAGGTAGAAACCTTAGGCTCTGTTTTTCCTGTTTCCACACGGGAAATATAAGACTTATTAGTCCCTATCTTTTCGGCAAGTTCCGCCTGTGTCATATTTGCTTTCTTCCTTGCCTCTTCAATTATTTGTCCGGTAAAGAAAGCATTAGCCCTGTCTTCGGCAGCCTTACGCTCCGGAGTCCCTTCTTTGCCAAACACAGCATCCAACTGTGCATCGACATCAAACATCTTTAGTTCTTTTTTCGCTCATAATATTCTTTCTTTAGTTTTAATGCTTTATCAATTTCTCTATCTGGTGTTTTCCGCGTCTTCTTTTTGAAAGCCATTGAACAATATAACAATATGCTCTTTATCATAACAGAAGAAAATCCTATAGATATTACCTTGCCACTCTATTCTTAACTCATACAGACCCTCTTTAAGAAACTTCACATACTTTGCCGGTAGTCCATCTTGAGTCTTCAATAAGAGTAATCCATATAGGACTTTTTCTTGCGTACCTTTATCCAGAGTATCAAAAAAATCTTTATAGTAGTTTTCGTATGCTATTATCTTTCTGCTCATACGACAAAAATAGAAAAAGTTTATCAGTTAAGCAACTTTTCCTTATAAAAATCTTAGAACTATGTACAAAAATAGCGTAAAATTCTCAAGATATACTTGAAAATTTTACGCCATACTGCGATTCCGGCCTCTGGAATTAAGGCTACTAATAGAACATCCAGTCCATCGTCTCCTCCGCACCGGCCAGTCCCGCATTACGCGGAGTCACCTGCGCGTCTGTAAATCCCAACACCATCGTATATCCTTTCGGCAGCAACAAGGTATGCTTTCCAGCCCCAAAATGATAAGCATGTACATTCGCCAGCGGCATACCCCGCTATGCGTATGGCATTGGTCAGTTTCGGTTCCGCCTGACCGTAATCATTGGCAGAAGCGTCCGTTTCCAGTTTCGGAGCTTTCGCATACTTCTTCTGGTCATCACGAAAATAACCTACCAACAAGTTCACCGGAGCAGCTGCTTCAAACTCTATTGTCGTACCTTCCTTGCGCTGCACATCCCCGTTCATTCTATAAGCAGTCAGCCCTTCCAGCTCGGCGGCCAACGCATCCACCTTGCCCGGTACATTGGAAAACAGGCTTGCACCCGTCGCCAGTTTCACCGGAGCCAGTCCGTTCAGGATCTTCACATTTGCGGCGGACAAAGGTTTTATCTCAGCTGCACTTTCCGTCACCTTACCTGCCGCCCTATCTTTCAGCAACTGCAAGTTCGCCTTGAAATTAGCCAGCTCATTTTCATAATGCACCAGCATCTCTTTCCAGGTCTTGTTCTTGCCACCGTCACCACCGATAGGAATACGGCGTTGCGCGGTCTGCATACTGTTGGCATAATAATAAGTACTATCCGTCAATGCCACCAGCTTGCGGTAATGATCCAGACTTTGTTCCATCAATGGAATAGCGGCATCCAGTTCATTCAGATCCTTTCCCCACTGATAGTTCAAGACACGCTGAGCAGCTTTCACTTTCAGGTTAAAGGCATAAGCAAATTCACGATAGCAATGCATGTCATTCTGCAAACGTCCGAACTCCTCTTTATTACGAGTCACCGCTGCGGCAGCCTTGTCAATGGCCGCCACCGCCTTGTCACCGTGTTCCACCACCTGCGCCACAATATCCAGCGGCAATTCGCCCACATGCGGCTGTTTCTTCCATTCCTTCTCCACATATTCTATCAGCTTCTCACCCTCCGGCCCGCAACTCTCATAAAATCCCGGATAGATAGTATATTTATAAGGATTCACCAACTGACTCATAAACATACCCAGCAACAAAGTCTGCCGGTTCCCTTCCGTGATGCCGAAACGGCGGAGCAACTTCGGAGCAATCTCTCCACTCTGCTCGTATGCTTCCAGAATATCTCCGGCTTCGGCAGAAGTCGTACCATAATAATCACCCAACTGCTTGTCCCAATATTCCACTTCGGATGAACGGTCCCGATGACAGTTCCATGCATAGCGTCCCCAGGTTTTGTACCATATCCAGTCACGGTCCAACTGATACTCCCGTTTGCCATCCGGCAACTTATCAGCCGTGTACGGCCAGTCCCAATAAGAAGCCTGCGGATACAGATGCAGGGCATTGGCTCCATGTACATTGTGCATGGCATTCACCGCTTTCTGTACAAAAGTCGGGAGATCCCCAACGCCACGGTTCCAAGTTTGCCAGAATATGCACATTACTGATATGAATACTTCCCAAAGCACTCAGATCCGAATGTATCTTGGACCAAGGTCCTCGCGGTTCGTAAGTAGTCAGTGACTCACCATTGTATTTATGCATGGTATAGAGGTTCTTGTATAACGGCAGCGCGGCATCCATCACCATCTTGCAGTCCGTATCGTGCGCACGCAGCAAGATGGGCGGCTCATCCGTACGCCCCAGTGCCTTCAACCCGTCCTTCACTCCCGGAATAATGGTTTTGGTAAACCACTCCACATCATCCTCATAGGTATCCATAGCCTCGCCCAAGCATACCAGCAAACCCACATTGGGATATTTTTCTATAAACGCGGCCACCGACTTACGTGTATAATCACTGATCAGCGGAGTAATGGGACGGTTACGATCCTGTGTTTTCAATCCGTAATGCTCGGCAAAAGGCTTGCTTAACAATATATTATAAAACATCTGGATCACAAAAATACCTCTCTTGTCCGCTTCGGCAGTCAGAAACGAGAACATTTCCTCATTTTTCTTGAAAGTTTCCTCATCCACTTCTACGGCAAAAGGATACTCTTCCAGCTTCACCAAGGAAGCAAACGGATGCCCGTTCCACAGATACAAGGAATTCATACGGTTTTCCACCAGCATATCCAGATGCTTTATCCATTGCTCCTTGTCATAAAACCAAGGGAAGCTCTCCGGCGTATAAGGATACTCATACACCCCCCTCTTCCGGGCAGGTATTCCATTTTCTGAATCCCTACACAACCTCCGCGAAGCACCATTTCCGGAGCATCCGTCAGTTGTGCCGGAAACTTCAAATCCTTGTATTGCCCTACATGATCTATCAATTCCCGACAGCCGTAAATCACACCGCTTCCGTCGTTTCCTGTCACCGTAGTCATGTTTCCACGGGTAGAAATGGTAAACCCCTCCTTTTTCAGTCCGGCTGTATCAGCAGCCTGTTCCAGACGGATGCATACCTCATCTTTATCCATACCGGCAGTATCCGACAACATAACAGACGAATACCCCGCATCTTCCAGCGCTTTTTTCAAATGTTCTCCTGCAAACAGCACCCGGTTCGACGCCTCCTGCGGCATCACAATATTCACATTGGGTTTCTCGCACCCCCATAACACGCACATACATGCGACAAGTGTTCCTAGCCTGATATTTTTCATTCTTTTCATATAAATTATTTACAGTTAGACGAAAAAAACAACAAGACGTACTCACAAGACCTCCGCCAATCGTCAAAAAGCGAAGAAAAAGCACAAGCTATCACAAAAAGAAAAAAGCTTATGAACAAACGGGGGCAAACTCAACTTTTAAAAGGAAATGTATTGTGGAACAGAATTACCTAACATTAAAAACGGAAAGAACAATGAAAGAGAAATCTAACCTGACCCTATTTATGGAACAACTTATCCGGTCGCTAAAAGAAGAAGAGCGTTTCAGTACCGCCCACATCTACCAAAGCACATTGAACGCCTTCATGCTCTTCTGCAAGACCGATACCATCCGGTTCAACCAGATGGAACGTTCACGCCTGAAACAATTTGAGAACCACCTGCGCAACAAGGGATGTACCTGGAACACTGTTTCCACTTATATGCGTACCTTGCGAAGCATCTACAACAAAGCCGTGGACGATGGTCTGACAGAAGAAAAGCCCCGTCTTTTCCGTCACGTATATACTGGTGTAAAAGCCAATACCAAACGCGCCCTCGATGCCAAAGACATGAGCAAATTATTAAGTGCCTCCCTTCCACGCCCCTTGCCGCAAAGTATGAAAGAGAGCCGGGCATGGATTACCCTGATGTTCCTGTTACGCGGAATGCCCTTTGTGGATCTGGCACACCTGCGCAAAACAGACCTGCAAGATTCCGTTATCTCCTACCGCCGCCACAAAACAGGAGCCCTGCTCACCGTCGAGATTCCTCCCGCTGCCATGAACCTTATCAAACGGTATCAAAATACAGACTCCGCCTCCCCCTACCTGCTTCCCATTCTCAGTGGAAACCGGAAAAGCGAAGAAGAGTATGCAGAATACCAACATGCCTTGCGGAAACTGAACTATGACCTGAAACAACTGGCGGTATACTGCGGAATCAAACTCAACGTCAGTTCCTACACCAGCCGACACACTTGGGCCACTTTGGCTAAATATTGTCACTTTTCGGAACAATTGATTTGTGATGCCCTGGGGCACTCCTCCACAAAGGTGACCGAAACCTACTTGAAAAGCTTTAAAAACGATGAATTAGACAGAGCAAATAAAGTAATAATTAATCACATTAACATTTCTATATAATCAATTTTAAAACTTCACATTACATTATAAAACAACAAATTAAAAGACTGTTACTTTGTAAGTAACAGAATTTATTCAGCAGCAAAAATAGACAATAAATCGATAGCAAACAAGAAACAACCCGCTTCTTTTTTTTAAAAATTAATAAAAAAGACGGTCTAATAGATAAAAAGTAATAATAAAAAGAACATTTTTAATTATATAAAAAAGAGAAAATATAGTAACACACATCACGTTTTACACAGTCAACGCAATGCATTAAAATATTATATTTCAGAATATTATATCTTATCCGCTATAAAATAGTGAGATATAAATTATACAATATGTTTATTGATAAATTTTCTGTTACTTACAAAGTAACAGAAGAGCAGAAAAAAGAAAAAAAGCGACATAGTTGAAACATAGTTGAAAAAAACATCATATAGATCTGACATATAAAAAGTTTTACCTATGATACAAGTCCAGAGATTTAACAAAGTACTTAAATTAGCAGTCATTCTAGGAGATTTAGTCATTCTGAATGTACTTTTCATCTCATTTAATTCAATATGGAACGAGTTGTTTGGGGAGAGGGCCTACAGTGGCACTTTACCCCAAATTCTAACTCTATTCAGCGTATGCTATTTTGCGTGCACTATCTCAGGAGGTGTCATATTACATCGACGAGGAGCCCGTGCCGATCAAATTGTATTCCGGGCACTCCGTAACGTGTTCTATTTCTCTTTTTTATCGACCGGACTGATGGTATTATCCGAACTTGAGATATATTCCAAACGCTTTTTTATCTATTATTTCATTCTACTTTTCCTCTGCATCACTTTCTATCGTCTGCTTTTCCGTTTCTGCATACAGCTATACAGAAGCCATGGAGGGAATTTCCGTACGGTCCTCTATTTGGGGAAGCACCGAAAATATAGCCGAGCTGTACCATGAAATGACCTCCGATGCCACTACCGGCTACCGGGTACTGGGCTACTTCGACACCACCCCCAATGCCAAGTTCCCCGCCAGCTGTACCTATCTGGGAAAACCGGAGCAAGCCATTGACTACCTGGCACAGCACAAGGTGAACCAGCTTTACTGCTGCCTGCCCTCGGCATTGAGCGAACAGATCGTGCCGGTCATCAACTATTGCGAGAACAACCTGATACATTTCTACAGCGTGCCCAATGTGCGCAACTACCTGCGCCACCGTATGTACTTTGAAATGATAGGCAGTGTCCCCATTCTCAGCATCCGCAAGGAACCTTTGGGAAAAATAGAAAACAGGCTGATAAAACGTATATTCGATGTAATCTTCTCACTGCTCTTTTTTTATGCACATTATTCCCCATTATATTCCTTATTGTAGGAGTGACCATTAAAATCACTTCTCCGGGTCCCATATTCTTCCGTCAGAAACGTAATGGATTGAATAATAAAGAATTCTGGTGTTATAAATTCCGTTCTATGAAAGTAAACAAGGAATCGGACACCTTACAGGCCACCCTCAACGATCCCAGGAAAACCAAATTCGGCGATTTCATGCGCCGGACCAATATTGACGAACTTCCGCAATTCATCAATGTATTGCTGGGAGATATGTCCATTGTAGGGCCACGCCCCCACATGTTGAAACACACGGAAGAATATTCCAAGATAATCAATAAATACATGGTCCGCCATTTCATCAAACCCGGTATCACGGGATGGGCGCAAGTGACCGGTTTCCGTGGCGAAACCCGTGAGCTGGAAGACATGGAAGGACGTGTGAAAGCCGATATATGGTATATGGAGCACTGGTCTTTCCTGCTCGACCTTTATATCATGTACAAAACCGTGGCAAATGTGCTACGCAAAGACAAGCAAGCTTATTAGAACAAGACCTGAAAACTGAAATTTTTAAATAACAGAGAGCCAAAAAATGAGAAGATTGAAATTTACCCTATTCGCGCTGGTTTCACTACTACTATGTAGTTGCAGCGCCTACAAAAAAGGTACCTTACCTGCAAGGGTCCGAGTATCTGGACATGGCAAATGTCCAAACACCCCTGTATGATGCACACATCATGCCCAAAGATTTGCTGACCATCACGGTAAACACCAGTGACCCCGATGCCGCCATTCCTTTTAACCTGACGGTAGCCACCCCCATCACGGCAAACAGCAAAAGCCTTACCAGCCAACCATCCTCTACAACAGTATCTGGTAGACAATAACGGGAACATTGATTTCCCGGTCTTGGGCACACTACACATCGGCGGCCTCACCAAAAGCCAGGCGGAAAACATGATAAAGGAAAAACTGAAAACCTATATCAAGGAAAACCCCATTGTGAATGTACGCATGGCAAACTACAAAATCTCCGTGATGGGAGAAGTTGCCAACCCCGGCACATTCACCATCACCAATGAAAAAGTAAACATCATGGAAGCGCTCGCCATGGCGGGAGACATGACCGTATACGGACAACGCGACAAAGTGAAACTGATCCGTGAAGACGCGCAAGGCAACCGCCAGGTTATCCCGCTGAACCTGAACGATGCCGACATCATCGTATCTCCTTACTACTACCTCCAGCAGAATGATGTAGTGTATGTCACTCCCAATAAGACCAAAGCCAAAAATGCAAGTATCAGCAACAGCACTACAATCTGGTTCTCTGTAGTGGGAACCCTTGTCTCACTCGTCAGCCTGATAGTAACCATTGCCAAATAAACAGAATTATGAAAGAAGACTTATACGACGACCTCTATCTGGAAGAAAAGGAAGAAAAAAGACCGATTTCCAAAGCGATTCTTTTCAAATACGCCATCCACTGGCCCTGGTTTCTGGCATGTACCCTGCTGTGCATGGCAGGAGCCTGGCTCTATTTGCGTTACACCCCGCCGGTATACAACATCTCGGCGTCCGTCATCATCAAGACAATGACAAAAACAGCAAAGCAAGCAGCGGCATGGCCGACTTGGAAGACTTGGGATTCTATTCCTCCATCAACAACTTTGACAATGAGGTAGAAATCCTGCAATCGCGCACGCTTATCAAGAAAGTAGTGGAAGAACTGGATCTTTACATCAGCTATGCGGCGAAAAAGTAGTTTTCATGATATAGAACTTTACAAAAGTTCCCCTGTGAAAGTATGGATTACCCCCCGAAGAAGCCCAGAAACTGCCCGCCCCCGCGCGTCTTCACCTGACCTTGCAGCCGGGCAACAAGCTGAATGTGAAACTCCGGATAGGAGAAGAGGAATACAACAAGCAGTTCGACAAGCTGCCCGCCTTGCTGACCACCCCGTCGGGCACGTTCAGCTTTACCCCTAAAGACTCCGCAACCGTCCAAAGCACGCAGGAAATCATGGCTACGGTTTCTTCCCCCCGCAGTGTGGCAAACGCCTACCGAGGAGCATTAAGCATAGAGCCTACTTCCAAATCCACCACTATCGCACAGATCTCTGTCAAGAGCACGCATACGCAGCGCGGCATGGATTTCATCAACAAGCTGGTGGAAGTCTACAACCGGGATGCCAACGACGATAAAAACGAAGTGGCTACCAAGACCGCAGAATTTATTGATGAACGTATTAATATCATCAACGGTGAACTGGGAACCACGGAACAGGAACTGGAAACCTTCAAGCGCGATGCCGGGCTCACCGATTTGAAAAGCGACGCCCAACTGGCATTGAGTGAAAACTCGGAATACGAAAAGAAACGTGCCGAAAACAGCACCCAGCTCCGGCTGGTACAATTCCTGGCCGGCTATGCCAACAATCCGGATCATGCCTACGAAGTACTTCCGGTCAATGTGGGCCTGACAGATACCGGTCTTGCCGAGCTGATCAACCGCTACAACGAGATGCTGCTGGAACGCAAGCGCCTGCTCCGTTCCTCCCAGGAAAACAACCCGGTGGTAGTCAATCTGGATGCCAGCATCCGCGCCATGCGCAGCAATGTGCTGACCACCATCAACAGCGTGCAAAGAGGCTTGGCCATCACCCAGGCGGATCTGGAACGCCAGGCAGGCAAATATGCCGGACGCATCACCAATGCTCCGGGACAGGAACGCCAGCTAGTCAGCATCTCGCGCCAGCAGGAAATCAAAGCCGGCCTTTACCTGATGCTGCTGCAAAAGCGTGAAGAAAATGCCATCACTCTGGCATCTACCGCCAACAATGCCCGCATAGTAGACGAAGCACTGGCAGATGCCATCCCCGTATCTCCCAAAGGAAAGATGATTTATCTGGTAGCACTGATTCTGGGAATCGCCCTGCCGGTAGTTGTCATCTATATCATCGAACTCTTAAAATACAAGATAGAGGGCCGCGCCGATGTGGAAAAAATCACCTCCCTTCCCATTGTGGGCGATGTACCCCTGTCGGAAGATAAAGGAAAAGAAGAAAGCATTGTAGTACACGAAAACCAAAACGACCTGATGGCCGAAACTTTCCGTAATGTACGCACCAATGTACTTTATATGATGAAGAGTAACGAGAAAGTTATATTGGTTACCTCCACCACTACAGGAGAAGGCAAAACCTTTATCGCTTCCAATCTGGCTGTCAGTCTGGCTTTATTAGGAAAGAAAATCGTGATCGTGGGGCTTGACATCCGCAAGCCGAGCCTGAACAAAGCTTTCCAATTGTCACGCAGGGAACAAGGCATCAGCCAGTTCCTCGCTAATCCGGAACATACCGACCTGATGTCGCTGGTACAAGTTTCACGCATCAATGCCAACTTGTCCATTCTGCCCGGAGGGCCTATTCCTCCCAACCCGACCGAACTGGTGGCACGTGAATCTTTGCCTCAGGCTATCGACATACTGAAAAAGCATTTTGACTATATCATTCTGGATACCGCCCCCATCGGCATGGTGACCGATACCCTGCTGATTTCGCGCGTAGCCAACGCCAGCATCTATGTGTGCCGGGCAGACTACACCCACAAGGCAGATTATACTTTAATCAACGAACTGAGCGAACAGAAAAAACTGCCCAACCTATGTACCCTTATCAACGGACTGGACATGAAGAAAAAGAAGTACGGATATTACTATGGATACGGCAAGTATGGCAAGTATTACGGATACGGTAAAAAATACGGTTACGGCTATGGATATGGCACTGAAAATGTAAATAAAAAAGTAATTTCAAAAGTAATTACATAATACCATAAGACTAATTCTCTTCTGAATTTGTTAAAATATTAACATATTGGAAAGAGAATTAGTCTTATTACGTTTTAATATATAAATATTATTTACTATATTTTTCTTTCGAAACATCAAAACAAGGACACTGTTTCACCCATTCCTCAGGCTCTATCTCGCCATTTCCGTTCAAATCCGGACTTAAATCCCGATGACCGCAAACCTTGCAACCGGGATAATCCACCAGCAACGCCCTGACCAGTACACGCAACGAATGTTTCTGCCACACCGTCCGCGTATCCGCCAGCCTGCCCCGCTCACTGATTCCCCCCTCATAGCATATCCCGATACTCTGCGCATTATGTCCACGCGCATGCGCCCCTATTTTCTCTATGGGACGAGTTGTTTTTATATCCCCGTTCTTGCGGATATAAAAATGATATCCGGGTCCGTTCATTCCACGCCTGCGGTGGCACACCTCCAAATCCTGTTCGGTAAAGTCCCTGTCCGCCTTTGTGGCGGAACAGTGGACAACAATCAGATTAATCACCCTCATCCCCCTATGCACGAGCTGATTCCTACTACACCCGCAATAGCCGTAGCTACTGCAATCACCACTTTCAAAATAGTGCTCCAAACAGATTTACCTTTCATTCTACAGTTTTTTTTATAATTAAACACTTGTCCGCCACCTACTTAAGCAGGTTTTTGCTCTTCCTTCGTTTTCACCGGCAATTTATCCACCTTCGTATATTTCAGTGCTGCCAGAATACCGCTTAGCGCAATACCCGGACGGAAATTGATACGCGCTTTTCTAATCATCGACACATCATACGCATCCTCCGTTTCCGCACCTCTTCCACTCAAACCTATCTGGAAAGTGCCCAGATCGGCAAGCCTTACAATCTCGCCCCCTTCCAGAGCCTCCATAATCACATCCTCCAAGGCAACAAGCACAGCCATTACATCCGCACGCGTCACCGTACAGGTTTTCTGAATACGATCCGCCATTTCGCGAATCTCTACATGGCCATTGGCCTGAGCTTGTGCATAAAACTTAGGCACTGCATCCTGATCAAGCGGATTATTACGCTTTACCACCGAATAAGAAACTGTTCTTCCCATACTTTTTCTTTCAAATTAAAAATTAAAACTTGCAAATTAAGAAACACACTGGTAATCAAGCGTTAACCACTAAGCCGGCTATGATTGACTTTTGATTACACTACAAAGATACGATGAACCGGAAGCCCCGTGTAGACATTTGTAGAGAAGCGTAGGAGATTGTCGGGAAATGTCGAGAATAACTTACAGAGAGAGTAGGAAAACAAGGACATTTTGCGTATCTTTACTCTATAATCAAAACGATAAAAGAACATGAACCAAGAAGAAAAAGCATTCATTATCAGAGCGTATGACAAAGCGGAACTGGCAGAATTATACAGCCCGGGGCGAACTGCCGCGGCAGCCCTGCAGACCCTATATCGCTGGATGCGGAGAAATATGCTGCTACAGGAAGAATTAAACGAAGCGGGCTACAACAAATTCCGCCACAGCTTTCTGAAGCATGAAGTGGCAATCATAGTGAGGCATCTGGGAGAACCTTAGGGCATACGCTTCCCAAAGGACCTGTTGTCTACATCGAAAGACCTTGTTGTTTTTTTAAAATCCCCTGTTGTTTTACCGGAAAGGTCCTGTTGTTTTTTGAAAACAACAGGACCTTTTTCACCAGTATTTTAGGCTCACAAGGCTCAGGGCTCACTTAGGCGGTTTTCTGAGCCAAGATTTGCCGGTCTTTCTATACTTACCATCCTCTTTCTCAACGATTTGATAATACACCAAACGCAACAAATAACGTTTCACGGATGCTGTAGGCAACCCTGCTTCATTGGCAGCCGCCATCAGCTCCGAATAGGTGAACTCGCGCGGCATTTTTTTCAAAACGGGACGCAGTTTGAAAAAAGCCTTTACCGGCCTGATTCTTCCGGCAGTATCATCCATGGAAGTGGAAAGCAGCAAACTGTGTTCCAGCAACACATCCACTATCTGCATGGCCGTACGGAAATCCTCATCCGAACATTTCCACTCCGATGTATTCCATTGCGGCTCGCACTTACGCAATGCAGTCAGCACCATGGCAATACGAGACATCATCAGTCCGTGGCGCAGCACAATAGCACCCGGAGAATCATCATCTTCCGCCACTACCTCACGCAGATACGTTCTGAAACGCTCCGTATGCTCTTTCCATTGTTCCTCGGTGAAAATCACCTCGGTAGGCGATCCGGAGAGAAAGATAAACATACGCAGCAGCTCCTCGCCCATCCCTTTGAAATAAGCGCGCATATCCAGCCGGGCCTTGCCGGGATTTGCCGACTTATACTCCCAGTGGGCCTGTCCCACATAGAAAGCCACACGGCTGTACATTCCATTCTCCAGCGAAGAAATAAATTTATGCAACTGGGCGGGAGTACCCGAAGCGCATAATGCCAGATGAGGATCACTCACAATAACAAGCCGGTGATCCGTCTTGAAATAAGAAGACACCTCCTCGTGCTGGGAGGCGGCACGCATCACATCATCATGTTTTCCATACTCCTGGTGCATGGCAGAACTTATCATGTCCAGCTCGGAGGCATTCATCACCAAGCCGACCGCTCCACCCGCCTCCAAAGCCAGTATCAACTGGCTTTTTGAAATATTGGGAGCCACCTTCAGGATGCGTTCCACCGGCATCTCCGGGCATTGGTCCAAATCGGGAACCCTCTTTTCCTGAGCGGCAAGCCGTTCCTCCAGATTCCACTTCAGCAGCTTCTGCCGGTACTCACGCTCATCCTTCCTGTTCAATTCATCGTAATACTCCTGAATGGCTGCGGGCAGAATTGCCGCCAGTTGCATCACCCCCTTTCCTCTGCCCGAACCGGCCAAAGCCACCAGGTAGAGATCGGCGGAATAAACCATTCCTCCATAATTCATCCTCACCCCCGGCAGACAACCGCTGATGTTGGTAATCATGGAGAGCAACAGAATATCCCTCTCGCGCTTGTTGCGGACGTGCGTCAAACCACGCTTCAAAAAGTCGGGCAAACGGTCGAACAGTTCATCCGGAAGACACGGAACTTCACGACGCAACTTGTCAGCCTCAAGTTTCTCTAACTCAGCCTCTTCCTCCCCCTCATTGGGCTCAGAATACCGCATAGGTGAGCCCTGAGCCTTGTGAGCCCTGGAAGCAGGTGTTTCGGGCCCCTTGTTCATGTCGGCATACCGGTATCCGGAGTCTATGCGCGGAGGTATATCCCCGGCGGCACACCCCATACCCGCCAGCCTTTCCACCGCCAGCGTTTTCAGCCGTACCAACTCTTCCTCGCCCACTCCTTTATAGCGGGCGATACGTCCCAGCTTCAACAAAAACTCATTCTTTTTGCCATCCACAAAGGGATTCTGCTCCAGGAACTCGTTGAAGAATGTGTGCAGCATGCCCGAAGCCGCAACGAGAGGCTTGGATGCACTTGCCGGGGTCTTCACTTTCAACTCTGCCAGAATCTCCCCCACCCTGTCGGGATGCTCCGTCACAAAGCGGCGCCAGGGAAAAACTTCGGTATCCGGACGAAAAAAAGCTTCCGGATCATACGATGCAAAGCAAGGACGGGTGGGATTCTTGCAACTCATGTCACAGGGAAAGGCAAGAAGCTGCGCCACGTGCCATGCCACCAATGCGTATGCCATACGATACTCGTCCACACTCTCCGCTTCCACACGCACCACCAGTTTCAGCCCGTCGTACGAAACGCTGCGCCATGCCGCCTTCACCCAAGGAGTGTCCTTCAAGACCTGCAAGAACTCAGACACACGGCCGTTACATTTATCCACATCCAGCATGGCGTCCCCGCTCCACTGCTTCAGATTGGTTTCGGCATGACTCCCTTCGCAACGCCCGGCTATCACCAGCGCGGCCAGTTTTCTCTTTAATTTCTTGGCCTCTGTCTCCCTGCCCGAAGCCTTCAGGCGCTGATACTCTTCTACTTGCGCTTTCCAACGTTCGCCACGCAGAAGTTCCACAAACTCTTTCAATGTCATATCCACGGCATGTTCATCGAACACCGAGAAATAGAAAGAGCATAAATCGGTATAAACCATTCATGTATGAATTTAAATTATCAAAAGGAGGGCATTTCCCTCCACCATGAAAGCAAAAGTATATTGCAAACCCATACAATCAAAAGTTAAAATTGTACACTTATCCAACGTAAAGCACTGATTTACAATACCCATTTATGATACAAGTGTACAAATAACCGGGAGACTTCCTTTTAATGTCTTTTCACATTTTGCTCCTTATTTCCTTTCTTTCCTCTTTTTCTTCTCTTTCCGTTCTTTCTTCTTCTTTTCCTCCTTTTTCCGCAGAAACTCGTCTATATCAGCCAACATATCTTTTGCACATGCGCTTCAGAACTCTCATTTCCTCATCAGTGTAGCCTTCACCGGACAGGCGATATCCGGCCATGATTTTTTCCAACTCTTGAAGGAAGCTCAATCTGCCACTATTTTTCTTATAAATCTTGATTTTTCCACAATGTTAATATCATTTAAAATATAAAAAGCACAAAAGTATAAAGTAAATAAATACGTCATTCTTGTTAATTTTTTCATTTTTTGCGAACAAATAGCTTGTTATCGTAAAAAAATGTCTATATTTGCATCAGAATTTAACGACAAGCTTACCTGGGAATGACACAGGTAACAGCGTAGCGTGCTCAAGAGGCATCATTTCTTTCAAATTTTAGAACATCTAACATTACTTTTCCTTCCTCCGAATATGAAAAAATGGCTAGTGGCGTATGTCCGCCTTCACCACGAAAAGAAGACGGCCGAACGGCTGACCGCAATGAATATAGAGAACTTCCTGCCCGTACAAGAAGAAATCCGCCAATGGACTTACCGGAAAAAAGGAAAATAGAACGGGTGGTTATCCCCATGATGATTTTTGTCCATGTGGATGCGGCGGAACGTTCGCAGGTGCTCACGCTGTCGGCCATCAGCCGGTATATGGTGCTGCATGGCGAACATACTCCGGCGGTGATTCCGGATGAACAGATGGAACGGTTCAAATTTATGCTGGATTATTCGGACGAGGCGGTGGAGATGTGTACCGCGCCATTGGCTCCGGGAGAATTGATACGGGTGGTCAAAGGTCCGCTAAAGGGTCTGGAAGGAGAACTGGTGGAAGTGGATGGAAAGGCGAAAGTGGTGGTAAGACTGGATTTGCTGGGATGTGCGGGGGTTGATATGCCGGTGGGGTTTGTGGAGAAGATGAAATAAGGATGGCGGACGCTAGGAAATGTGAAGGGGAATTTGTAGCTTTGCGGTAAGAAAGGAGAATAAAGGCATGCGTTTGCAATCTAAAGAAATACAGACCATCATCCAAATAGCTAAAGATATTTATGGTGAAACAATGAAGGTATATCTCTTCGGTTCCCGTCTGAATGACGAAAAACGCGGAGGAGATATTGATTTATTAGTCCGCAGCACGGGAGAAAAGAAAGGTGTATTGGCACGCATCCGCATGACCGCACGCTTGAAACTGCATTTGGGCGACCAAAAGATTGACGTCATCGGTGACCATGAGGATTCACCGGTAGTGCAGGAAGCTCTGAAAAACGGAATACAACTGATATGACAGAAAAGAAAATTCACAGGATTATTCTTTGCTTGAAACAGATGTTGCCGTCATTTTGAATGAACAGTTTTCCAAAAGTGCCTTCAAAGGCAACAGACACGCTTGAGGTGTGATACAGGCTATTCTTTCCCGAAACTTTTTTCTATAACATAAACTTCGTAACAAAGTTATCGAGAGGAAGCAAACGCATTTAGAAATTCACCGTTAAATAAGATTTTCTCTACCATCTACTAATTTATAAAAAAGCAGTCGCTCGATCTGTGACCGTGTGAAAAAAAAGGTAAGGTTCATATCCTATCTTGGGTCGGAATATAGAATTCCATAAAGAAATGGTTAATATTAAACAAGATTCATTCGTTGGTAAATGAAACCTGACCCATCCTGTAAGAGAAATTTAATTGGAAGAAATTTTCTAAATTCATATTGTTGACTATTAGCTCATTAAAAATAACATTTTTTCTTGAAATCAGAAAGATATCTATTAAACAAATAGAAGAAAAACTTTTAAAATAAACATTCCATCCATCAATGTCTGACAATTTTAACAAAAATCGCTTAGCTAAAAACACCATTTTACTTTTATGTACGTATGCTGTTTACGATGTGGTTAAATTTGTATACCACACGTCTAACACTTGCCAATCTTGGTGTAGAGGATATGGGAATCTATGGTGTCGTTGGTAGTATTGTCAGTATGTTCGCTGTTTTCAGTGGTGGAATGGGCAATGCCGTACAACGTTTTCTGACCTATGAAATAGGACGTGATAACGGTGATCCAAATAAAGTATTTTGTTCTTGCTTAAATGTCATATTCTTATTGTCCGGAATCATATTTATACTACTTGAGGTCGGAGGTCTATGGTTTCTACATACCCAAATAAACATACCAGCGGAAAGTATGGATGCAGCCCAATGGGTGTTTCAAATATCAGTACTCACTTGTATAGTCAATCTTATAAGTATTCCTTATAATTCACTAATCGTAGCACATGAAAAAATGAATGCTTTTGCTGCTATCAGTATTCTTCAAGTAATCTTAACATGTGCTTCAGCCTATTGCCTTAGTTACTTTCCTACCGGCCGTTTATTAATCTATGCTATATTGATGGCAACAATAAGCATATTAATAAGAATAGCTTATCAGATATATTGCCATCGCAAATTTCCGGAAGTCCATTACCATATGATTATAGACAAAAACCAAATAATGCAAATTGGCAAAATTTGCCGGTATATCCTCTGCTTCCGGTGCTTTGCAGGTTCTTTCGTCACAAGGGTTTATCCTCGTTATCAATCTTACATTCGGGGTGGCTATTAACGCTGTATATACAATTTCAATGCAATTGAAAAACTCAGTTCTGTCATTTGCTCAAAATTTGCAACGTGCCATTGCTCCACAAATAACAAAAACATATGCCAATGGTGAGCTGGATATACATAAAAAGCTTGTCTATGCAGGAAGTAAATTTCAAGTATTTCTTATTTTTTTTATAATGATACCATTTCTTTTCAAACGGAATATATCATGCACCTCTGGCTAGGTAATGTGCCACCATATGCTGTGACTTATGCACAATGCACCATATTTCTGAGTCTTACCTATGCTTCTTTTTGAAACAATACGAACAGCAGTATATGCAACCGGTAATATTACTAAATTTATGATATGGCCCGAAGCTATATATTTATTAGTTTTGCCTATCAGCTACTATGCCGGCATAATAACCAATGATCCTAATGCCCTGATAATAGCAATGGTATTGTATGAAATATTTGTTTGTACAATACGAGTATGGATAGCATCAAAAGTTTCAATCATAAGAATAAATGAATTGCTTAAAAAGTAATCAAACCTTGCTTCTGCGTAGCAGTACCAGCATTGTTTATATGCAAAATAATTACATTGTTTATTCCACAGACTATTTGGGGGGCTAATCTCGATTCTCTGTTTAAACAGCATTTCATTAAGTTTAATCATTATAGTAATCGGATTAAGCAAACAAGAAAGAAATATGATAAGTACATTCTTAAAGAATAAAATGAAATAAACAGTAATGACATATATACTTTCTGATTATTGCCAATTGTTTAGAAATAAAAATAGACTATTTATTCAGAGTTCGGAATGGTTATAATATTCTGTTAGGAAAAATAAAAAGATACAGCTAAAGTTTAGCATTTATCAATTAAGGAATATCTCTAATTTAATTACTTAGTTTAACGAAAAGACCAGCAATAAACACTCAAATGAGAGTTCTCCCCCATTGAAAGATTTTACAAACCCACTAAACTAATGTTTATTTCAAAACCATTTCTTTACTCAATTTAGAGTAAAAAGCTTTCTAATAACTTAAAAATTCAAGTTTAAGTAATTACAAATACTTATATATGAAAATAATTATTACCAGTATGGGACGCGCCCATTTATTAGACAGTGCCCGCGAATTGCAAAAAATTAGGGCATGATGTAACATTCCTATGTTCTACCCACCATAATACTTTCAAAAAATATGGTCTCAACAAGGGCGGTATAAATCTTATATATTATGTATTTCCATTCTATTTTCTTTATCGAAAATTCACTTGCTCATTTACACGGGAACTATACCGTGCCTCGCTTGACTGGGTAGCATATTTTATATTATTATGGAATACAAAATGCGATGTTTACATAACTCAAAGCCCAAACTATTGCCATACAATGAAAATGATGAAAAAAACATTTTGGAGCAATCTCCATTTTAGACAGAGGTTCTTCTCATGTAGACTATGTTAACAAAATGAAATTAATATATGATGGAACATTACAACCTGCCAGCTACATCAAAATGGATAAAGCACAATATTATAATGCTGATTATATCTTAGTGGGCTCAAATTATGTTAAAAACAGTTTTATTGACAATGGATTCCCTTCTGAACCGGATTATCGTGAATAATTATGGTATGCGCCTAGATTATTTTAAACCTACAAAACTTGACTCAAAAGAAATATACGACTTAATAATGGTAGGTAATTGGTCAAAACGTAAAGGTTGTGATGTACTTATTGAGGTTTGTAAAAAAATATAACTATTCATTATTACATATAGGAGCTATTTCTGATGTGGAGTTTCCTAATGAAATTAATTTCAAGCACCATAATACTGTTCCTGAATCTGAATTAGTTAACTATTATTCAAAAGCAAAAGTTTTTGTTTTTGTTATCCAAAGATGAGGGACTTGCATTAGTGCAACCTCAAGCTGTTGCATGTGGTTTACCATTAGTTATTACTAAACACACAGGAGGAGATGATTTGTTACAATATATAGATAATAAAAAATTATATTAAGGTCGTAGATAATTTTAACGATATAGATGAAATAGGCATTAATATACAAAATGCTTTAGATATAGCAAACAGTCAAATTGGCACAAGAAAAAATATTGCAATATAGAAAATAAACTTTCTTGGAAAGCATATGGTGAGCGTCTTAATAAAATTCTTTTTTTTCAATTGTAAAAAATAAGGACTGTGTACTATGGGTTCAATAATAGAAAATCACACAGACAGAAAAAGAAATCATAAACCTTTTATGTATCCTATTCATTTTAGGAAGCAGTTTCTTATCTTATATAATACCGTCTTTAAAAAGTCAAATATTTTCAATAGGACTAACTTTATTTGGTTACATTTGTTTCATATTTACTAACTGGATTTTATTAAAACGATTTTGCTTATCTCACAAACTTATCAAATATTTTATCTTATATGTACTATCAAATCTCATTATTTCCACATTCTTTGTACAAGGATGGGATAATTGGGGATTATATTTTACACACACCTCTATCTTATTTTTTACCGATCTGGAGTTACTTGGTTCAATCCAAACAAAAAGGAAAATATCTTTCGATCATATTAATAGTAATTCTATTGTTATCTCTTCTTAAATACCCATATAAAGGGGATCAAACGATGACAAATTTTGGAGGAAGTACAGCTATATTGTATCTATATGCATTGTTTTTTTTCAAATTAAAAAACACAATGAAAATCTAATTGCATTGTTTTTTATCATGTCCTTCGAATTTGATTTGACTGATCGTACACATCTTATCATGATGTCCTCTGTTGCAATATTAAGCCTGTTAACTATATTTAGATGGAAACTTATAACTGAAAACTTAAATAAAATTCGTAATATACTTCTCTACCTACCAATTGTTCTATTTATTACTGCCAGTATAGGTCTTTTTCAATATTTTCAATTTGACCAATACTTCAAAATTTGAACAAACATTTTCTAATGGACAAACAACGGATACACGAACAGAACTTTATAAAGAAATTATTTATGACCAAACTGATATTTTTAATATAATATTTGGGAAATCATTTGCAGGAACATATAATTCAAATTTAAAAGATGCTTATGAATTAGTCAAATTTCATCGCAACGGAGTAGAAGTTGGTATATTAGAATTTTATCTTTGGGGGGAGGGTTATTTTTTATCATTCTGTTTTTTTTTGTTTAATTAGAAATGCTTCCGCCTATGCTATGCGTAATTCTCGAAATCACATAATGAAGGTTATTTCTATTTTTGTTGTATTGTATTGGTGTATAATGTCTATTGAACTACAAATGTCACAAAATTCATGGTCAATTGCATTTTGGCTTAGTATTGGATTATGCTATAATGACAGACTGTTGAATATGACAGATAAAAAATTAGTTTATTCATGAAAAAAACGCATCAACTATGAAACTATATTTAAAAAAGGCAACTACTAAAATTTAAGTATAGAAATAAATGTATATTTGACAGTGGTACTATTATTTCGAAAAATACGATTTTCGAAGGAATGAACAAAATAGGAAAAAATACCCATTTTGATGGCAAATTAGGCTATGGTTCTTATATTAGTGCTCATTGTGATATTGCAATGACTGAAGTTGGTAAGTTTACATCAATAGGATCACGAGTCGTTGTTAATCCAGGTCGACATCCTTACACTTATCCATATGTAACAACTTGTCCAGCATTCTATTCTATTAGAAAACAAAATTCAGGAACATTTGTAGACTCCACTAAATATGATGAATTCAATTTTGTAAAACCTGGTTTTGTTGTTAAGATTGGCAGTGACTGTTGGATAGGAGAAGGCGCTTTAATTACAGGAGGAGTAACTATTAATGATGGAGCTGTAATCCTTGCTAATGCTGTAGTAACTAAAGATGTACCAGCTTATGCAATTGTAGGAGGAATACCAGCCAAAATAATAAAATTTCGATATAGTGATACTGATATAAACTATTTAATAAGACTTCAGTGGTGGAACAAGTCTTTGGAATGGATTAAAAAGAATAAAGATGCTTTATGTGATTTTGCATTACTAAAAGAAAAATTGAAAAATGAAAAATAGCTTATTTATATCTCAAAATGTTCCCAATACTTTGGTTAAAAAATATAATGTATCTCAAGCAGCAAACAATTTTTGCTTGCATATAAATGAGCTTGAGTATTTTTCTCATCATGTTGCTATTCCACCTGCAAACATCGACCAAAATTTTCAAAACCAAATAGAAGAAAATACTGGTATAGAATATCATTTATGCAGAGTATTCAAGCATAAAGGTATTGGTAAGACAATAAATATTATATTGGATAATATTTGGTTATATTTCCGTATACTAAAAGCACCAGAAAAAAAATATTTGGTTTTATAACGTATGGACAGGAAATTTATTATCATATCTTCTTATATATGCATTATCATTTAAAAAAGTCTACATACTATTAGCTGATTATAATCCAGCACGATATAATAGATGGATAGGAAAATCTATACTATGGGCAATACGGCAAGCTAAAGGAGTTGTTTCTCTTTCTGGTAGATGTAATGAAGTTAATCACAATTTTTCATGTATCCCCCTGGGATAATTCTAAATCCAAAATCAGTAAACAAATTGGAAGTTTTCATCGAAACAAATGTTTTCTACTTTCAGGAACATTAAATAAAAATACAGGAATTGAGCTTGCTTTTAGATGTTTTCAAAAACATCCCAGATGCTACATTATTTTTATCAGGAATGATAAGTGATGATTACAAAATAAAGCTTGAAGAAATATGTCAAAAAATATAAAAATATAATTTATAAAGGATTCTTTTTGAAAAACATTCAGAATATTTGGATTTACTCCACAGTGTAGATTTCACTTTAAGTTTACGTGACCCATTGTCTATAGTAAACCATTATAATTTTCCTTCAAAAAATTTTAGAAACATTAGCTTATAACAAAATTGTAATTTCAACAATAGAATATCCAGAACTTAATGGCGTAAATTATTTATGCGTACCATACGATAAAGAAAAAATTAACTACATATATTAAAAACTTAATCAATACAGATAGCAAGAATAATACAACAATAACAGCTTGCTTAAATAATACAGAAATACTAATAAAAAAATACTCCGAAGAAGCTTGGTATGATGTTTTTAGGAGTATGGAAAATAAATAGTTTTTATTATGAAAATATTAGATTGTACTTTACGTGATGGTGGTTATTACACCAATTGGGATTTTGATGACGCTCTTGTTACGACCTATATCAATGCAATGAATCAGTTACCAATTGACTACATAGAGTTAGGTTACAGAAATGTACCATCAAATGGCTATACTGGTAAATTTGGTTATTCTCCTGTATCTGTTCTCAAGCAGATAAGAAATAATAGTAAAAAGAAACTAGCAATAATGCTTAATGAAAAAAAGTACAAGACCTGATGACTTATCTACACTATTATTACCTATAATAGGATTAGTTGACATGATAAGAATAGCTGTTGACCCAATTAATTTCGAACGGGCTGTAATACTTGCAACAGAAATAAAAAAAATTAGGATTTGAAGTTGGATTCAATACTATGTATATGTCTAAATGGAAAGAATATGAAGGTTTTTTGGACAAATTGGAAAAAATAAATGGCATAGCTGATTTATTCTGTATGGTAGATAGCTTTGGA
>VOFJ01000089.1_pt1 | contig 34000 bp, 56 predicted proteins | sample 5384081 | NCBI WGS metagenome assembly VOFJ01 (sample SAMN12384729, study PRJNA508395) | human gut metagenome | isolation source: healthy gut I | host: Homo sapiens
TCAGTATACTTCGTTCAGTTACGTATTGCTCATCTCCGCCCACGGCATCATAGACACAGACCTGGCCCGGGACAACCTGGAAAACGACATCCCGCAGCAGACCTGGAAGATCTCTAGCACAAGCTCCCCACAGAACACCGGCAGCCCCGTTCCCAGTCCACCACGATGGCGCAGGCGCCACACAACCACCCCGCCTGCGCCATCGTATATTTTATAGATATAAAAAAACCCGTCAGGGCCGAAACATGCATGTTCCGGCCCTGGGCGGGTAAATCGTCCTGTGAAAGGGGTAATCAGTAACAGAGCCCCTTTTCCTCCAGGGTCTGGCTGGACAGGCTCCGGAGTATGTCGCATGACAACCGCCTCCGTCACCTGTGTAATGCAGTTCCACCTCGTCCGTGTACCAGTTAAACTCATATTCCTTGCGAAGCCGAAGTTCGTACTGGCCGTCGGCTGTTACGCTTACCGACCCGATACGGCTTCCGTTGCGGGTACGCTCGAGAAGGATACGAAAGCATCCTTCGGTATGTTTTGCACCACGCCGGCGGTATTTTTTATATTGAAGCGTCCCGGCAATCGATTGGTTCGACACACGGAAAGTCTTGGAATAATACACTACCCGGCTTTCATCGGACGAAATCACGATGTCCCCGGCACTTACGACGCTATTCACAAGGAACGGCAGGGTCTTGCGTTCCCCACGCTGACTGGAGGCAATATTGTCCGTGTTAGCAATATCATCCGTACCATATCGCCGTTCCGTCTCCCGCTTGGCATCCACGGTATAGACAAAACGCCCGGGAATCGTGGGATGCGCTTTCAGTTTGGTTCCGTCCAGTCTGTTTTCCGCAAGACGGCCGGCATCGATTTTCAGCATAGGCGCGTCGATATAGATTTCGAACGCTTGGCCGAAAGGATCCACCGACTTGTTGTCAAAACCGGCAAAAGCTCGTCACATCGATGCCGATATCCACCCGCTGGTCGGGTTGATATGTCCATTCCAACGGGGTGACTTTTTCCGGTATGTCTGCCGGTATGGCACCGGATGCTACCGTGCGGTCAGGCTCGTCGGCCTCTCCCCTGCCAGTCGTTGTTGCCGTACTTCACGCGGGCAGCCGTATCACCGGCCTTTCGCTCAGGCTGGTGCCCTCCCTGATTGTTACCGGACAGCTCCCAGGTCACGTTCTGGCTGAAGCTACCGGTGCCGTTCACCTGGGCGGTGAACTGCTGGGTTTTGCCCTGGGCAACCTGAGCCGTTGCGGGGCTCACCGTTACTTCGTTGATTACGAAGGCAGAAGACAGTACCAGACCGCGAACGCCAGCCTCCAGGGCAATCGGAGCTGCTCGTACTCATAGTTGCTGCTGTCATCGGCTTCCATGGCAGCCTTGGCTGCATCCAGAGCGCTCTTGTACGCGGCGAAGCTGGCCTTCGTGTAGTCCGTCTCCTGATACATGGGCTCGAACGTGGCGCACAGCTCAGCCAGGCGCTGAGAGTTGCCCCCTTGTAGCGCAGGCCTGCATAGGCCTGCAGGAGGCCGACCCGGGCCGCTTCCGCCTGGGCGGCGGTGGCTGCAGCTCTGGCAGTTCCTTCGGCAATGGCCTTGGCTTCAGCCAGCTTTTCTGCAAAGACCGTCCAGGTGGCGCTGGTACAATCCGCCTCATTCACAGCTTCGCACTTGGCGACTAGCTCCTGAAGGCCTGTCAGATCCGCAGGCAGCTCCATGGGGTCGCCATACTCCACAGCATAACGCTGGGAATCGGGCTTGCCCCTCTTTTGTGCACCTCATAGTAAATGGTACCGCCGTTTTTCTCCAGGGGAATTCTGGCCTGGATGATCACGCCATCGCTCCCCGGCGGGCAGGGGTGTGCAGAATGGGAGACTGGGCGTCGCTGGAAGCAAAGATCTTCAGAGTCGCACCCTCCTCCACGCCGGTGGCGGTGAGGGTGGCATACTGCTTGCGCAGCTGGACGCCTGCGGTGGTCCGGGCCAGAGTCACAGAGGCGGGCTCATGGGAGGGGGGTGCCGGACTCAGGCGCGTAGGCCACACTGGCCCGGCGGGTGTTGGTCACCTCCGTGCCGGAGCCGTCCAGCACATCGTAGAACAGGCGGCCGCCCCTCAGGGTTCAGCTCCAGGTTTTCAAACGTGGCAATGCCCACGCCCCGCTGCTTGTAGCTCTCGTTGGGCTGGGTGGCCTTGACCACGGCGATGGGCTCCGTGGAGGTGAGGTCAGTGAACAGGCGAACCTTGCCGGTGTCCTCATGGAACTCGCCGTTCTGATCGCCGTAGGTGCCAGAGGAATACTTCATGGTCACGTTGTCGATGACCACGGTGTCGGTGGCGCCTTCGTTGTTCTTGACTGTCACATTGCGCTCATAGGGGAGGCGGTGTTGTTGATGCCGGGCTCCTCATAGAGCTTGAACTCATAAATCCGAATGGCATGCCAGGCGGAGTTATCGCTCTTTGTAACATTTAGCTTGATGTATCTGGCCTGAATGGGGCTCATCCAGGTTGCGGTCCGTAATGTCCTGTTTGTTGCCGGTCACCTTGTCCGCCACAGTGAAGGACAGGGTATTCACATGTGTGCGGCTGGCCGTATCATCGCCGGTGAGGAGGGCATGCCCGTCGTCCGGAGCATACTGCAGGTCAAAGTCCACGGTGTTCATATCCGGGCTCTCGCCTGCTCCGGGACAGTTGGCATGCCAGACCTCCCAACGCTGGATGGTCTTATTTTCGCCCAGGTCAACGACCGCCCAGCCGCTGGTCGATTCCACGCACCACTTGCTGTTGGCAATGACGCCATCCACCAGCAGGTGAACAGAGCCGTCATCGGTAGGAGCCGAATTGCCCACAGCGGGGCACTTCAGAGCCAGGTTGGGGCCGTCGTCGTGGATGGGGACAAAGCCGTTTTCCACCTCAGCGGGCCATGCAATGGAGAAGGTCTGGGTGCCGCCCTTGACCCCATTTTCGGAGTAAGAGGTGATTTCAAAGGTGCAGGGCAGTCTCGCTGCCGTCTTTGTCAAAGCTGCCCAGGTAGAACGCATCGCTGGGGGTGGCGCCTACAAACTCTTTGTGGCCATCTGTGTAGGTCCGGTAGATCCGGTACATGAAGGCGTTTTCCGCCTTCTCCCAGTACACTCTGGCTTCCATGGTCTTATCCGTGGGGTAGATCACTTCGTCCAGGGTCACGTTTGCAGTGGCTTCGGGGAGCAATCTGATTGGTGGTGAAGGCCATCTGGCCCACGTTGAGGGCATAGTCCGTCACACCCTCCTGGGAGGTCAGGCGCAGGGAAATGGCGATTGCGGTCTTCCCGGCGTCAGCGGACAGGTCGATGGTATCGGTGTTCCACTGGCCGTCAGCGGTGGTGGTCAGGGGATAAAACTGGAAGTTCTCCGCGTCGTAGGTGTCGCCAAAGCACAGTCCCAGCTCCACCTGCACACCGGCCTTGGGGGCCTTGTAGGTCATGGAGAACTGGGTCTTGTCCGTAATCTCCAGCTGGGCGCTATAAAGCTTCACATGGTTGGACTTTCCGGCGTCCAGGTTGCCGTACAGCTTCATAGAGGTACCGGCCTGCCAGGCGTCATCAAAGTCGATCTTAGCGTTCAGCTTCTGGCCCTCGGACTCAATGATCCAGCGCCAGGTGGGCAGCACCTCGGTGAGGGACCGGTTGTACCAGCCGTCCTCCTTGCCCACAACCTGGCCGTCCTCGTAGAACGTGTAGCCGTTGCCGGTGGTGAAGTTGGTCACGAAGTCCGTGCCAATGACCGGCGTCCGGTCAGCAACCAGGTGAGAGAAGCCGCAGAACTCACTGGTGGGGCGGTAAGTAGAGGAGGGGTCCAGATCCGGGGCTGACCCACAGCTTCTGATCCCAAATATTAATGAAATCATCGGAGCTGGTGGCAGAGGTCAGGGAGCTGGTGGGGGGCCAGAATGCCCAGGGAGCACTTCAGAATCCCATTTTCATCCAGACGAGTCTGGTAGCGGCCGCCCTTGGCATTTGCCGGACATGGGCCAATACTCCCAGGTGGAGTGGATGTTCCAGGGGTTCACGCCAGTGGCTTGGGCGGCCTGGATGCTGCTGTCCATATTGCCGTTGCCGCTCATATCCAGCCACCATTCATCGGTGATCCGGGTATCTCCGTCCTGCATCCAGCTCTTGATGGAGCTTTCGTTAACGGTGCCGGAGCCGTTATACCAGGAAATGGTGAAATTGTCCGGCTTATGCTCCTGCAGGTAGATGAGGAATTCTTTGAAGCCAGCCACACCGGTGCCGGACTCGGCGTTGAAGATGTAGCCGTCAAAGCCATAGTACTGGGCAATCTCAATGAGCTTATCCGCCGCAATGAAATTGCCGTTTTCATCCTTCTCCACCATTTCCCGGACAAACTGGTTGCCGTAAGCGCTGTCGCCCCAAGGCAGGAAGATGGTACCGGTAACCGGTACGCCGTTTCTGTGACCGGCGTCAATCAGCTCGGGAGAGGGAATGGCAATGGGACCCCTTCCCCGGAGGAGCCGCCCCAGAAGTTGTAGGTGTCTACGTACTGGTAGTTGTTGAAAGCGTACACAAAGTCGCCATCGCCTCCCTGAGGAGGCAGCCTGGCTGGCCCGGGCGTTGCCCATAGCCAGGGGCATGATCTTGGCGTCCCGGGATGCCAGAGGGTTCACGCTGGGACCCATCCAGCGCTCCCGCAGGGGGATGGCGCCCCGGTTGTACCGGGCGTCGGGGTCATTGTCGGGGCTCCAGTTTTTCAGCTCATCAATCTGGAAACAGGAGCCGTAGGGCTGCAGGGGTTTGGTTCTCATAGTAGTACTCGTTGGGAATTTCAGGGGTTCCGGCCAGTAGCCCAGGGTTGCCCCGGCGGCGGACGCCGGTTTCGTTACGCCGGCAAAGGTGCCGGCCAGCATGGCAGCTGCGCATACTGACGACACAATCCGCTTGAAAAATGACTTTTTCAATTTTGTTCCTCCATTCATGTAGTGTGGTTGTATGGTATCGCAGGGGAATCTGCGGCCGTACACAAAATCGGTTTCCTCCGGGCAGGCCCGGCCCCAGGCCGGGTCTGCCCTCCAGGCGCTTTAGCCTGCCTCCAGGCAGCGCAGGAAGATGGTTGCCATCTGCGCCCGGGTTGCCGTGGCGGCGGGGCTCAGGGTGGTCACTCCTCCATTCTCCACGCCCCGGATCAGACCCTGGGACACCGCCCAGTTCATGGCCTGCCTGGCATATGGAGCCACCTGTTTCCCATCGGGGTAGCTGCTCAGCAGGTCCTCGTTCCCGGCCTCCGCGCCGCTGTGCCGGTACAGGATCACTGCCACCTGCTGCCGGGTCACGGCGCCTTCGGGGGCAAACACGCCCTCTTCCATGCCCTCTACCATGCCGTTGGCTGCTGCCCAAATCACAGCATCGGTGTAGTACCGGCCCTCGGCCACGTCTCGGAAGGGATTCTCCAGGCCTTCCACACTGGGCTTCCCCGCAATCCGGTACAGGATCGTCACCATCTGGCCGCGGGTCATGGTCCCGTTCACGCCAAAGAGGCCTCCTCCCATACCGTCCATATAGCCCCGGCGCACCATGTAGTCCACGCCCTCATGGTACCAGGTATTTTCTGCCACATCCCGGAACAGGTCGGAGGCGCACACCAGGTTCATGGCCTCTTCCATGGCCTCCTGGGCCTCTGCCAGCAGAGCGGCCACTTCCTCTTGGGTTTCGGCGGCCTGGATGGCCTCCCGGGCTTCTGCCAGGACGGCGGCTGCTGCTTCCTTCTGCTCGGCATTGCAGCCGGTGGTGTCTATCTGGGCCAGCTCCAGCAGCGCATAGCTCTTGGCTGCCGCCAAGGCGGCCTCCTCTGCTTTCCGCTGGGCCTCTTCGGCTGCCTTCCGCTCTTCCTCGGCTTCCCTCGGCAGCCTTCTGGGCCTTGGCCAGGTATTCCACCATTTCGGCTTTCATTTGGACGATTTCATTGTAGGTTTGGGTTACCTTCTGGGCGTATTCCGCAGCCAAGAGCGGCGGAGGCAGCGGCCTCCAGGTTGGCGTCTTCAGCGGCCTGTCTAGCCGTCTCCGCAGCCTTCTGAGCCTCTTCGGCGGACTTCTGAGCGGCTTCGGCAGCCTCCTGGGCAGCCTGGGCCTCCTGAAGGGCCTTTTGGGCAGCTTCCTTGTCCTCAGCGGTGGAACTGGCGGCCTCTTCTGCCTTTTTTCCGGGCCTCTTCCGCCTTCTTCTGGGCCTCCCGAGCTGTCTTGGCCGCTTCCTCAGCGGCAGTCTGGGCGGCCTGGGCCTTCACCATGGCCTGGGCGGCCTGGGTGGCGCTTGCCACTGCCGTCGCCGGCAGCGGCAGCAGCCTGGGCGGCTTCATCTGCAGCCTTCCGGGCCTCCTCCGCTGCAGCCAGATTGTGCGCCTCTGCGGCGTCCCGGGCGGCGTTTGCCGCATCCTTCGCCTCCTCAGCAGCGTCCCGAGCGGCTTCCGCCTCCTTTTGGGCCTCCTCTGCCTTCACACGGGCGGCCTCGGCAGCGGTCTTATCCTGGGCAGCCGCTTCGGCAGCTTCCTTGGCAGCCTTCTGGGCCTCTTCCGCCTTCCTCTGGGCCTCTTCCGCCTTGCCCTGGGCGGTCTGAGCGGCCTCGGCAGCCTCGGCCGCCTCCTTGGCGGACTTGGCGGCGTTGACGGCTTCATCAGCGGCCTTCTGGGCCTCCTCGGCGGCCTTCGCGGCCTCCTTGGCTGCCGCCTGGTTCGATTCCTCGGCAGCCTTGGCTGCAGCTTCTGCGGCCTCCTGAGCGGCCCTGGCGGCGGCCTCGGCCAGCTTGGCCTGGTCCCTGGCCGCCTCCGCAGCGGCCTTGGCAGCCTGGGCGGCTTCCTTGTCGTCGGCAGCAGAGCCGGCGGCGGCCTCGGCGGCCTTCTGGGCCTCCTCGGCAGCGGTTCTTGCTTCCTCCGCCTTCTTCTGCGCGTCCTCTGCGGCCCTCTTGGCAGCCTCGGCGGCGTCTACCAGGAGGCACAGTTCGTAAAGTTTTCTCCGCATCCAGAAGGGTCTGGTAGTTGGAAACCTGGGCCTTCTGGGTCTCTGTCAGAGCGTCATAGGCCTCTCTTGCCGCTGCAATTGCAGCGCCGGAGTCCTTGGTCACCTGGCCAATGGCATCAATTTTCGCCATCACCCCGTCTGGCGGCCACCTGGTCCTCATCAACCGCCAGAACCTCCAGTTCGTACAACCGGACATCCTGATCTGCGCCCCCGTTGGGTACCGTCACCTGCACCAGCATGGATCTGGTTTCCACCGGCTCAGCAAAGGTGAGCGCCGTCACATTTTCTGTATTGCCGTCGTACGCACCATGCTCCACATAATAATCCGGATTCCGGCCCACATAATAGGCACTGTTGCTTGCACCATATCCCAGCCAAAAATCCGTGTCAAATTGCTGGTTCTCATTGATGCTCCGCACGTAGAACCGAGACGTATTTAACGCAACATCTTCCCCAGCAGAGCCGGCATGATAGAGATTCACGCCGTGTATACTTTGTAGTATTTTCCCAGGTACAGGCCAGCCAACAGGAACGAATCGCTGCCCATCGGCTCTTGCCACTTTGTGGTCTTGTCTCCATCTACCAATTTTTCGGGGCCGTTTTCCCCACCCTGGCGCGTACCGTTATAAATAAACACCTGGGCGCCTTCGGCAATGTTGACCAGCGACGGCAGGACCACCGTCACCTTGCAGCAGGTGGTTCCGTCCTGAACCGCTGTGGCAGTCACAGTCAGGTAGGGGGCCGTTTCATCGGCTCCTACCGTCAGAAGGCCCCTGGCTGGTGATCCCGGTCTGTGTAGACCGGGCCCCTTCCACGGTCCAGGTCACGTCCTCGCTGTAGTCGCCCACGCCGGTGACGGCTGCCTGGAAAGCCAGCTCCTCCCCCGGGGAGCATCACCGGATCCGCCGGGCTCACCGCCACTTCCGACACAGCGGGGTCCGCATAGTCCGGGATGGAAACCGTCACCGGGTATGTCCAGCCTTCAATCCGCGCAGGGCGCGGGCCGGCTTCTCCCGGTTGGGGCTGTAGCCCTCCGGCACCGATTCACATTTCAGGATATATGCGCCCAGAGGCAGGCTGACGCTGCCGCCGGATTCTGCCGTGGTAATCTCCGAAATCCGTTCCCCGGCCTCATTATAAATGCCGTAGCAGACGCCTGCCAGCTTCTCGCCCCGCACATCCAGGGCGTCCAGGGTAAGGACCGCCTCCGGCTCGGCAAAGACAGGGGTCTCAACCGTGTACACATCAGAAATCCGCTCTCCGGTCCGCTTCACCTGCATGGACAAGGTGCCGCCGGCCCGGGTGACCCGGATGTTCCGAAGCAGCACAGAGGTCTCCCCCTGAGCCACTGGCAGGGAGGCTCTGGTATAGCCCGCCGATGGGCCATTTTCATAGACATACACCACATCCCCGGGCTCCAGGCCCTGGACGGTCAGGGTGGTATAAATATCGCTGCCGTTGGAGGATGTCACAGAGCCGGGATGGGAATACTTCTCAAAGGACACCTCCGTGGCAGGGGCGGATTGCTCCGCACTCTCGGCCTCAAAGGGCGCGCTCATCTTGACGCTCTCCTGAGCGGCTGTCGTGGTGGTGGTGTAATAGATCCGGCCGGCCTCCGCCGTGCCGAAGTCCAGGTTATCCAGCACGCAGATGCTGCCATCGGCCACCTGCTCGCCGATCAGGGGTATACTCCCCCGGCGGACTTCGTGTACACCTTCACCGTGTCTCCTGCGGTAACATGCTGCAAGGTGACAGAGTCTGTGGCTCCCTCGCCGTTCACCGCAGAGGCAAACTGCATGGGCACCGGAGTCGTCTGGGGGAACTCCGCCGTCTCGAACATCTGCCACTCGTAAATCCGAACGGCCGCCCACGGAGAGTTGCCGTCATCATATACAACCAGCTTCCACTCCTGGGCCGTCACCGGCTCATCCAGCAGGATATCCGTAACAGCCGCGTGATTGTCCTGAATCCGCTTCACTTCGACCCAGTTGCCGGATGCGTCTTTGTACTCCAGGGAGAAGTCGAGGGTATTCGACTCTGCACTCTCGCCGCCGTATTCCGCGTGCTCCACCCGCCAGCGGCGCACCGTTGCCTCCCGTCCAATATCAATGGACATCCAGCCCTCCGTTGTGCCATCGCCAGCACACCACTTGGAGCCATTGGCCGCCGTTCCATCCAGGGCCTTCGAGGCAGGCTCGCCGGCGTTCTCTTTGGAGACGCCAGTAACCTTAGCGTTCAGGCATACATTATCAAAATACTTCTCCTCAATCTTCTCGGAATCCCCCGTTGCCGTAGGCCCAGGGGATGGTAAGGGCCGTGGCCTCACCCGGATGCCGTTGCCGTTCACAGGCACAACCTCCAGGTTCACGGCTGCCGCCAATCCGTCCCAATTCAAGGTGGGGATGTAGTAGGCGGTGCTGGGCGTCTCCCATGATCAGGCTCCGGGTCCCGTCTGCGTTCACCTGGTAAATCTCATACGAGGCGGCTTCCTCCACCGGGGTCCAGTACACTCTGGCCTCGGCGGTGTAGGCGTCCCGGTACAAAAATCTCGTCCAGGGTCACACTGGCAGGGCCGTGCAACGCTGCCCGCTCCTGCTCTGTGAGGGTCAGACGGCCCAGGTTCACCTGGTAGCCGGTCACATCCTTGGAAGACTCCACCTGCAGTCCAATGGCGTACAGGATCTTCCCGGCGGAGGCGGACAGGTCCACCTCTGTGGTGGTCCAGTCGCCGGTTCCGGCGGTGAGATCATAGGCCACCTGCTGGCAGGCTTCATAGCCAGTGGTGGACTCATCGCCGTAATAGGCCACCAGCTTCACAAGGCCCTGGTCCCCCTTGTAGGTGAGACCCAGCTTCATGCTTCTCTTCCACTGCCACCCGGGTGCTATACAGCATGATCCGGTTGGCCTGACCGCCGGTGAGGTTGCCGTAGAATCGGATGGAGTTGCCGCCGTTGTAGGCGTCGTTAAAATCATAACCGCCGGAGAAGCTTCTCCCCTCGGAGTCGATGATCCAGGTCCAGGTGGGCATCACGTCCTGGTTGGACTGATAGCTCCACTCCCCCCTTCCGGGACAGCTGGCCATCCACGTAGTAACCCTTGCCGTGGCCGGAGTTAAAGTCGGTGACAAAGGGGGCCCCCTGTAATCACGGTGTGGTCGGCAAAGAACCGGGAAATACCGGCCCAATCATCGGTGGTGAGATCCACAGAATCATCCCGGGGTCGCCCTTGGCGTTGGTGTAGAACACCTGCTCCACCTCATGGAAGTTCTCGCCGCTGGTGGAAAGGCCCAAGGTGGAGTTGGGGCAATACAGCGCCAGGGACAGGCGGGTGATGCCGTTGGCGTCCACCAGAAGGTGATCCCGGAACGGCGTGTTCATGCAGTTCTGCTGCACGTCGAGACCGGCAAAAAGCATCAAATTCGCTTCTGCCAATGGACTGCATGGTGGAGATGGTGGTGTCCACCTGGTTCTCATACCAGTTGTAGTTCATCAGAAACTCGTCAATGGCCCGGGTGCCGTCTTCAGAGTCGGTCATAAACTGCTTGTTGGCGTCGTTCACTGCGTTCTGATAGCTCACGCCGCCTGCGGGCACCATGGAATCATACCAGCTGATGAGCATATCCGGGCGCATTTTGTGCATATAGCGCATCATCTCGTCAATCAGGGCGCCCTCGGCGGCCGTGCAGTCGTAGGACTCCTGATTGAAGAAGTAGCCGTCGAAGCCATAGTAATCCATGACCTCAATCAGCTTGTCCGCCACAGGGAAGGAGCCGTCCGGAGCCTTCTGGACGAACTGCCGGACCTGCTCCCACATAGCCGCCTCCCCCGGCCCCAGGGGAAGCCCAGGGTCGCCACCACCGGCACGCCGTTTGTGTGGGCGGCGTCGGTGAATTCCCCGGTGGGGCAGCACACCAGGCCTTCCTCGGAGCCGGACCAGTATACGAAGGAAGTGGCATACTGCCAGTAATTGAAGGCATAGCTCAGGAAGGGATTCTGTGCCCTGGGCGCTGGTGTGGTCGTGGTCAGAGTTGGCCAGGGAGCAGAGCATCAGCTTTGCCTCCGGATTCACCTTGGGGTTCACCACGAAGCCGCCAACCCGGTCCGCCAGGGGAATGCTGGCCCGGCTGTAGACTGCATCCGGGTCAGACTCCGGCGTCCACTCCAGTAATGTGTCCACATTGAAGGACGGGCCGATGGGCATGAGGGACTCATGGGCTCCATAGGCTTCGTTCATCTCAGCAGACCCGTCGTTTCCAGCGGATTTGGCAAAAGCAGCGGTTGGCAGCAGGCCAACCAGCATCACCAGTGTCAGAACCGCCGCAAGAATGCGATGAGACTTTCTGATTTGCATGGATACGTACCTCCTTTTCATTTCCAGCTGCAGCTGCGGCAGGCGCCAGCCAGCAGAATCCCCCTTCAGAATTGCTGCTGCCGTCGTGCATGCCGCTAAACTTCGGCAACCAGTCAAGGTCTCTCCGTCTTCCACATTTTTTGTGAGAATCACCAAAAAAGGAGAAAGTTTTTTGTGCACATCTCATAAAACAGGGCAGATTTCCGAACTTGATCGATTACATTTTACCGAATTTCCATGTCCCTGGAAAGTCTAAAAAACGATAAAGAATAGTCAGGTTAGGATGAAAAGCCGGACTTTCCTTCCGGCAAAATCGGAAGTCCCGGTCAGACCGGCCTTGTGCATAGATACCAAATGCCCCCCCTCTCCACTGGTGTTTGGGAGAATATGCCCGTGTTTTGAATCTGTCTTCTCTTTGCGTACACTTTTAAAATATTTGTCGTCATCTTGTGGACCCCGGGTGCAAAAAAAAACCGCAGAAACTTGTAGCTTCTGCGGTTTTCCCGTGTTTATTTTGGTACCAATTACAAATGAGTAAATAAATAAGCTCCAGGTTCCCCTCCAGAGCCATCTGTCCGTAGCCGGCGGGAATCAGGAGATGGTCCCCCTTGCTCACCGGCTGGCCGTCCAGGGCGCCGGAGCCGCCTGTGATGCTTACATTCACAAAGGGCTGCTCCCAGTTGGTCTCCCAGCGTCCATCCAGCCGGACCCGATACACGGCATAATAGGGACAAGTCACCAAATGGGTGATCTCAGCGCCGCCTTGGCGGCAGGTCTCCTGCTTCGGCGCCTCCAGGCTATGGGGCACCTGAGTCACGGCCAAGCTCTGCGCAATGTGCAAAAGGACGGGGCTTCCCATCGGACAGCCGGTCATAGTCATAGAACCGGTAGGTCACATCGCTGCTCTGCTGGGTCTCCAGAATCAGGGTGCCGCCCTTGATGGCGTGGAGGCAGCCGGGGTTGATCTGGAAGAAGTCGCCCTTCTGAATGGGGACTTCCCGGATGAGCTCCTTCCAGCGCCGCTCCTCCACCATCCGGCCCATCTCCTCCCGGGTCTTGGCGTTGTGCCCGATGACAATGGTAGTCCCCGGGTCGCAGTCCAGAACATACCAGCACTCCGTCTTACCCCGGGCGCCATGTTCATGGACCGCCGCATAGCTGTCATCAGGGTGAACCTGGATGCTCAGGTCATCTTTGGCGTCAATGATCTTCACCAGCAGAGGGAAGCTGTCCCCCCGGCAGGTTACCAAACAAGTCCGGCCTTTTTTCCAAAGAGAGCCCAGGGTCTCCCCGGCAAATTCCGGGTTCTTTACGTGGCAATCCCCGCTGGGATGGCCGCTGATGGCCCAGCATTCTCCGGTGTGGTCACTGGGAATGTCATAGTGGAACACAGTCCGCAGCCGGTCTCCGCCCCAGATTTTTTCCTGGAACACCGGCTCCAAACGCAACAGCTCTTTGCTCATAAGGTACCTCCCTCTTCTATATAGGCATCCATAGCCAGCTTCACGCCGCCCATCACGCCCTGGTTATCTCCCAAGCTGACCGGCACAATGTACTCCTCCAGCTTGTCCATGCCCTTGCCCTGGATATAGCCATGCATCTGGCGTCGGACCTCCTGGCGGATCATGGGAAGCATCTGCTCCTGGTGCATGACGCCGCCGCCTACCACAATCCGCTCCGGGGAGAGGGTGCAAATGTAGTGCAAAAATGGCCTGTCCGATGTAGAACGCCTCCAGCTCCCAGACTGCCAGGCAGTCCGACAGCTCCGCCCCCTTCCGGCCCCAGCGCCGCTCAATGGCCGGGCCGCTGGCCAGCCCTCCAGGCAGTTACCATGATAGGGGCAAATACCCTTGGCCATGGGGTCATCGGGCCGGCGGTGGACGAAAAAATGTGGCCGCCTTCGGGGTGGATCATGCCGTGGTAGGGGCTTGCCGCCGATGATGACGCCGACGCCGACGCCGGTGCCTACTGTAATATAGATACTATTTTTGACCGATTTGGTGCAGCCCCATACCGCCTCACCCAAAGCGGCGGCGTTGACGTCGGTGTCAAAGCCCACGGGCACCCCAGAGCCTCCCGGAAGCGGCGCAGCATGGGGGAAATTTCGCCATTGCAGCTTGGGCGACGAGGTGATGTTCCCCATAAGTTGGGGAGTTTCGATCCAAATCCACTGGCCCAAAGCACCCCACGCCCACGGCAGACACCTGCTTCTCCCGGAAAAAGGCCAGGATCTCTGGCATGGTGTTCTCCGGATCTCTGGTGGGGAGGCTGATTCTCTCCAGAATCTGGCCCTGTGCATTGCCAACAGCGCATACCATCTTCGTGCCACCGGCTTCCAGGGCGCCAAAATGCAGCATATATGTCAGCTCCTTTTCATTTATTGGTGATTTTAACCTAGCATACCGATAAAATATCCACAACATCAGAAAGGATACTTTATAATATGGATTCGGTACAATACGTTCTTTTACATACTGAATTCTGCCTAATTTATACTATACGCGGCCCAGTCTGTGCCCTGCCCAATAGTATTAAAATGCTATTTTTTAGTATATATTTGGCACTTTCTGCAGATTTACCCTTGCCTGTGCCGCCACGCAAATGTATGATAATGTCAAGATATTGTGCGACTGAGGGATAGAATTTTGTCAAAATTGTCGAACTTTCTGCATCTGAAAATTTACCGGCAGACCTTCCTGCTGTACCTGGTCATTGTCCTCACCTTTGTGACCATCATGATCTTTGTTTTTTACAGCAACATGCAGTCCAGCACCATGGAGCCTTACGTTCGGGAGGCAGAGGCTGCCTTCTCCCAGGTGGAGCGGCAGCTGGATTCCATCACAGACTCCATTGACCATTTTTTACCCATCTCTATGCCACCGCCTCCCTCCGGGACGACTTCTTCCACTTTTTTTCGGGGCCACCCCGGAAGAATATGCCCAGAGCCGGCTGAACACCTCCTATCCCCCCTCTACGAAACCTATCTCACCAGCTGCAACAGCCTGATTTCTGAGAGCGAATACTGCATCCGGCACATTATCTATTATAGCACCTCCAACGTTGTGGATATGGAGTACAGCACCTCCGGCTACTCCCGGTACCGGATCATCGACCTGGAGACTGCCGAGGCCCTGTGCCAGACGGGCTACCTCTATACCAAGGACATTCACCAGGGCTCCAGCTATGTGGGGGGAAGGTCTCCTTCGTTATGGACCTAACCAAGCCGGTGGCCCAGGCCTTCTGCACCCAGCCGGAGGCCGCCGCCTTCCTTCTGGTGAACAACACCTGCCTTCCCCTGGGAAATCCGGATTACCACACCGTTCCCTGGCAGGCGCTGCTGTCCACCGGGGTCAAGCAGGGCCGCACCTCTGCTCCCGGCGGAGGCCCCTCCAGCCTTCTATACACCGTCCAGATTTCAGAGCGCTATTCTTACTCCGTGATCTCCGTCGCCCCCCGCCAAAGCTTACACCACAGACCGGCTCTATGAGCTAATTCTTTGGACCGTGGGCCTCATCCTGGTCTTTGTCCTCATCACCCTGCTGTACGCGCGCCAGTTTTCTCATGACTCTCTCTTCATCCAGAGCATTCTGCACAGCCTGGTGGAGGCCCAGTCCGGCAACTTCACCCCCCTGGACATTGGTCACCGTCAGGACGAATTTGCCGCCATCGCCACCCACCTGAACAGCCTATACCAGTACCTGGATACCCTGATTCAGCAGAAATACAAGCTGACCATCCGTCAGCAGCGGACGGAAATGCAGATGCTCAGCGCCCAACTCACCCCCCATTTCCTTTACAACACCCTGGAGCGAATCCGCCTCCGGGCCCTGCTGGGGGAGCCCCACCGTGGCCGAAGCCACGGCGGACCTGGGCCTTCTGTACCGGAACATTGTCAAAACCGAGCCCATCATCACCCTGAAAAAGGAGCTGGAAATTACCCGGCAATACCTGGACCTGATGTGCTTCCTGTATGACGACCAGTTCCTCTACCACTGCGACATACCAGAGGATATGTACACCATCTCTACACCCAAAATTTGGATGCAGCCCATTGTAGAAAACTTTTTTAAACACAATTTTCAAAACGACAGCCAGCTGAAGGTGGTAGTCATCTCCGGCAGCCGCCAGTCCGATGGCATTCTCTTTCAATTTTTCGACAACATCGGCCACATCCGGGAAGAGCAGATTGCCCTCCTGAACCAGCAGTTTACACCAGAGAAAAAGCAAGGAATCCGCTGACACCGCCCCGGGGATCGGCCTGCAGAATGTGTATGACCGGCTGTACCTCTACTATGGCAACCGGGTGGAAATGCGCATCCAAAACCACGCCCCTGCCGGTGTCTGCATCCAAATCCTGCTAAAAAATGAGGTGACAACCTGATATGTACCGCTTACTGATTGTAGACGACGAAAAGGACATCTGTGAAAACATCAAGTACCTTCTGGACTGGTCCCTATACAACATCACCAGCATCCTGACCGCCACCTCCTACGCCGAGGCTGTGAGCAAAGCCGTGGACTTTCAGCCCCACATTGCCCTGCTGGATATCAACCTGGGCGACCACTGGGGCTATGAGCTGGCAGAGCATCTGCGTTCCATGGGGATGCAGACCATATTCTGCATGATCAGCGGATTACGATGACTTCAATTATGTCCACAAGTCCATGCAAGCCACAGCCCGGGACTATCTCCTGAAGCCCATTCATGTGGCGGAGCTGCGGGCCTTCATTGAGCGCACCATTGTCCGGGACCTCCACGGCGTCATTCCCGAGCACGCGGCCTCCCAGCCGGAGCTGGACCCGGTACTGCAGGTGGAATACAGCAAGTTCTCCAAAATTACCAACAAAATCATTTTGATTGTAAAAAGCAACTACTGCAGCTCCCAGTCCTTGACCAACATTGCCGAAATCTTCAATATGAGCAGCAAATACATTGGCCGGATCTTTTTTAAAGGACACGGGAATCAAATTTTCCGAATACCTCACTGCCTACCGCATGATTCAGGCCCGGCGGCTTATCGAAAACACCCAGGAGAAAATCTCTGTCATCGCCAACATGGTGGGATACTCCCAACTGAATAACTTCTACGTCCACTTTTAAAAACTACTACAATATCTCCCCCCAGTACCCTGCGGAATTTCAGCGCCTCGGTCCCCGTCGCTGGTGCGGCCCTAACCTCCCCTTCCCCGCAGGAGGCCCCTTTTTGAGGAAGGAGGAAGCCCATCTTGCGACGAAACTCTGCCCAGCGGGTCCTCGCACTCCTAACTGCACTCCTGTGCACCGGCGCTGCCGGCTGCACCCCGCAGGTCCAGGACACTTCCGCTCCGCCGGAGGGGACTGTCAACCTGGTCTATTACACCATTGGCGAACCGGATGAAGATCTGGCCCTGGTAAACCAGGAGCTCAACCGCATTCTTTTAGAAAAAAATATGGCTTCACCGTAGAATACCACAAAATTGGCTGGAACGATTACGCCGCACAGCTGAACTCCCTGGTGAACACCAACCAGGAATATGACATTGCCTTTGCCTGGACAGATACCTACGTCACCAACGCCGTGGCCGGCTCTTGGCTGGACCTGACTCCTTATCTCGACAATTTGGGCGCTGGGATGTATCATGTCATCGATCCCCGCCTTTGGAAAGGCGTAACCATTGACGGGAAAATCTGGGGAATCCCCCACCAATAAGGAGCTGGCAACCCCCATGCACTTCCTGTTTTCCCAAGAGCTGGTGGAACGGTACGGCATTGACATCTCACAGTACTACAGCTTTGCCTCTCTGGAGCCCCTTCTGGCGCAAATTGCCCAGGAGGAGCCGGGCTGTATCCCTCTGTTTTTTGACTCCAGCCGCCTCAATATCTGGTCCCTGGGCAACTACGAATATGTGACCTATGACTCCATCCCTCTCATGGTCAATTCCACGACGGCAGCTGCCAAGTGGTCAACATCTTTGAAACCTCCTATGCAAAGGAAACCCTGCAGCTCCTGCACCGGTACTATGAGGCCGGTTACATCAACCAGGACGCCTGCCTGCGCACCTCCTTCTCCCGGTTCCAGGGAGAGAACGTGTTCCTGCGCCTGTCTGCCGGCGGCCCCGATGCCTCCACCAGCTACTCCACGGATTTCGGCTATCCCATTGTGGCCCAGCAGGTCTCCGACAGTATCGTCACCACAGAGTCCGCCCAGGGCGGCGTCATGGTGGTCAACGCCAACACCAAGCATCCGGAGATCTGCCTCACCTTCCTGAACGCCGTAAACACCGACCCGGAGGTGCGGAACCTGCTGAACTACGGCATTGAGGGCGTCCACTATACTCTCACAGAGGAGGATCAGGTCCAGATCATCTCCCCGGCCTACCGGGGCGTCCCCTATACCCAGGGGAACTGGTTCATCCTGAAAACCACTGTAGGGGAACGCCCCAATAAGTGGGAGCTCTACCAGGAGTTCAACGACAACACCGCCGAATCCCCCTTCTGGGCTTTACGGCAGACTACTCCAACTACGACGCCGAATTCCGGGCCGTCTCCCGGGTCTATGAGAAGTACTACGCTGCCCTCATGACCGGCACCGTAGACCCCGACGACTATCTGCCCAAGCTGATGGAGGAGCTGCAAAACGCGGGAATCGACCGGCCTGAAGCAGGCGCTCCAGGACCAAATCGACGCCTGGCTCCGCAACACATAGAAATGGAGGCTGCAACCTATGAAAAATCTGTTCCGTTGGGACAATCCCCTGATCCAACTCTTGGCGGCCCTGGCCGACGTCATTCTCACGAACCTTCTTTGCCTCATCTGCTGCCTGCCGGTAGTCACAGCCGGCGCTTCCATTGCGGCAACCTATAAGGTCATGCTAAATCTGTCTCAGGATACGGGAGGCGGCATCTGGAATACTTTTTTTACCGCCTTTCGGGAGAATTTCAAGCAGGCCACTGCCGTCTGGCTCATCACCCTGCTGGTTGGCGCCTCCCTGGTCTGTGACTATATCCTGATTCAGCTCTATTTCCAGGGCGGCCTGCACACGGCGCTGCTCATTGTGGTGGCCGTGCTGACCTTTTGGCCTTGGCCATTCTGGCCTACCTCTACCCCCTCATGATTCGCTACCAGAATACCCTGCGGGAGCATCTGCACAACGCCATGATCCTGTGTATTTACAAGTTCCCCAAAACCATCCTCATGGTGGTCCTCCATGCGCTGCCCTTCGCCCTGGCCCTGCTTCTGCCTACCGCTTTTTTTATACACCATTCTGTTTTGGGTACTCATGGGCTTTGCCCTCATCCCTTTGGCGGACGTGATCATTCTGAAGCCTGTCTTTGAGGAACTGGAAAACACGGCCAAATAACGGCCTGTTGATAAAATTAAAACAAATTATGAAGGTGATTTATATGAATGCAATGGAACGTTTTGAGCAATGGTGCAACAACCCCTATTTTGACCAGGCCACCCGGGCCGAGCTGCGGGCCCTGGCCGAGGCCGGGGACACCAAGGAAATCGAAGACCGGTTCTATCGGGACCTGGCCTTTGGCACCGGCGGTCTGCGGGGCATTCTGGGGGCCGGTAGCAACCGCATGAACCTCTATACCGTCCGGAAGGCCACCCAGGGCCTGGCCAACTTCATTCTGAAGCAGGGCACCACCGCCGCTAAAGGCGTAGCCATCTCCTTTGACTCCCGGCACATGTCCCCTGAGTTTGCCGAGGAGACCGCCCTGTGCCTGAATGCCAACGGCATCCCCACCTACCGGTTTGACTCCCTGCGGCCGGTGCCCATGCTGTCCTTTGCCACCCGTACCCTGGGCTGCACCGCCGGCGTCATGATCACCGCCAGCCACAACCCGCCGGACTACAACGGCTACAAGGTCTATTGGTCCGACGGCGCCCAGGTGACCGCTCCCCTGGACAAAGAGATCCTGGACGAGGTGAACGCCGTCACCGATTACGCCACTGTGAAAACCATGAGCCATGACGACGCCGTGGCCGCCGGTCTGTATCATACCATTGGCAAGGAGATTGACGACCAGTATATGGCAACCATCCAGGCCCTGGTCCTGGATCATGACTCCATTGCCAAAGCCGCCGGCCTGAAAATCGTGTACACCCCCTGCACGGCACAGGAAACCTGCCGGTGCGCCGGGTCCCTGTCGGAGCTGGGCTTCCGGAATGTCTTCGTGGTACCGGAGCAGGAGAAGCCGGATGGAAGCTTCCCCACGGTGAAGAGCCCCAATCCTGAGGACAAGGCCGCCTTCACCTTGGCCCTGGGCTATGCCAAGGAGCAGGGGGCGGATCTGGTCCTGGCCACAGACCCTGACGCTGACCGTCTGGGCGTCTTTGCCCTGGACCGGGCCTCCGGCGAGTACAAGTCTCTCACCGGCAATATGTCCGGCGTATTGGTTTGCGACTACCTTCTGCGCCGCCGGAAGGAGCTGGGCATTCTGCCCGCCAATGGCGCCGTGGTCAGTACCATTGTCTCCACCAATATGGTCCGCACCGTGACCGAAGCCTTCGGCATGAAGTATATCGATGTGCTCACCGGCTTTAAATTCATTGGCGAACAGATGCGGCTGTTTGAGCGGGACCACACCTATTCCTTCCAGTTCGGCATGGAGGAGAGCTACGGGTGCCTGGTGGGCACTCACGCCCGGGACAAAGACGCCGTGGTAGCCGTCATGGCCCTGTGCAGGAGGCCGCCGCCTGGTGTTATTGCCAGGGCAAAACCCTGTGGGACCGGATGCAGGAGCTGTACCAGGAGTACGGCTACTACCGGGAGGACACCGTCAACCTAACCTACCCCGGCCAGGAGGGCGCCGCCAAGATCGCCTCCATCCTGGAGTCTCTGCGGGCCAATCCCTGCAAACCGTGGGCCCCTGCAAGGTCCTCAAAATCCGGGACTACCTGAAGCACACCGTCCTGGACCTGGCCACCGGAGCGGTCACCCCCACCGACCTGCCTGAGTCCAACGTGCTGTACTATGAGCTGGAAAACGACGCCTGGATGTGCGTCCGTCCCTCCGGCACCGAGCCCAAGGTGAAATTCTACCTGGGCGTCAAGGGTTCCTCCGCCCAAGCGGCAGAGGACCTGCTGAAGACATTGAAGGAAAGCCTGCCCTGCTAAACGGAATCCGTCAACGCTGACTGTTGCGCTGTGCTTCGGCGTTTAAATTATCTTCAGTCAAAATCCCGGCTCTCCCAAATGGATGAGCCGGGATTTCCATATGTGCCAGATGATAGATGTCCCCGCCAAGGGTTCCTGTTTTCCAGCCATGTACCACAGTGGCCAAAATGAGCAATCCCGCCACAACGCCGGAAGCAAGCGTCACACACATGAAAAGGCGGCGGCTGCGCTCACCGATGCAACACACAGACAGATCATCTGTGTAGAACCGGTTCTGCCCACTCCCCCCAGGATACTCCCTATAAACAGCGCCAGCTCCATCGTGACTGCAACAGCAGAAAGGAAGGGCGCGCAAAAGTAGTGGGCCGCCCGGATGGAAGTAGGAAAACGCACTTACCACACCTTCCAAACCTCCATTGGCGTACAATTCCGTATACGTAACAATGCCAACTGGCAGCGCCTGTAACACGAGGGCTGCCGCCAGAAAGCCGAACATCACAAACTGGCGCTTTCCCATTTTCAGCTTTTTTTTTTTTCAGGGGTTCCACCTCCTTGTTTGGTCACGGCTGTGTAACTCATCCTTTCGGCGGACTTGCGCCCGCCCCGCGTAGAATCCTAATTATAATTTCTTCTCGAAGACATACCGCTGCGGTGTCATGCCCATGGCACGATACAGAACAATTGCACCTTGGTTAAAATCCCATGTGTGTAATTCCAGCCTTGCAGCCCCTTGTTCCCGCGCCCATTGTTCAACTGCTTCAAATAACTTTGTTGCGATACCATCCCGCCGATATTCCGGCACAACATAGATATCATCCAAACACACCACCTTGACAGTTTTCACCATCCCGCTTTCCTTCCATAATGTCGCCCGAACAAGTCCGATCATGTTGTCTGGTTCATCAAAAGCACCAAGCATCAGACATTCCGGGTTGATCATGTTGGCCTCAAAAGCCTCCTGCGGAAACACATCCTCTTGACGCACAAAAAAATCGGGGCGGGCATCCACATGGAATTGGTCCAACTCCCGGTAAAGGACGAGCATTCCGTGGTAATCTGCCGGGGTCAACTTTCGGATGATCATAACATTTTCCTCCTCCATGGTTCGTGTGAATGAGGCGGAGTTACGCCCGGCCTGTAGACATTAGCAATGATAAACAGATGCCGCTCCATAGTTGCCGTCGCAATCTATAATTTCCAAGTCTAATCTGTTCCAATTGGGGCCGTCCTATGGTTCTGCGATTTGGATGAGATATGCGCTCATACTCCCATCTCCCACATATTCCTTGACCCTATTGACCGTGAGGACAGACAGCGCCTTGCCATCCACCACAGCTTGATGGTGTTTATCTCTGGCGCAATATCCCCCGCCTGAGCCAAAAATTTGGGCAAACTCATAGGCCGGAAATAGACAGTAATGGATGGATAGGCTCCCGCTACCTTGAAGTAATTTAATCCGTATACTTCAAGAGTATCAATGCAAATATTGAGTTCGGCGTCATGGATAAGCTTCAAATTGCTGCACCAATATTCCAAGTATTTCTCTCCGTAATCTCTCACTGCTGTGACGAAGGGGTATATGCCCGCAGGCAAATCAATTTTATAATCGCCATGTTCGTCGCTTTTTTGTGAAATATATGGTCTCAAAATTGTTGTCCTTTATTTCCACCAAAACTCCAGAAATGGCATTGCCTGTTTTCCCTGTTATATGGCCGTATAATAGCAATCTAAGTCACTGCCCTTCTAAATTATATGCAATCATAACCGTGCTGCTTTTTTTCGGTTTTGCAGCTTGCGTGGGAGTAGAGCGGACTTGCACCCGCTCCATGATAGCACATGATACGATCTGTTGCAAAAAAGAATTTCAACTGCGTATGTGTCAAGTAGACCTTAGCAAGATCTTTTCTGGGGATATTCCCCAGGCCTCGCTTTTTAAAAGCGCCACTTCACTACTTTGTAAGTTTGGCACAGAACACCTATATGCCAAACTGTCAAGATTCATCAAGTCAGAAATTACTGGTCTTTTTCAGACAGCGTGGTTGGCTCCGACCATGCTCTAGCACGCTCGCCGTCCTTTCATCTGGCCCCTAATTTTACTTCCAATTATCTTACACAAAGCACAACATGTATTTCCCCTTTTTAATAAAATCCCGGCCCACTCCATGGTAAGCCGGGATTTGGAACTGTTTGCGGGTGGTTCTCAAGCCAGGGTGAACGCGCCAGAGAGGTAGGTCTCGCCGCAGTCGCCTAAGAACCAATTTTGTCACTCCCGATATATATTATTTAATTCTAAATTGTATTGCATAGGCAGCCACTGCCAAAATAAGCAGCACCATGATCACACCGGGAACCGCCCTCCGCAATATAGCAAAAGTCGCTACAGCACCCGCCGCCGAAATCAAGAGACACGCAACATCCAGCCGATGCTTTTTGGGGCTTCTCTTTTTCAGAAGGCTCCCTAGGATTCGCGCCGCTGCCAAGAGGGTAGCAACCGAGGTAAGCAGCGGTATGTAAAAAGTAGTGGGGCGTTTTCCTGTATATTAAAATACGAATACGTGTCCACAAGCTCCCTTGTGACTCCCCCCGGAAGTGAAGGCTGTGTATGTTACCAAACTAAATGGTAATCCCTGCAAAATGAGAGCCGCCACTAAGCTTCCAAATACGATCAGCCGGCACTTTTCTGCTGGAGTATTTTCATGCAAAGGTTTCACCCCTCAAACTATATTCATGCATATACTGCCCTGATCCCACCTTCTGGCTTCTGTCTCTTATCCGCAACAGAGCCAGGAAACCTTGATGCTCATGATAAGTCAAATCCTGGGGTACCTCTTCGGTCAGCCGGGATGTTACAATGCCTGGAAAAGGCCTCAAGCTAAGGTGCATTCACCAGAAAGATAAGTCTCGCCGCAGTCGCCCAGGAACCATTGGATTTTGCCGGGGAGCACCCGTTGCCTCATTTGGCTGTCCCACTGAGACAGGGCCTCCTGGGGAATGCTTAGGGTGACGGTTTGGGTTTCCCCTGGAGCCAAGGCAGAGCTTTTGGAAATCGCACAGGGCGCGGACGCGGGAGGTGACTACTCCCTGGGCCCGGTGGAGATACAGCTGTGGGACGGCGCTGGCAGCCCGCAGGCCGGTGTTTGTAATGGAGGCGCTTACCGTCAAGGTCTCAACTTTCTCCGCCTCTGCGTCCGCTGGAGCCGCCAGAAGGCAATAGGAAAAGGTGGTATAGGTCAGACCGCCGCCAAAAGGAGAACGCGGGGCGCTCCCTGGCGTCGTAATAATCCATGCCCCGGTAGGAATCCTTATAGTTGTAGTACACTGGCAGCTGTCCCACATGATCCGGCAGGGATACCGGCAGACGGCCCGCCGGAGCCGCCTCGCCGAGGAGCTGGGCCAGCGCCTCGCCCCGGTGAGACCGGGGTAAAAGCAGCAGAACAGGGCATCGGGTGGGCCGTCACCGCCTCCGTGGCATAAGGCCGCCCCTTGAATGAGCACGGTCACCACCGGCTTTCCCGTATCCTTCAGCTGGGCCAGGAGGGTAAGCTGGTCTCCCGGCAACTCCAGGCGGCTGGTGTCCACGTTCTCTCCGCAATCCATGGTGGCCATGTCCTGGGCCTTGAGGGCGCCGTTGTTGTGGAACTCACCGCCTCCAAAGCGGCTGGAGGTGCCGCCCAGCACCGCCACAATTACATCCGCCTCCCGGGCCGCCTCCACCGCCTGTTCCATCAGATCCGGATCTGACCCAAAGGCAGGGCAGCCAGGGGCGTACGCCACCTGCACCGGCGTACCGGCAGCCCACTGCTCCAGGCCCCGGCGCACCGTTACCCCCGCTTCCGGCCGCACCGGCGGGTATAGTCCCCAATTGACAGTAAATTTCATCGGCATTGGGCCCCGTCACCAAAAGGCGCAGAGGCTTGGTCCCATCCAGAGGCAGAAGGTTCTGCTCATTTTTCAGCAGTACCATACTCTCCCGGGTCAGCTCCCGGACTTGGGGATACCGGGCCGGGGTGTAGCCCCCTGCCACAGGGCATGCTCCGCCACACAAAGGGGCTCCTCAAACAGGCCCCGGCGGAACTTCAGCTCCAAAATCCGGACGACCGCCTCATCCAATCGGGCACCAGACACCAGTCCCCGCTCCACAGCCTCCTCCAGCTGGGCAAATCCGGTATCCCACAGGCCCATGTCCACGCCGGCCTCCAGGGCCACGGCGCCGGAAACCGTCCGGTCCCCCGTCATTGCATCCAGTTGATCAATGGCCACGCCGTCGGACATCACAATGCCCTGGAATCCGTATTCCCCGGAGCAAATCCGTGAGGAGCCATCGGTTGGCATGGCAGTACACTCCGTCGATTTCGTTGTAAGCTGCCATTACGCCGGATACACCCGCCTCCACGCAGGCCTTCACCGGCGGCAGATGAATTTCCCGCAGCTCCCGGGGACCAATCCGGGCCGCGCTGGCATTGACTCCGCCAGTGGTCTCTCCCCTGGGCGCACAGGTGCTTGGCCACCACATCCACCCCTGACCTCTGAATCCCCCGGACAGCCGCCTGGGCCATACGGGAGGCCAGGACCGGATCCTCGCTGAAGCACTCCTCACTGCGTCCCCAACGGGGGTCCCGGAGGACGTCCAGCGCGGACACCAAAGCCAGGTCCACCCCCATCTGCCGCAGCTGCTTCCCGGCAACTTCGGCGGCAGCCTCCAAGGCAGCCGGGGGAAAAGGTGGCTCCGCTGCCAGATTCACCGGCAGCAGGTAGCCGTCCAGGGCCTGGTGGCCGTGGGGGGCACTCGGTGCTCATGAGGACAGGAATCCTCAGGCGGGAATGCTCCAACACATACCGCTGGACCTGATTGCGGGCCTTGGGAGCCAGCGCCCCATCCAGGCCGGTGGTAAAGTCCTTTCCTGACCAGGGGTCCGCCCGGTACAGGCCGTACAGGGTCCCCAAACCACTATACCGCTCCACCTCCTGCCGGAACTCCTCCACCAGCGCAATCTCCTGGCCATGGCGTTCATAAACACGAAACCCGTAGAGCCGCTGGGTCAGCTGGCCCACCTTCTCCCGGAGGGTCATACGGGACAGCAAATCCAAAGCCCGCTGTCTGGGGGGCAAGCTTTTTTTCATCTTCATATGGTAGCACAGTTCATTCCTCCCCATATATCTTCTGTCAATTTCCAGCCCAGACACAGGCGTGCGATGAAAACCACACCGTCAAGACCGCCCCATTGTCCATAGGGGTGGGCCCGTGCGCCATATCGCCAGCGGAAGGGAACACGTCTTCCGTTTTTACACTGGCGCGGCAGCGCCCCTGCTCTCCCCTAGGACACACGCGTACCCCCAGGCAAATCTTGAAAATTGGCCAGGGTAGCGCGGAGCCGCTGTAGGGGCGCACACTGTGCGCCCGCTTGCAAAAAGTGTATCAATCTTCCGGAAATTTGGAAAAACGGAGGATTTGACCGCCGGGGGTGCCGTGATTCCTGTCTGCCCCCGAGGCGCAGGGTGCAGCCTCATGCATTCAAACCCTGAAAGGGCCTGATGTTCGTTGCATGGCGCACCATCCCCCTACGGCAATCACTTTCGCGATTCGCATACGTCCGGCTGAGAATGAGACGTCACGTCCCTTCCATTATACAAAAAGCCGCAGAGGGGAGCAAGTCCCTTCTGCGACTTTTGTAAGCAATTGGAAGGTTATTTCACCAGAACCGTCTGGATTTCAAAGGGCTTGGTCATGAACGTGACCTTGCCATCTACAATGGGCAGCTCCTCCTGAATTTCCTCCAGCAGGTTGGTGAGGTATGCCCTCTGAGCGCCCTCCGGCAGCCGCACCACGGTCTTGGTCCGGGCATTTTTCGCACTCGTACATCCGCAGCACCACACCATCGCCGTTTTCCGCCTGTTTGACCGTCTCCAGAACCACATTTCTGGGCTCCACCGCGGTATAGGAGAAGGCAGTACCGGGCTGGCCGCCCCGCACTGCATAGGCAGGCAGGTTCAGCTGATAGCTCTCTTCCACCGTTCCGGCTTCTTTCCAGGTTCCAGCATGGGGAACAGGGCATAGGTGAAGGTATGCATCTCCACATCGGCGTTGGGGTTGGGCTCCACGCCGCACTTGATGAGGGTGAGACCAATGACGCCGTCCCGCACCGAGTGGCCATACTTGCAGTCGTTGAGGAGGCTGACACCATAGTGGCCCTCGGAGAAGTCCATCCACTTCTGGCCACAGCTCTCGAACCGGGCCTTGTCCCAGGAGGTGTTGGTGTGGACCTTCCGGGTCACGTTGCCAAACTGGATCTCAAAGGTGGCCTCGTCGGAATGGATATCCACGGGGAACTCCGCCTTCAGCAGGTGCTGGTGCTCCTTCCAGTCCGCCTTGGTCTCAAAGTCAATGCGGGGGTGTTGGCATAGAAGTGGATCTTCTGCCAGATGGTGCTCTGGTTGCAGCGGTACTCCAGCTCCAGGGTGGTGCGCACCGGGCCGTCCTCGCTCCAGCGCATGCTCACCAGCTCATCCACCGGCCAGGACTTCTCCCACATAGTACATGTCGATGTCCCAATTGTCAAAGTAGATGGGCTTGTCCTCATACAGCCGAAGCTGATTGGCCGCCTTGCCGGCCTGGACCAGCTCCCGGTCATGCTTCTTGTCAAAAATGGATACCATATGGCCGTTTTTCATCCAGGGTGATGGCATAATAGGGAGTCTCCAAATGATATGCATCCTTCCGGATAAAGGGGCTTTCCCCAGAAGCCTCCCACAGGGCAAAGGTCTTGTAGCCCTTAGAGGGCAAGTTTTCCAGGTAAGCCACGGCTCCATCGGCGGTGCGCTGCACCGGATAGCACTTGCCGGTCTCGTCCCGGAGGGCGGAAGCCGTGACGTCTCCCAGGTTCACCACACCACTGCGGACAAAGCCCAAGGTGTTGAACACGGTGACGCCGGTTCCTTCCCCGGCCAGGAGGTTCAGGCGCTCCTGCAGAAGCTTCCCGGCGCCAGCGGCCAGGTCCTCGTATTCCTTCTTGGTCACTTCATAGACCGCTCGGCGATGGAGCTGCCAGGCAGAATATCATGGAACTGGTTCAGCAAAATGGTATCCCGCCAGAAGCACCGCAGATCCTCCGCCGGATAGGGAAGACGGCCATCAGCCAGCACACCCAGCAGCTCCAGGTCCATCATCAGCAGCTCACTCTTCCGGTTGCCCCGCTTGTTCCGGGCCATGGAGGTGTAGGTGCCCCGGTGGTGGTACTCGAAATAGAACTCGCCCTCCCAGGTTTCCAGGTGGGGATTGTCCTTCACCCGGGTCTCCAGCTCCTCAAAATAGGTGCGAGCGCTGGCCTGGCGAACCTTGGGGGATACCCCGGACGCCGTATTCCATCCGCCGGGCAGTCTCCAGCATTTGCCGAGTGGGGCCACCGCCGCCGTCGCCGTAGCCATAGCAGACCAGAATATCGTTGTTGATCTCTTTATTCTGGTAGCGTTCCCAACCGCCCATAATGGCGTCGGGGTGGAGAATGCCATTGTAGGTGGTAAAGAAATTCTCCTTGGGATCCTGGCCCACGTTCAGGGTAGTAATGAGGTGGGTCAGCACCTGGGAGCCATCGATGCCCCGCCAAATAAAGGTGTCATTGGGGATTTTATTGATCTGATTCCAGGCCAGCTTGGTGGTCATAAAAGTAATCCACGCCGCTCTTCTTCATAATCTGGGGCAGAGCGCCGGAATAGCCAAACACATCCGGCAGCCACAGGATCCGGTTGTCCTGACCAAATTCCTCCCGGAAGAACCGTTTGCCGTAAATGAACTGACGCACCAGGGACTCGCCGGAGGTCAGGTTGCAGTCCGCCTCCAACCACATGCCGCCCTCCGTCTCCCACCGGCCTTCCTTCACCCGCTGCTGAATCTGGGCGTACAGCTCGGGATAGCGCTGCTTCAGGAAGTAATACAGCACCGGCTGGCTGGACATAAACCGATACCCGGGTACTCATCCATGAACTTCAGGACCGTGGCAAAGGAGCGAACCACCTTCTCCCGGGTCTGGGCCACAGTCCACCACCAAGCCACATCAATGTGGGTATGGCCGATGCAGGTAGCAATCACATCGGAATGCCCCCCCATTTTTTCATACAGGTTCTCTGCCAGATATGCCCGGGCCTTTCCACAGAGGCGTAAAACGCCGGGGGAGCAGGGGGTCCGCATGTCCAGCAGGTTCACAGCATGGTTCAGCACCGTCTGAATATCCAGCCGGGTCTTATCATCGGGGTCCATCCGGCTGAAAGCCCACAAAGGCACCTGCAAATCGTAATACAGGTGGTTAATGGCTTCATCCAGCACATACAGATCCACCAGGAAGTGGAACTCCCGGTGCAGCGTACCGGTGTAGGCCTGAATATCCACCGTCAGGGTCTGCCCCACCGGCGCCTGGGCGAAGAGCTGGATGTCCCGGTGGTTCATATCCGCGCCCTGGGTCACCTTGCCATCCACAAAGACCAGGAACTGGGGATTCTTGCCATCGTCCCACTCTTCAATTTGGGTCCGGATCTTTTCATCCACACAGATTTACCGGCCATCTCCTCCGGGATGGTGATATTTCCCCGGAACCAGTAGTGCTCGCCCTGGATGCCCTTAAAGTCGCCTTGATAGCCCTCAAACTTACCCTCGAAATCGTCGCTGCCGTCGTAGACGGAATACCAATGCATCCGCTTGCAGTCAAAATTCTGCCAAGGCTGGCCGTCCTTCTCCGCCTCCTCCGGGCGGAAGAACAGGCCCCGCTTATACTGCCAGTTGGGCAGCTCCCCGGCTGTCCCGAATCCGCAGCGCCTTCAGCTGGTCACAAATGACCTGAATTCGTTTGTCGATAAAATACATTGCAATCCTCCTAGGAGAAAATTTCAGCTCAGGCGGCGAGCCGCCCTTTCACGGGCCTACAGGCTGTTTTCCTTCACGTAGTCCAGCAGGGTATCCACGGTGGTGAACGCCAATCCAGTTACGGTGTCGGCGCAGCCGTAGTAAATGGCAATGCGGCCTGTGGCGGCGTCAGTGAGTGTGGTGGCGCAGGGGAAGGTCACATTGGGCACATCGCCTACGCACTCGTAGAGCTCATAAGGAGCCAGGATATAATCCTTGGACCGGTACAGAACCTTCCAGGGCTCGTCCTTGTCCAGCAGAGCCGCGCCCATACGGTACACATAGCCCTGGCAGGTGGTGATAACGCCGTGGTAAATGAGGAGCCACCCTTCATCCGTCTCAATGGGGATGGGGCCAGCGCCAATCTTGGTGGACTGCCAGGCAGATTCGTCACCCCCTTGACCGTGCTCATCACGTGGCGGTGGCAGCCCCAGTACTTCAGGTCCGGGCTCTGGCTGATGAAAATGTCGCCAAATGGGGTGTGGCCGGTGTCACTGGGGCGGCTCAGCATCAGATAGAGGCCGTTTACCTTCCGGGGAAGAGAACGCCGTTGCGGTTATAGGGCGGGAAGGCATTTTCCAGCTGGTGGAAGGTCTTGAAGTCCTCCGTCCAGCCCACGCCAATGGTGGGACCATGGTAGCCGTTACACCAGGTGATATAGTACTTCCCGTCCATATAGCATACCCGGGGATCGTAGCGGTACTCTCGCACGGTGACAACGGGATCGCCTTCAAAAGGAAATGGGCTCGTCCTGAATCTTCCAGGAAATGCCGTCCTGGCTAAAGCCCACAAAAAGGTCCATGCTGACTGAACGGCTGTCACAGCGGAAGATACCGGCAAAGCCGTCCCCAAAGGGGTACCACGGCGCTGTTGAACACGCTGTTGGAGCGTTTGGTGGCGTGGCGGCCAATGATCGGATTGCCGCTATAGCGCCACACCGGGAGTGAATAGCCCTCCGGCTTCTCTTCCCAGGGAATGTTTTTCAGTTCACTACCAATAATTTTGCTCATAATTGCTCCTCATATTCTAAAGATACAAGTTTCCGTTCCGAATGACAACACCCCTATGCAGGGGCCGGAGCTCTGCCCAGATGCCGTCCCGCAGCCAAAAGCGGCCGGGAGCTCCGGTTCCTGCACACGGGCCAGGGTGACCGCCCGTTTGGCGCTAGCATTTTCCCACATTCAGTTTTCCTTGTCAAGGGGAAGATAGAAAATGCCAAACTTTTTTTTTCCTTTCTGACGCCCGGCCTACCACAGCCGGGATTGGGGCCACCATATTTCCTTTTGGCAGCCCCTCTGAGAAGCTGAATTTTCATTGATGCAATCACAGACTTGCTCGCTGAAGAGATAAATGCAGAGCCGCTGTGCCCCAATCGGGGATGTGCCGTAGTACCTGTCTGCCCTCCGAGGCGTAGGGTGCGGCCTCCGCCCTCCTCCGGAATCGATTAACCCCTTGGCAAGGAAACTGCCGCCCCCATTCCGCCAGCACCTTGAAAAATGGGGCCGCTGCAAACCACAACGGCCAGCAGCGGCCCCACCTGATTCAGATTCTGGAGAATGCGCTCTTAGCGCTTGCAATTAGCCAGCGAAGTAAGCGTCGATCTGAGCCTGAGCCTCGGCAACGATCTCGTCGAAGCCCATTGCTCCGCATTTCTTCCATCATGGCAGCAACCTGCTCCTCAGGATCCAGAGTACCGGTCAGGAGCTCAGCCTTATAACGGTTGTAGATCTCGATGCAAGCGGTCAGCTGGTCAGCCACATTGCTGGTGTCGAAGGCAAAGCCCAGCACGGGGGACATGGTAGCACCCTCGTTCAGAGCCTTGATCTCGGCGTCCTGGCTCTCCACTTCGGTGTCCAGCTGAGTCCGGATGAAGTAGTTGCCCTGGGTGTAACCAGCCATGGGCCAGTCGGTCTTGATTCTGTGCAGCTTGCCGTCGGTGGTGTATTCCCAGTCTTCGCCTTCCAGGCCGTACTGCAGGGAGTCACGGACGTAGGAATCGGTGTTGACCAGCTCCAGCAACTGCAGAGCCTTCTCGGGGTTCTTGCTGGAGGCGGAGATGCAGTTCATGGAGCCCTGGATGGTGTCGCTGCCCATCACAGTGGGACCCCACTGCACAGCAACGGCGTCCACACCCATGGCCGGGACCCCAGGTGGTGTCAGCAGCCAGAGACCAGCCCCTGAGCCACATAGCAAGCGCGGTACTTGGGATTCTCAGCCAGGGTAGCGGCGTCGGCATTGATGATGCCAGCTTCATACCAGGACCGGATGGTCTTCAGCTCGTTCATGATGTCTTCCTGCTCCACGGTGCAGACAACCTTGCGGCTGCTGTCGGTGTAGCTGACGCCCAGAGTGGGCAGACCGGCGGTCAGGCCGTCATACTTGGCGCCGAAGATGGCGTCCAGGCCCTGCTTGTTCAGGACAAAGGGAGCCTCGTTGGTGGCGTCCTTCATGGCAGTCAGGCCCTCGGTCAGGTCAGACAGTTCCTTGACGTCGGAATAGTTGGGGATGTACTGCTCAGCCTTAGCCTTGTCGAAGACAAAGTACTGGGTCACAGAGCTGTCCTTCCAGGTGGGAACGGCATAGATCCGGTCCTTGATGGCAACACCGTTCCACAGCTCAGTGGGCAGGGTGCTGTACAGGGAGGGTGGGGGTGGTGGACTGCACCAGGTCGGTGATGTCCAGGAAAGCGCCGATGCGAACATCGTTCTGGTAAGTACCCAGGTTGGTGAACATGATGTCATAGCCATCGTTGGCGTTCACCATGACGTTTCTTCTGTTGTCCCAGTCGCCCCAGGCAACCACTTCCATCTCCAGATGGACGCCGATCTTCTCTTCCAGATACTTGTCCAGGTTGGCCTTCCAAGCATCGTAGTTCTCAGGCATGCCGTTACCAACGGTCACCCACTTCAGGGTTACCACGTCGCCGGTGGTGCCTTCGGTGGGCTCTTCGTTGCCTTCGGTGGGAGCGGGGGTCTCATCGGTGTTGTCGGTGGGAGCCACAGAGTTATCTGTGGGGTCGGTGTTGCCGGTCGTGTTGTTGCAGCCTGCGAAGAGGGAAGCAAACATCACGACCGCCAACAGCAGTGCGAGAATCTTTTTCATTTTTTACCTCCTGTTTGGGGTGATATTTATTCCAGAGGCAGGCGCACATTGCGCCTGTCTCTGTGAATACAACCTTAGCCCTTGACTGCACCAACCGTCAGGCCAGAAATGAAGTACTTCTGGAAGAAGGGGTAGATGCAGGCAATGGGGACGGCGACCACAACAGCGATTGCCATACGAATGCCTTCGGAGGGCATGGCCCGCTTGTAGTCGGCCAGGCTGATGCCGGGGTCCGGGTGCTGGGCGATGTACTCAATGTTCTTCTGCATGGAGTTCAGCAGGGCCTGCAGGGACAGCAGGTTGTTGTCCGTAATGAACAGAGAGGACTGGAACCAGTCGTTCCAGTAGCCGAAGGCCAGGAACAGGCCGATGGTGGCCAGCACAGGCTTGGAAATGGGCAACACGATCTTGGCGAACACGGTCATCTGGGTAGCGCCATCGATCTTGGCGGACTCAATGATGGAGTCCGGAATGGTGGTGCGGAAGAAGGTGCGGGAAATCGTTACATTGAACGAGGAAACGCACAAAGGGGAGAATCAGGGCCCACAGGGTGTTGGACATGTGCAGCACCTGGCCCACCACCACGTAGTTGGCAAACCATGCCGCCGCCGAAGATCATGGGGATGAACACCACAATGGTCAAAAAGCCGTTGAGCTTGTAACCGGGGCGGGAGAGAACGTAGCCCATCAGGGTGGTGAGGGCAACGCCTACTACGGTACCAATGACTGTGACCTCTACAGAAATCAGCAGAGCCTTCAGAATGGTATCCCTTTCTTCCCACAGGAACTTATAGGCAGAACCGGAAAATTCATGGGGGGATGAACTGATAGCCATACTGAGTGATGGAGGCCTCAGAGGTGATGGAAATCATGAATACATAGAGAATGGGGATGACACAGCCCAAACCCAAAATCAAAAAAGAGCACATTGAACAACGCGTTGGTAGCCGGTTTAATGCGGTTCAGCTTGTTCATGGCATTATCATTTGTCGCTTTACTCATATTCCCACCTCCTATCAAATCAGTGCGCTCTCACGATCGACCCGGCGAACAATCCAGTTCGCGATCAGAATCGTGATACAACCAACCACGGCCTGGAAGAAGGAGGCCGCAGCCGTCCGGCCCAGAGGCACGCCGGTCTGCAGGGCGTTGAAGATGTAGACGTCAAAGGTTGTGGCAACCTTGGCCAAAGAGCCGGGCACACCACGGGTGACCTGGTAGAACAGGCCAAAGTCGGAGGAGAAGATACGGCCCACGCTGAGGATGAACATCATAATGATGATGGGCTTCAGGGACGGCAGAGTGATGTACCGGGCCTGCTGCATCTTGGATGCGCCATCCAGCACGGCGGCCTCATAGAGGCTGGTGTCAATGCCGGTGATACTGGCAAGGTACACAACCATGTTGTATCCCAGGGTCTTCCAAACCTGCATAAAGACCAATATGTATGGCCAGTATTTTGCTTCGGAATACCAACGCACAGGGTCCTTGCCCATCCCCCTGGAGGATGGAGTTCATGAGGCCCCGGTCCGGGCTCAGGAACGCA
>VOFJ01000163.1_pt1 | contig 34000 bp, 72 predicted proteins | sample 5384081 | NCBI WGS metagenome assembly VOFJ01 (sample SAMN12384729, study PRJNA508395) | human gut metagenome | isolation source: healthy gut I | host: Homo sapiens
ATATGCAACATTTTTGCACATCTTTTAAAAATTTCAAAAAATTGTTAAAAATTTTTGAAATTTATAAATATTCAGAATAATCTATATCCATTCTATTCATTCCTGGTCCATAAGGTGGTCTTCCTCCAGAAAAATGGTGGCCTACCTGGTCCCACTGGTGGAAATGGTGGACGTGGAGGCATCGGTCTTGGAGGTGTAATTGCACCTCCTCCAAACAATCTTTGCAAAATTAGAATTTTAATTAAATCTCTTAACAATGGATTATTTGGTTGTCTTGTTTCTCTAGTTTCAGTTTTTATTGGCGTTCTTTTTAGGTGTAAGTTCTCTTTTCATTTCTTGTCTTGCACTTACACGACTGTTTTCTCTATTTTGAGCTTCTATTTTTATATTTACAACTGTTTCATTTCTTTCAACAAGTTTGTATACATCATCTGTCATTTTATCTACTACTGATTTTTTTGAAATAGGTTCATTATTTGCTTCACATGCTTTGCACACCGGATGGATATATTATATTATAGCTGTCTGGATATAAAGCTTTCATTTCGGCTTCTGTTAAAATTATTCTGTACTTGATTTGATGAATATGTATTTTTTCATTTCTATAATCATATGTCTCATAAATATTAGGATCATTTATTGGATATCCTAATACTTGTCGCATATAATCCTCATAATTTTGGTAATACATACAATACCTCCCATTTTAAATTTAATGTATTATATGTATCCTATATTGTATTTGTTACAATATTTTTTATTTTAATTCTAAAACACCATATTGTTTTTTCTTTATCAGGTGAATAAATTTCATACATGCCATTAGCTTTTTCAGTTGCCTCACCTTCATCATTATATAGTTTTAGAAACAACTTCTTAAATGTATCTTCTCTATATAACTCAATAACATCAACTAATAATTTTTTCCTGTAAATCTGGCAATTTTGAAAATTCTATTTTATCTCCAATTTTTTTTGCTGTCTTTTTCTCATCATATAATCTAGAAATTCCACTGTTTTTGTTCCATTTTTTTATTCTTTCAAAAAAGGATTTTCATTTAATTTCATTTTGTGTATCATATTTTTTTCTCCTCTATTATAACTCATTTACTAGTTTCTTAAATAAATTACCTCTTTCTTCAAAGTTTTTAAACAAATCAAAACTTGCACTTGCTGGTGAGAATAGTACAATTTCGTCTGGTGTTGCTATTTCTTTTGCTTTGTTAACTACTTCATTTAATGAACTACAATGATATATTGGCATATCTTTTTTCTTGTGCTTCTAGCTCATCTCTAACAACTTTTTTCTATCTTTTTCAGCAGTCGCTCCCATTAAAATTAATTTACTTACATTTTCTACAATTGGTTTCGCAATTGGCGTATAGTCTAAATGTTTATCATATCCTCCCCTGCAATTAGAACGATTTTTTCACCAAAAGAGTTTAGTCCTGCTATAGTTCTTGTTGGTGATGTTCCAATAGAATCATTGTACCATTTAACTCCATCTCTATTTCTCTTACAAACTCTAATCTATGTGCTACTCCTTTAAAGTTTTGAATAGCTTTAGCCTGTACTTCTGGCTCTACTAAGCTTTCTGTTGCAGCTATTGCAGCACAAACATTTTCGTAATTGTGAACTCCTCTTAAATGAATATCTTTTTTACATTTAAAATATGTCTTCTAACCTTATCTTTACATTCCTTAATTTTCTCATCGTCATAGATTATTCCGTCATCTAATTTAGTTTTTCTACTAAAATATATAACTTTTCCATTTGCCTCATTTTTTTTAAATTCTTTTTTGTTATTTCATTATCATAGTTAATAACTAGAATATCATTCTCGTTTTGGCTTTTAAAATATGTTTTTCTTAGCATCTATGTACTCTTCATAAGATTTGTGAATATCTAAATGATTTGGTGAAATATTAGTGATAACCGCAATATGTGGGCTAATTTGCATATCCATCAATTGAAAACTACTTAGCTCTAATACTACTACATCTTCTGGTGATTATCATTTCTCTAACTTTTTGTAAACAATGGTAATCCTATATTTCCACCTAAGTAACATTTCTTTCCACTTTGTTTTATAATTTCATAAATTAAACTTGTAGTAGTAGTTTTTCCATCACTTCCTGTAATTCCAATTATAGTAGCTGGGCAAGTTTGCATTAACATCTCTATTTCAGATGTTAAAACAGTTCCTTTTTCTTACCTCATCCACAATTTCTGGTGTATCAGGTCTACAACTTGGAGAACGGAATATTACTGAAAATCCTTTTAGATTTTCTAAATTATTCTCTCCTAGGTATAAATCAAAATTATAATTATGTATTTTTTGAACTGCTTCTTTGTCTAGTTTTTCAACTGGTCTTTTTATCAAAAATGCAACACTTGCACCTAAGTTGTGAAAATAATCTATTAAAGGAATATTACTAACTCCTAAACCAATAATAGCAACTCTTTTTCCTCTTATATAGTTTTCAAATTCATCTAATTTTTTTATTCACAAAAATCCATTATCTATATTCTCCTTTTTATAAAACTTAAAACCTTTTTAGCTGAAGCTTGAACATTTTTTGCACTCACTAACATCAACTACAATAGTCTTGTCATATATTTTGTAATAACCTGCTTTTTTTCTTGTAATTCATCTCTTCTCTGGATATTTTGTTTTAGTTCCTCTAAATCAATTTTGTTGTTATATTGTATGCTTTTTTCTTCTTATACGTTCATCTAGTGAAGCTGTAATCATAAAGTGATAATCTAAATTTGGATAAATTTCCATTAAAGCTCTTCCAGAAACTATAACATTATATTTTTCTTTTAAATTGATCTATTATTTTCCTTCCAAACTCATATAACTTGTCATTGTTAGCAATTGTACCTATTTCTGAAACTGCTAATGATGATTGTGCTGATTGTAATTTTTCTTCATCGATTTTTTTTTTCGTCAATATAAATTGCAGTTTGTCTATTTTCAATTGCAATTGTAATCTTTAACTTTTCCATAATTGATTTAATATCAACATGGGACATGTTTTTGTTTCAAATTACTTTAAATCTATTCCTGATTTAAGTAAGCTGTATACAATTGCTCTATATAAATTTCCACCTTCTAAAATTATACTATTAGGAATGTGATTTAATAGTTCTCTGCATATTGCGCTTTTTCCTGCTCCAACATATCCTTCAATTCCAATTACTATATTACTCATTACTAAAAATGCACCTCTTTTTCTAAAAAAATTATACTACAAAGTAATTAAATTATCAATAAAATTTCACTTCTTATTGCTATGCCTTTTCTATTTTTGAAATTTCTTTTTGAATAAATTTTAATTTTTTTCTAATAATACTATTAAGAAAAAAAAGAAATGGAGGTGCTTAATTATGTCAGAAAAAACAAAATAAAAATAATAAAAACAATAACAAGAATAGTAACAATAACCAAAACAAAAATAATAACGAAAGAAATAATAACTGTAAATAATTTTATCTTCCAAATAATAAGAGATGTAAAGCTAAGTGGGTATTCATTTTATAAATTATTTTATATATAATTAGTTTTAATTTTATTTTTAATTTTACTTTGTTCCCTTTCTTTTTTGCTGTGTTTTTTACTTTTTTGTATTTTCTATTTTTTATGAATGCCCATTTAGCTTTACATCTCTTAAAACAAAGACAAAGACAGTATCATGGAATTATGATACTGTCTTTGCTTCCTCACATTCATTATCCTAGATATTTCTTTAAAAATTTTCCTGTATAACTTTGATCATTTCTTGTAATTTGTTCTGGTGTTCCTACTGCAATTATTTGTCCACCTTTTTCTCCGCCTTCTGGTCCTAAATCTATAATGTAATCAGCTGTTTTTATCAAAGGTCTAAATTGTGTTCAATTACAATTATACTATTTCCTGTATCAACTAATCTCTGTAAAATATCTACCAATTTATGAACATCTGCTATATGAAGTCCTGTTGTTGGCTCATCTAATATATACAATGTTTTTCCAGTTGCCCTTTTTGATAACTCTGTTGCAAGTTTTACACGTTGTGCTTCTCCACCTGATAAAGTAGTTGAAGGTTGCCCTAAGCTTAATATATCCAAGTCCAACATCATATAAGGTTTGAATTTTTGTTTTATTTTAGGTATTTTTCAAAAAATTCTAATGATTCTTCAACTGTCATATTTCAAGAACATCACTAATAGTTTTACCTTTATATTTAACTTCAATGTTTCTCTATTATACCTTTTTTCCTTTACATACTTCACATGGTACATATATATCTGGTAAAAAGTGCATTTCTATTTTTAAAACACCATCTCCAGAACATGCCTCACACCTTCCACCTGCAACATTAAAACTAAATCTTCCTTTATCATAACCTCTCATGTTAGCTTCTTCTGTTGATGCAAAAATGTCACGAATTAAATCAAATACTCCTGTATATGTTGCTGGATTTGAACGTGGTGTTCTTCCAATTGGAGATTGGTCAATATTAATAATTTTGTCAATATTCTCTAGCCCTTTTATTTCTTTGCATTTTCCTGGTTTCTCATTTGAACCATATATTTTCTTTTGCTACAGTTCTATATAATATTTCATTAACAATGTTGACTTTCCAGAGCCTGAAACACCTGTAACACAGATAAATTGTCCTAATGGGAATTTTACATTTATGTTTTTTAAATTATTTTCTGTTGCCCCTTTGACTTCAATTGCCTTTCCATTAGATTTTCTTCTTTTTTTAGGTACTAAAATTTGTTTTTTGCCACTTAAATATTGTCCTGTAATAGATTCTGGAACTAATTTGATTTCTTCAGCAGTACCGTTGTGCAATTACCTTTCCACCATGCACACCTGCACCTGGCCCAATATCTATAATTTGATCTGCTGCGTACATAGTATCTTCATCATGTTCAACAACCAAAACAGTATTTCCTAAATCTCTTAATTTTCTAATGTTGCTAATAAGCTTTTCATTATCTCTTTGATGTAACCCAATACTTGGTTCATCTAAAATATATAATACTCCTGTTAGCCCTGAACCAATTTGTGTTGCTAAACGAATTCTTTGAGATTCTCCTCCTGATAAACTCCCTGCATTTCTTGATAATGTTAAATACTCTAATCCAACATCAAGTAAAAATTGTAAACGTTTATTTAATTCTTTTAGTATTTGATCTGCAATCATTTTATCTTTGTTATTTAATTGTAATGTATTTAAGAAATCTTTTATTTTATCAATAGACAGGTCTGTTAATTCATTAATGTTTTTATCTCCAACTTTTACAGACAATTTCTCTTTTTTAATCTTGCTCCATGACAAGTTTGACATGCACTTTCTCATATACATTTCATAAAAATCTCTCATACCTTGAGATTTTGTTTCATTATGACGTCTATCTAATGTTGGTAAAACTCCTTCAAATGGACTTGTAAACTTTCTTGTTCCAGCATAAGATGTATATTCAAAATCAATTTCTTCGTCACCGAAGTTGTACCATATAAGATTTTTTCTAAGAACCATCTTGGCAAATTTTTAATTTTTTTTATATTTTTTATTTTATTCCATAATGTTTAGCGATACTTTCAAAATACATTTTTGCCATTGTATCGCCTTTTTTCATTGTGCTAGCTCCAAAAGCTTTAATTCCAGCATATAAAGTTTTGTTTTTGTCAGGTACAATTAAATCTTCGTCCATTTTCATTAAATATCCTATTCCTGTACAATTCTGGACAAGCACCAAATGGATTATTAAAAGAAAACATTCTTGGTGTTAATTCTTCTATACTTATATTACAATCTGGACAAGCATAGTTTTGACTATATAATACTTCCTTATCACCTGGAATATCTATTACAACTAAATTATTTGCATATTTTAAAGCAGTTTCAACTGATTCTGTTAGTCTTGTCCTGATTTCTTCTTTTTACAACTAATCTATCAACTACTAGCTCTATATTATGTTTTTTTTTTCTATCAATTTCTATGTCGTCTGTTAATTCATAATTTTCTCCATCAACACGTACACGAACAAAACCTTCTTTTTGAAAGTCTTGTAATAGTTTTGTATATTCACCTTTTTTTCCACGAACAACAGGTGCTAAAACTTGAATTCTAGTACCTTCTTCTAAACTCATAACACTATCTATAATTTGATCAATAGTTTGTTTCTCAATTTTTTACCACAGTTTGGACAATATGGTACACCTATACGTGCATATAATAAACGAATATAGTCATATATTTCTGTGACCGTTCCAACAGTTGAACGTGGATTTTTTAGATGTAGTTTTTTGATTCATTGAAATTGCTGGTGATAAGCCTTCAATTGATTCAACATCTGGTTTTTCCATTAGTCCTAAAAATTGTCTAGCATAAGATGATAAACTTTCTACATATCTTCTTTGACCTTCTGCATACAAGGTATCAAATGCTAATGAAGATTTACCAGAACCTGAAAGCCCTGTAATTACTACTAATTTATCTCTTGGAATTTCTATATATTTATATCTTTTAAATTATGTTCTTTTGCTCCCTTAATAATAATGCTATTTTGCATTTAAAAGCCCCCTATATATGTTGTACTACGTACAAATAATTATAAATCAATAACATATTTAATTATAAAACATAAGTTCGAACATGTCAAGTAGAACTTAATTTTATTACAAATATATTACACAAATATTACATAAAGGCAATATGTATTACATAATTGTTACATTCGGTTTACAAAAAATCTTATCCACAGTGTTGTGGATAATGTGGATAACTTTGTGAACAACTATAAATAGGCACTAATTTCTGTGGATAACTTTCATATTTTATTGTTTACTGTTTTATGGTAACAATTTATTTGTTGTATATTGTCAAATAGTTTTTGAAACTTTTACATTAAATTCCATTTGTATGTTTTATTATTATTTAACATTAAAAACTGCACTTTCTCAAATACTGAAAGTGCAGTTTTTTCACTATTTTACATACATAATAGTATTATTATTAAGAGAATTTCACATATTAGAATTACAGGAAATCCTATTACAAATTTTGCTTTCTGTGTTTTATGCCTAAAAGTATACATTCCTGGCAATACCACCTATGCCTCCTCCTAGTAAAACTAGTACTAGCAAAGTATTTTCTGGTATTCTCCACTTACCTCTTTTAGCTTTCCACTTATCAAGCCACATTGCCAAAAATGTAATCAAATTTATCACAATCAAATAAATAACTATATACTTAACATCAATCAAATCTTTCAAGCTCATACTCCTTTTAACAATTGTACTTAGTACAGTAAATATTCTTAAATTTTAAAAAGAATTAGTATATTACAAAGAAAAAAAGTATTCAAAAGGCAAGGGCACATACGTTTTTGTATGTTGCTGAGGCTGTTAAGGCTTTGCCTGTTACAGCCTCAGTATGCAGTAGCTGACTGCGTTTTTATGGCTTTTGACAACGCAAGATGCTGATTATTTTAAAAAATTTAACCAAAGAGGCTTTTAATTGGTTACTTTGACTCATACCCTTCAAGCATCCAACTTTTTTGTAACATTTCAACAACAGAAGCACCAATTTTAGAGCGAATCTTCATATCGTCTATCGACATAAATTTTCCATCTTTTTTCGCAGTATCTATTCCTTCTGCAGCTACGGTTCCTAGTCCCGAATACTATTTAATGGGGGTCTTATTTCCGTATCTGATTCCATTATAAATTTTGTTGCATGACTCTTATACAAATCAATTGGCAAGAATGTAATTCCTCTTTCATACATTTCTAATACTAACTCTAAAATCGCATACATATTCTTATCTTTAGTTGAAGCACTATTTCCTTGTAAGTCAATTTCCTTCATTTTGTTTTTTACTTTTTTTTCTACACCATAACACATAATATCACTATCAAATTCATCTGCACGAATTGTATAAAATGCTGTGTAATATGCTGCTGGTTTATGTACTTTAAACCATGCAATACGGAAGGCATTTGTAACATAAGCTGCAGCATGTGCTTTAGGGAACATGTATTTAATTTTTTGGCAAGAACCAATATACCATTCAGGTATGTTGTATTCTCTCATCATTGCCTCATGTTCTTTTCCATTTTTCTGGATCTTTTTGAAGCTTTTCCTTTACGAACAAACTCCATTATTTTAAATGCTGGCTTTGGTGGTAATCCTTTTTTATTAAATAAAGCATAATATCGTCTCTACAGCCTATTGCCTCACTTAATGTAACAATTCCTTGATTAACAAGTTCTTGTCCATTATTTAACCATACATCAGTACCATGTGAAAGTCCAGAAATACGAATCAATTCATCAAATGTTGTTGGTTTTGTGTCTACTAGCATTCCCCTTACAAATTTTGTTCCAAATTCAGGTATTCCAAAACTTCCAACTTGAGAATGTATTTGTTCTGGTGTTACACCTAATATTTTTGTTGAACTAAAAATTGACATTGTTTCTTTGTCATCTAATGGTACTTTAGTTGGGTCTATTCCAGTTAAATCAAATAACATACGAATCATTGTTGGATCATCATGACCTAAAAGTATATCTAATTTTAATAGATTCTGATCAATTGAGTGATAATCAAAGTGTGTTGTAATTATATCCGAGTTCGGGTCATCAGCTGGATGTTGAACAGGGCAAAATTCATAAATTTCTCTTCCTTTTGGAACAACAATTATTCCTCCTGGATGTTGTCCTGTTGTTCTTTTTATTCCTGTACATCCCTGTGCTATCCTTAATACTTCTGCATTACTAACAGGTATTCCTTCTTTCTTCATAATATTTTTTTACATATCCATAATGCAGTTTTATCAGCTACTGTACCAACTGTACCAGCCTTTAAAAGTTGTTCCTTTTCCAAATATTACTTCAGTATATCTATGAGCTTTTGCTTGATATTCTCCTGAGAAGTTTAAGTCAATATCAGGCTCTTTATCTCCATCAAATCCTAAGAAAAGTTTCAAATGGAATATCCATTCCATCTTTTGCTAAATTTTTCTCCACAATTTTGGACAAGTCTTATCAGGTAAGTCAAATCCATTTTTCACTCCATAATCTGTAAAATCTGAATATTTACATTTAGGGCATCTATAATGTGGTGGAATGAATTTACTTCTGTTATACCTGTCATATTTGCAACAAATGATGAACCAACAGAACCTCTTGAACCTACTATGTATCCATCTTCATTAGATTTCCATACTAATTTTTGTGCAATAATATACATAACTGAGAATCCATTTTGATAATAGAATGTAATTCTTTATCTAATCTTGCTTGTACTATTTCTGGTAATGGATCTCCATATAATTCATGTGCTTTTACTATATGCTATATTTTTTATTGTTTGCTTCACATCCATCAATGTGTGGTGGACACTTTTCTGGAGATATTGGGCTTATTTTTCACACATATCTGCAATTTTATTTGTATTAGTTACAACAACTTCGTATGCTTTTTCTTCGCCAAGATATTCAAATTCCTTTAGCATTTCTTCTAGTTGTTCTTAAATATAATGGTGCTTGGTCATCTGCATCATCATACCCTTGTCCTGCCATTAAATATTCTTCTGATATATTTCATCTTGCGGGTCCATAAAGTGAACATCACATGTTGCTACAACAGGCTTTTTGTAGTTTTTCACCAAGAGCAACTATTTTTTATTAATATCTTTTAAATCTTCTACACTTTTTACTGTTTCATTTCTAACCATAAACATATTATTTCCAAGAGGTTGAATCTCTAAGTAATCATAGTCTCTGCTATTTCTTCTATTTCTTCATCTGTTTTACCAGCAATTATGGCTCTATATATTTCTCCTTGCTCACAAGCGCTTCCAAGTATTAAACCTTCAGAATATTTTTATATAATGATTTTTAATATACGAGGTTTTTTATAAAAATAATGTAAATGTGAAATAGATATTAATTTATATAAATTTCTAAGTCCAACATAATCTTTTGCTAATATAATAGCATGGTATGTTGGATTAGTGATTTATAATCTGCTTTTTCCACTTAATTTTTCATCTATATCATCTAACTTTTTTAACTCCTTTTTTTTTAACATATCAAACATTACATTTAAATACTTTTACTGTTGTATCAACATCATCTAATGCTCTATGTGCTACATCTACTTTTTATTCCTAGGTTTTCTGCAATAATTCCTAATTTATATTTTTTTATACTGTGGAAATAAATCTTTTGCTAAACTTAAAGTATCTATGTAAGTATTTCCTAGTTTTAATCCTAATAATGTGCAGTTATATTTCAAAAATCCTATATCAAAATCTGCATTATGAGCTACAAGTACACTATCTCCAACAAAATCTATAACTTTTGGTAATATTTCTTCAATTTTAGGAGCATCTTTTACCATATCGTCAGTAATATTAGTAACTTCTACTACTCTTTGTGGTATTGGTTTTTCTGGGTTTACAAATGTACTAAGTTCATCAATAACTTCTCCATTTCTAACCTTCATTATACCAATTTCCTGTGATTTTTTTCTGTTCTAAATGAGAAACCTGTTGTTTCTAAGTCCAAAACGCAATATGTAGTATCATCTAAAGGTTGATTTTTTGAAAATGAAACACATGGTGTTTTATCTGGTGCCAAATATGCTTCAACTCCATATAAAATTTTAATATCTGGATGGTCTTTTTTCCAAATATTTATGTGCCTCTGGAAAGGCTTGTACAACACCATGATCTGTTATCGCTATAGATTTCATTCCCCATTTTACAGCTCGTTTCAATAAGTCTTTTGCAGCTGTCATACCATCCATCTGGCTCATTTGAGTATGCATATGAAGCTCAACTCTCTTAACTTTTTGCTTCATCTTTTCTAACTTCTCTTTTTAATTCCAGTTGATTCAATAATTACATTTGCAATTACTCCTAATTCTTTTTGCAAATGGGTCAAATTGTGCAGTTCCATTTACTTTAACTCCACTAGCTGATTTCAACCTTTTTTATTACTGCATCGTGTTTGTCTGCTTCAACAAAAAGCTTTACATGTAATTGTACTTGAACCATCATATAAATCAAATGTTACTAAAAATTTACCTGATTTCAATTCTCTTGAATCTGTATTTAAAATTTCTCCATCTAATAAAACTTTTCCACTATCAACCGACAAATCTATTACTTTGGATAATTCTTCTTTTATTTTCAGACTTCTACCATAAATTAAAGGTGAATTTTCCTCTTGTTCTGGTTCAAAAGGAATATCTGCCTCTGTAGGCATTGGTACATCTGGCATTGATGCAGATTCAACTTGCATTTTCTTTTCTTTTTCTTGTCTTTTTTCTTCAGCCTGTTCCATTGCCTCTTTTTGAGCTAACATAATTGCTTGTTTTTCTAATTCTCTTGCATGTGCTTGGTATTGATCTATCATTTCTTGTGTAATTTCTTCTTGGTAAGAAACCACATAATTTTTATGATATAAATCTGCTAATTTAGAAGATAATATTTTCTCAAATCCTCTTGCTTTCTAATACCATTTTGCCTTTCATTGCTAGTTTTACACTTATTCTATTATCCTCAATGCTAATTGCACTATTTTTCAATAATGCTTTTGTTAATGGATGTTTGTATGCCATATATTCAACAATGTCAGCCCATTCAGCTTGAATTTTATTATTTACATTTTCATCTGTTCCATCAGATTCTATTTTTATATCAATATCTTTAAAATTAAATCTTTTTAGCTAAGTATTTTTCAAAATCAGCTAAATCTTTCATTAAAATGGAAGAAGTTACTTTTTAATTTTATTTCTAAAACATTAGTCTTTTTGTATATATTTACACATACAACTTTAGCCTCGCTCAAAGCGAAGCTATTTGAATTGTAATCTCTAAATACTTGTTTTACTGTTTTTAGTGCTTCCATTTCTTCTCCTTTTTGTATTTTTTCCTAATAAGAAATTTATTATCAGATCTTCTTCCATTGAGTTGTCATATTTGTAAGGAATATAATTCATTTATAGCTTTCAATTAATTTATTTGTTCTAAATCAATTAATTCATTTTTTTCTAAAAATCAACTTTAATAGACATGGAGACTTTATATTTAATATTGTTTTTTTGTTATATACAAGTTTAACATCTTCATTTACTGTACACCAATTTAATAAAAAAAGAACTTTATTGAGCCTCCATGACTAATCACTGCAATTTCTTTTTCCCTCATATTCTTTAAGCATTTGATTAAAAAATCTATTCATTCTTTCTCTAGTTTGCTCTGCACTTTCTCCATCTGAAGTCCTAAATGTTCTATCTAATAATTGTTCTTGTGAAGGATCTCTTGTCATTTTATCCTTCATAAATTCTCCTAATTCTTTCAAATTACCTAATTTTCTTTCACTTAGGTTGTTATCTAGGTTAAAATCTAAATTATTTATATTTGCAATGTATTTAGCAGTTGCTTTAGCTCTAGTATAACTACTCGACCATATAACATCCAAATTTGTCAATTCTTCATTTTCACTTAATTTTTTTTAGCTTGTTCCTCTCCATCTACGGACAATATTTCTTTTTCATTAATCATTTGAGAATCTTCATTTGTATTTCTTATTCCCCTTTCATCAACAGTTTCCGCATGTCTTATCAAATAAACAATAGTATTTTCCATAATTACAATTCCTTTTCACTATTTAATATAATTTAAAAAAAAAACTTAGTACATCATTATAAGTAACCAAAATAGAAAGTCCAATCAATAGTGCAAATCCTGCCATTTGAATAGAAATTTCTAGCTTTTCACTCATTGGTTTTCTTCTAATTGCTTCTATAAGTAGAATAACAATTTTTCCTCCATCTAGTGGTGGAAATGGTAGTAAATTTGTAAATCCTAAGGATATAGATACTACTGCTAATATATAAACAAATTCTGCAAAGCCTGTAGTTTTTGCAACTATTTCGCCTATTCCAACTGGTCCAACCATTTGATCAATTGATACATTTCCTGTGAATAGCATTTTTTTAAACTATCAACAAATTGAAAATGCAAATCTGCCTGTTGCTGAAAAAAGCATATGATACATCATTTTTTTATGCAGACTATTAAAATAAAGTATACTATTAAAGCAAAAAAATAATATTTACAAGTCCACCTGCTGCTACTATTGCTATTCTTCTAGGAATACTTGCTTTTACTAAAAGAGCCTTCATTTTCAGAACGCTCTTCCTCGCCTTCCATATTAACAAATCCGCCTAAAGGAATAAGTCTTAAAGCATATTTAGTTTGTTTGCCTTGTTTTCTCCATATTGTTGGTCCAAATCCAATAGCAAATTCATTTACTTTAACTTTGCATAATTTTGCTACTAAAAAATGTCCGCCTTCATGTATGAGAACAAGAAAACCTAGTATAAAATATAATTTTCAATATTGTAATAATTACTGAAATCAATAGAACTCTCTCCTATAATAAAAACATAAATAAAAAGTATGCAAATGGCGCTGTAAATATAACACTATCTATTCTATCTAACATTCCACCATGGCCGGGAATTAAGTTACTAAAGTCTTTAATTCCTGTATATCTTTTTTACGCTTGAAGCTGCTAAGTCTCCAATTTGACTTAATATGCTTAACACTACTGTTATAAGTGCAACATATACATAGTTAAATTCTACATGGAACGCATATTTACATAGCACACTATAAAGTATAGTAATTACTACTGCGCCTAATGTTCCTCCAATACATCCCTCTATTGTTTTTTTAGGGCTAATTTCTGTAAAATGATGTTTACCCAATGTTTTTCCAACAACATAAGCAAATATATCAGTGCCCCATGCTGTAAGGAATACAAACCAAATTAGTAATTTTCCATGTTCTAAATTCTCATGAATTACAGAAATATACATCAAAAATATTACTATGTAGAATATTCAAAAAAAAAGGTAACTGCTATATCTATTATATTAACTTTTTAAATTTTTTATAATAACATACAAAAATAAAATACATAAAGTTATTGGCAATAATAGCCCAATAGTTTTTACAGTCCAGTCTTTTGGTAATACATGAATTAGGGATATCATTCCTGCTAGAACATAGCCTATCCATGTAATTGGATTTGCTTTTTGACCTGTTCTAAATGCTTTATAAAATTCATGTAAACACATAATTGCTAGTATTGCTACTGCTACATCAACTACATATTTATTTCCTAAAATTAGTATAGCTGCTGCAACTGGAAACAAAACTAATCCTGATACTACTCTTTTTACATTCATATAAAAATAACCTTTCTATTGTTTACTTTCCACCAAATTTTCGATTTCTTTTTTCAAAAAACTGATATTGCTTCGTCTAAATCTTGTTCTGAAAAATCTGGCCAATATTTTTGTACAAAATAAAAATTCTGTATAAGCAAGTTGCCATAAAAGGAAATTGCTAAGTCTTTGTTCTCCACTTGTACGAATTAACAAGTCTGGTTCTAATTGTCCTGCAGTATATAGTGAATTTGAAATAGTTTGTTCATTGATGTCTTCAACATTTATTTTATTTTTCTTTTACTTCTTCTGCTATTTTTCTAACTGCTCTTACTATTTCATCTCTTCCACCATAGTTAAATGCAATATTTAATACCAAACCTGTATTATTTTTTGTTTTTTCTATTATTTTATTTATACTTTTTTTTGAAGTCCTGTATCTAAGTCTGCAATATTTCCTAGCATATTAACTTTTAATATTCTCAAAGTCATCGCTACTTAAGAACTCTTCTAAATATTTTTTGAAGCAGAAGCATTAATGCTCCAACTTCTTCTTTAGTTCTTTTCCAATTTTCTGTTGAAAAAAAGCATATACTGTTAAATATTTTATTCCAAGCTTATTGGCATATTTAGCAATTTTTCTTAATGTTTCTGCTCCCTCTTTTGTGTCCCAATCTATAGTCCAAGCCTTTTTCTTTAGCCCATCTACGATTTCCGTCCATTATAAGTGCAATATGTTTAGGTAATAACTTTTCTTCCATATTCTTTTCACCTTTATCATTTAATTTCTATTCTAAAAAAGAATTAGTAGATTGCAAAGGCACAGTATATTAAAAAGGCAAGGGCGCATACTTTTTTGTATGTAACCGCGTTTTTAATATGCTGTAACGCAGCAAGCTGCTGATTATTTTAGAATTTATATGCTCATAACTTTCTTTCTTTACTAGCCAACATACTATCAATTTCTTCAACCTTCTTATCTGTTAGCTTTTGAATTTCATTTTCTTCGTTCTTTAAATCATCTTCTGTTATTTCAGATTTTTTTTGTTTTTAATTTTTGCAGAATCTATTGCCATCTCTTCTTATTGCTCTAATTGCAACTTTAGCTTCCTCAGCTAATTTTCTTATATCCTTTACTATTTCTTTTTTCTTCTCTCTTCATTTAATTCAGGAAAGTCCAATCTTATTACTTTTCCATCATTATTTGGGTTAATTCCTATATCTGCTTTCAAAATTTCCTTTTCTTTTTCAATTTTTTTAAAAAGATTAAACATCCCATGGTTGTATAACAATTAATCTTGCCTCTGGCACAGAAATTCCTGCCACTTGGTTTATTGGTGTTGCTGTTCCATAATAGTTTACTGTTATCTTATTCAAGATTGCTGGATTTGCTCTTCCTGCTCTAATTTCTGATAAATTTTCCTCAAAAACACTTATTGTTTTTTTCCATTTTTTCTTCAAATTCATTAAATTCCATAAATTCATTTTCCTTTCTTAATTTACTAATGTTCCTATTTTTTCGCCTTTAATGGCTTTAATAATGTTTTCTGGTTCTTCAATGCAAATACTACTAATGGTATATTGTTTTCCTTGCAAAAGATATTGCTGTTAAATCCATTACTTTTAAATCTTTATTTAAAATATCTTGATATGTTATATTATCATATTTTATAGCTGCCGAGTTAATTTTAGGATCATCTGAATATACACCATCTATTGTTTTTCCAACTAATATTGCATCTGCATCCAATTTCTGCTGCTCTTAAAAGCTGCTGCTGTATCAGTTGTAAAAAAATGGACTTCCAGTTCCTCCACTAAAAATAACTACTCCCTTTTTATTTGCTAAATGTTTATCAGCTTTTCTTTTTATATATTGCTCAGCAATAGTTCTCATTTCAACTGCTGTTTGAAGTCTAGCTGGAACTCCTTTTTTCTAGTGTATCTTGTAAAGCTAAACCATTCATACAAGTAGCTAACATTCCCATATAGTCTGAGGTAGTTCTTTCCATATCATGACCATTCTTTCCTCTCCAAAAGTTTCCTCCTCCTCCAACAACAATTGCTACTTCTGCACCTAAGTCAATAAGTTCTTTTACTCGGTCACAGATTTTTCCTATTGTATCTGCATTTACTCCATGTTTTGTTTCACCTGCAAGTGCCTCACCACTAAGCTTTAGTAGCACTCTTTTTATACTTTAACTCAGCCAATTATAAACACTCTCCTTAATATTAAATTTATATGCTCTATTCTATCATAGATTATTTACTTTTTACACCTTTTTTTCAAAAATTTTTTATAAATTTTGAATTTTTTATTTAGTAAATGATAATACTAATTTAAAAGGTGATAAAATGAACCAAATTTTAGATAAAAAACTATAACTTTAAAAGGAAAATATCTGTTGAATTTAGTAATGAAATAACAGAAATACCATATATTGAAACTAAAAAAAAAAATTCAAATTAAAAAATACTTACAAAATTCAATTTGTTATTTCCTCATTTATAGCTGCACTAGGTTGTTTTGTTTTTTTAGTAAATATTATAAAATCTCATTCTCAAGAAAAAAATTTCAAAAAAAAATTATTAAATAATTATAATTTAACTACTTTATATCAAACTGAAACACCTTCTTCTCAGCAGTCCTCTAATGTTCCTTTTATTATTGGTATTATAAAGATAGATAAAATAGATTTGAATTACCCTATTTTATCTCAAACAAATGATGATTTACTAAAAGTATCTGTTTGTAGATTTGCAGGACCAATGCCAAATGAAGTAGGAAATTTATGTATTGTTGGGCATAATTATATCGATACTCGTTTTTTTCAGTAGATTAGATGAACTTTTAAATGGAGATGAAATTAAAATTTATGATTTAAATGGAAACAACATAGTATACGAAGTTTACAACAAATATGAAGTTAATTTTAATGATTTAACCTGTACTAATCAAAATGTTAATAATAAGAAAAATTGTAACTTTGATAACCTGTGACAATATAAATGGCTTAAAAAGATTAATCATACATGCCAAACAAAAAAAGTAAGAAGTTTTAATTCTTCTTACTTTTTAAAATTAAATATTTTTATAATTTTTTAATTTTTGTATAAGCATATATTGCAGATACTAAGCAAATACCTATAAATACGAATAAAGTTGTATCTTCTGCCACACCTGTTTGAGGTAATTTATTTTCAGCTACATTTGTGTTCTCTGTATTAGGTTCATCATTTATTGTTGGTTTTTCATTGTTTGCCGCTGGTTTTAATTCATCATTTGTCGCATTTTGAGTATTATTTGTATCATCTTCATTCAATATATTAAATGGATTATTATCACTTGCCTTCACAATTGGCATAATGGCCATAACAAATATAATCATTGCAATAAATACTAACATAATTTTCTTATTTTTCATAATCATCTATCTCCTTTTTCTTCAGATATATTTATATTATTTTTTCCTTACTAAAAATAATATACATTTTTTCATACTATATTTATTTTATACTTATATTTAAGAATAGTCAAGCTTTTTTTGTCATTTTTTTGATTTTTTGTTTTTTATACGTTAAATCTAAATAAAACAACATCTCCATCTTGCATAACATATTCTTTTTTCCTTCTGAACGCATTAATCCTCTTTCTTTAACAGCATTTATTGAACCTTCTCTTATTAAATCATCATAAGAAACTATTTCCGCACGAATAAATCCTCTTTCAATATCACTATGAATTTTTCCGGCTGCCTGTGGAGCTTTTGTTCCTTTTTTATAGTCCATGCTCTTACTTCAGGCTCTCCTGCTGTCAAAAAAAACGACATCAATCCTAGCAAATCATAACTTGCTTTAATTACTTTATCAAGTCCAGACTCTTCAAGACCCAAAGCCTCTAACATTTCCTTTTTCTTCGTCCTCGTCTAAGCTTGCTAATTCTTCCTCAATTTTTACACAAAGAGAAATTACTTCTGCGCCTTGTTCTTTTGCATATTCTTTTACTGAATTTACATTTTTATCATTTGCGATATCATTCAATTGTTCTTCTGAGACATTTGCTACATATAATATTGGCTTCATTGTTAGTAGAAATGCATCTTTAATTATTGCTTTTCCTCATCTGTAAAAGATAAGGTTTGCGCCAATTTCCCTGCTTCTAATGCTTGCTTTATTTTTTTCAAAAAACATCTAATTCTTCTTGATATTTTTTATCTGCTTTTTTATCTTTTTCTTTGCGTTGTCAATTCTTTTATATCAACTGTTTCGATATTCTGCAAATATCAGTTCTAAATTAATTGTTTCAATATCACGAATTGGATTTATGCTTCCATCAACATGAACTATGTTCGAATCCTCAAAGCATCTAACAACTTCAACAATACTGTCAACCTCGCGTATATGTGATAAGAATTTATTTCCCAAACCTTCGCCATGACTTGCGCCTTTTACTAGCCCTGCAATGTCAACAAATTCTATAACAGCTGGTGTTACTTTTTGTGGTTTATAAATTTCAGCTAACTTTGTTAGTCTTTCATCAGGTACTGCTACTACTCCGACATTTGGTTCAATTGTACAAAATGGATAATTTGCACATTCAGCTCCAGCTTTAGTTATTGCATTAAATAATGTACTTTTACCTACGTTGGGTAACCCAACTATTCCCATTTTCATGGCTGATTCCTCCTTATTACATCACTTTATATTTGTGTATTATTTGCTTGCTTGTTCTCTACATTATTATTTTCAGTCTCATTATTCTCAGTATTATTATTTTATTAATTCATTATTTGAGGTTTCAGTATTTTGTTCCTTGTTTGTATCATTTTTAAAACCTCATTGTTTTTTTCTTGCTTGTTTGTTGTTTCATTATTTGAAACATTATTAGTTGTATTATTAACTTCATTTGATGTGGTATTGTTTTCTGTATTTTTTTTCTTCTTGCTTTGTTTTTATATGTTCTCCATGGGTTTTTTAGAATCTGGGTCAGTAGGATCCCAGTTTCTTAAGTTTTTGGTGCATTTGAAATTTTTTTGTGCCGTTGGTTTACCAAGTGGTCCCGGATTAGAGCTAGAATAGAACTCTACTTGTGTTCCATATGAGATATTATCAAATATCCATTTAGCATCTCTTGTGGTTAATCTAACACATCCTAGTGAATCCTTAGTTCCCAATTTATCATATGCCCAATACTCTAAAGTATCATTTTTTTCTTTTCAAATATGGAACCGAATGAAATAAGATATCACCTACTATTTGCGTACAATATTGTGCATATACATTTCCATACATATAACACCACTTTATTTTGGCTGGTATTTTTATATATTCCTGAAGTCGGTGTTTCTATTCCGGTTGAACACACAAATGCTTTTACAGGCACAGTATACTTCCCTTTTTCGTCATATGTATAAATGTTTACTACTTGGGCTCCATAATTTTTTTATATAGTATTTATTTTTATTTACCGTATTTTTTCTTATTAGTAGTTTTATTTTCATTTTTTTGCTAACTTTACTTTTTTCTATCTCTTTTTTATTTATTTCTTGTAATTCTTCTTCCGTTTTATTCTTAACTGAAACAAGATCTTGTAAGTTAGCAAATTCATCCACTCCCTTTGAGTTGTATCTTCATTAACTGTATTTTGTACATCTTCACTACTCGTGATTTGTGTATTTCTTTTCATTTTAAATATGCACACTGTAATAATTGATATTACTATTATGCTTTAAGATAATTATACTTACTGAAATTGCAAATTTCTTTTTATTTTCTATTTGATACTTTTTTCAAATTATCTCCTTTACATTCAAATAAGTTTCAAAAAATGGAGCTTCCAGCCGGAATCGAACCGGCGACCCCAGCCTTACCATGGCTGTGCTCTACCTACTGAGCTATAGAAGCATCTTTACAAGAATTTCTAAGATAGAAATTCTTGATATTTATTTAAAATTATTCATTTGGTATTTCTTTTATTGCTTTTTTTCGAATTCTTTGAATTGCATTATCAATTGACTTAACAGGTGTATTTAATTTTTCTGCAATTTGCACATAACTTTCTCCTTGCATATAGCAATTAAGCACTTGTTTCTCAAATCCACTTAAAGTTTTATCAATCGTCCTCTCAATTATTTTATAATATTCTCTTTGAGTAATAGTATCCAAAGGATCCTCTACTAGGTTTGTATTTAATATTTCTATTAAATCAGCATTATTTTGATTTTCTTCATTATTATCATATGCATTCATATTTAAAGACAAATATGAATTTAGTGGCATATGTTTTTGTCTATTAGAGGTTTTTATAGCAGTAATTAGTTGTCTCTCTATACACATATTTGCAAAATTCTTAAAAGAACTTTGCTTATCTGGTTGATAATTTTGATAGCCTTAAATAATCCTATCAATCCTTCTTGTACAATATCTTCTCTTTCCGCACCAATTATATAATATTTTCCAACCTTCATGTTAACTAAGCCTTTATAACGGTCAATAAGATACTCTAGTGCATATTTATTGCCTGATTTAATAATTTTATTAAATCTTCATCACTAGTTTCTGTATAATTTATGTCAGATGAATAATATACGTTTGCACTGCTCATATATTTCAAGCTACCTCCTATGTTGTAGTCGCCTCTATGCCTGTATTATATCTACTTAACATTTTTTTTTCTGTCAATAGAATTTATACAAAAACTTGATTTTTTATTGATATTTTGCATAAAGGAAGACCTCCACCGAAGTGAAGGTCTTGTTGCTTTTCTAATTAGAAAAGCTGTGTCGCTGGAGGGGCCAGATTTGACTACCACGGAAGTAGATGATATCTACTTTTTCAAATGCTTTCATTGCTGCAATTCTCATTCCCATTCTGGGGCCGATAGTTGCGGCACACCAAGTGTCCATATCCAAATGGATCACATATGTACCATCTTCTCGCAGTTCCTGACTGCCAGTGTTGTTGAAGAAATAGCCGTGTTCTTTTTGCGACTCTTTTAAGAGCCTCAACCTGCTTGTTATTAAGTCTTTCAATGATGTTCATATTTTTGTTACCTCCAATAACAATAAATAATTTGGATACTTTTTATTATACCACCATTTACTCCAAAAGTCAAAACTTTGTTTTTATTCAACATCTAAATTCCTGTTTTGTACTCAATTTCCTCCATATGTGGAAACATTTCTTTTACTCGTTTAAAAGTAATCATAGAATGCCTTGGTTGAGGATTTTTATCATGTACTGTTAATAATTGTTGTGTATAGCAATTTTTCTGAAGTTTTAAATAGCAAATATCTATTGCGTACATACGTAAAAATATATTTGGTACCCGTCTTCTAAATTTTTATAAAATTCTTCAAATGTGTATTTTCCATCCATATAATTTATTTCCTTTTCATTAAACTGTCATAGCAATAAATTCTTCTTCGGAAATTATTGTAATACCTAATTCTTGTGCTTTTTTTAATTTGCTTCCTGCATCTTCTCCTGCTAGTACATAATCTGTTTTTTAGAAACAGAAGATGAGGTTTTTCCACCTAATTTTTCAATTATTTCACCTGCTTCATCTCTTGAATAATGCTCCAAGGTTCCAGTTAACACAAAAAGTTTTTCCTGCTAGTTTACCTGTTGAACTTTTTTTCGTTTCTGCTTTCATATTATCTCCAGCTTGTTTTAATTTATTTATTAAATCAATAGTTTGTTCTTGTCTAAAAAATTCATAAATAGCGTGTGCTGTTATTTCTCCAACATCGTCTATCATTCTTAAATTCTTCATAAGAAGCTTCCATCAATTTATCCATATTTCTAAAATATTTTGCAAGTGTTTTTAGCTGATTTTTACACCAACATGTCTTATTCCAAGTGAATTTATAACTCTATATAAATCTCTTGTTTTGCTCTCTTCAATTGCATTCATTAAATTCTGTGCAAACTTTTTACCATTTTTCTTTAATGATTCAAAATCTTCTATTGTTAATTTATATATATCTGCAATGTTTGATATTAGCTTTCTTTCTATTAGTTCTCCAATAATAGCTTCTCCAAGTCCATCTATGTTCATTGCATCTTTAGAAGCAAAGTGAATAATACTCCTGTATAGTTTAGCTGGACATTCAACTCCTATACATCTAACTACTGCTTCTCCTTCTTCTCTTACTGCCTCTGCTCCACAAACTGGACAAGTACTTGGCATTTCAAATTTCTTTTCTGTACCATCACGTTTTCTTTTTATTTACTCCAACTACTTCTGGAATAACATCTCCAGCTTTTTGAATAATAACTCTATCGCCTATTCTAATATCATTTTGCTTAATATAGTCTTCATTGTGAAGAGTAGTTTTTGAAATTTTAGAACCTGCTACATATACTGGCTCCAAAATAGCCATAGGTGTGATTGCTCCTGTTCTACCTACTTGACAAATAATGTCTTTTAACAAAGTTTCCTTTTTTCTCAGGTGGATACTTGTAAGCCACCGCCCATCTTGGTGTCTTATATGTTGTTCCAACCTTTTCTCTTAGCTCTAAATCATTTACCTTTACAACTGCACCATCTATACCAAAATCTAAATCATTTCGCATATTTCCAATGTCTTCAATTGCCTGTCTAACTTCTTGCATATTATTGCACAATATTTTTACTGGGTTAACATTAAAACCTAATTTTTCTAGATATAGTAAACTTTCGTAATGTGTTTCAAATTTAATATCATCGCATTTTTGCACATTAAATACATAAATATCTAATGGTCTTGAAGCTGTGATTTTTGCTATCTAATTGTCTTAATGAACCTGCCGCTGCGTTTCTTGCGTTTGCAAATTGCTCTTGTTCCTCTAATAACCTATCTTCATTTAATTTATCAAAATCTGTTTTTCCTATAAAAACCTCACCACGAACAGTTATAGAAATAGGCTCTTTTTTAGTTCTTTTGGTACATGCTTTATGGTTGCAATGTTCTGTGTTACATCTTCTCCAACTATTCCATTTCCTCTTGTTGCACCTTTATAAAATTTACCATTTCTATATTCAATGGCTGAAGACAAACCATCTATCTTTGTTTCCACCACATAATTTAGTGGTCTATTATATAGTTCTGCAGCTTTTTTCATTTTTTCATCAAAGTCTTCAATTTCTTCAAATGTGAACACATCTTGAAGGCTTTGTAATGGCACTTCATGTGTAACCTTTTTCGAAGCCTTTTTTTTATGCTTCCCACACCAACTCTTTGAGTTGGTGAATCACTTGTTATTAGCTCTGGATATTCTTTTTCTATTTGCTTTAATTCTCTCATAAGCATATCATATTCATAATCACTAACAACTTGTTCATCATCAAAATATTTCTTTGTGTAATATTGTAATAATGGCTTTAGTTCTTCCGCTCTTTTCTTTGCTTGTTCAAATTCCATAACTCTACCTCTACATTGAATCTTTAAATAATTCTTTTCCGTTTTTTACATATTCCCAACCTGAGAATATTGTTGCTACTACTGATACGCTCATCATTAGCGTAACTAGTAAATTGATTCCAAATGCATAACCTGTTAAGTTTCCATTAAATATTGTTCCATATGGATTTGGATCAACAAAAGCTAATATAACTGCTACCATTTGTGTTACAGTCTTCATTTTGCCCCATATACTTGCAGCTATTACATTTCCTTCTTTTTTTGTACAGCTACTAGTCTATATCCAGACACAATAAATTCTCTAAATATAACTATAATTGGAATCCATGCTGGTAAGTGTCCAAATTCCACCAACATAATCATTGCTGCTATTACTACTATTTTATCAGCAATTGGATCTAAAAATTTTCCAAATGTAGTTATTTGGTTTCTTGACCTTGCAATATGTCCATCAAGCTTATCTGTTATGGCTGCTATTATAAATATTAGGTCTACTAATAAATATGTAATTGGTATACCCCATAAATCTCCTTTTATTCCTAAAAATGGAATTATTACCATTATTGGTACTAAAATAATTCTTAATATTGTTAATTTGTTTGGTAAATTCATAACTTCCTCCATAAAAAATATAATGTACTAATTTTTACTTAGTACATTATATATATAATTTTCAAAAAAAAATAAATAGATTTTTAATTTTTTTTTTATTATCTTTTATGCTCTTGGGTGTGCTTTTTGATATATATCTTTTTAAACCTGGGTCTTGGAATTGCATATATACTTGTGTTGAAGATATATCAGAATGTCCAAGCATTGTTTGTATTGCTTTTAAGTCTGCACCATTTTGTAATAAATGTGTTGCAAATGAATGTCTTAATACATGTGGTGTAATATCTTTTGTAATATGTGCTTGTTCTTTATAATATTTAACTATTTTCCAGAAACCTTGTCTTGTTAATCTTTGACCATTTACATTAACAAATAATGCTTTTTTCTTTTTCATTTCTTATTAGTATTGGTCTTGCTTCATCTATATATTCTTTTAATGCTTTTAATGATAATGAACCTAAAGGAATATTTCTTTGTTTTGAACCAACTCTACATATTACATATTCACCCTCAAGATTAACATCTTCTATATTTAAGTTTATTATTTCTGTTACTCTCATCCCTGTTGCATAAGCAAATTCTAACATTGCTTTTTATCTCTAGTTCCCTTTAAATCAACGTCTTTTGGTTGTTCTAGTAGTAGTTCTACTTCTTGTGCTGTAAGAACGCTTGGAACTCTTTTTTCTATTTTTGGAGACTGAACATCTTCAGTTGGATCATTTTTTATTTTTTTATTTCTTCTTGAAAATTGGTAAAAAGATCTAATTGATGCTAAATTTCTAGATATTGTAGATGGTTTCTTTCCAATTTGCTTTAAGTAATTAAGATAGGCTTTTTATATCTTCTTTTGATACTTTTGCATAATTTATACCATTTTCTTCAAGGTAGTTTTGGTATTGTATTATGTCTCTTTTGTATGATTGTAATGTGTTGTCTGATAATTTCTTTTCATTTTGTAAAAATTCAAAAAAAGTTTAACTTGTTTTTCCATTTTTAGCTCCCTATCTTGTATATTTAATTTTCAAAACATATTATGTCGATTTACATAAGTTATATCAAAATAATTAACAATTGTAAATAGATTTGTCAAAAATTCTTTAACTTTTTAATATTATAAATATGATTTGCATAACATTAATAAATTGGTTGACAAATATGTTTCTATTATTGACGAGATTGCAAGTATTGCTAACATAACTAGCGAAAATATTGTATGTCTGATAATTTCTATTTTTATATTTTTCTCGTCTCTTATCTTTCATTATTGATTTATATAATTTTATTCCACGTACTGCTAGTGCAATAATGCATGGAATTGCTATCAAATTTTGTAGTAACATACTAGTTGCAAAGAATAACATTCCTTTGCCTGTTCCCCCATATTTTAATAACTGCTGAAATTGTATATCCTAAACAAAAACCCCTAAATGCAACTATGCCAAGTACTACTGGTATTCCTATAACTGTAGATCCTACAAACCACATAAGAAAAACTAACAAAAGATTATTACCTAGCGATTTTTTAAGCAGTTCTCCACTGTTTACAGATTTTCCATCTTTTAAAGCTCCTATAAAGCTTTGTATATATGTTTGTATATCTTGTGTTTGTGCTTCACTCATATTATTTACAAAAAATTACTCCTAGAGTAATTCCTATTAATAATATAATTGAAACTATTATGTATGCTTTTAAATTTTCTGCTATGTGACTTTTTATAACCTCAGTGATTCTAGATGTTTCTTTTCTTAGGTATTACTCTCATTTTAAACCTCATTTCATTATAAGTATTTTATACATAATGTCTATTCAATAAAATGAAATTTAGAACTAATTATATTAACCTACTGTCAACTTGCCATATACTCCGCCACCACCTGCTTGAATTGTGGCTTTTTCCTTCTCTTGCTGCTACTATTGTTTTTGCAACTTTTCTCCTACAACTGCTTCTATATCGTCTTCTGATAATTTATGTAGAATGTTCATTTCTGTCTCAAATGTATTTAATAGTTTATCTATTGTTTTACTTCCTAATCCAGGAATAAATGTTAATGGTACTTGATAAACATATGGTGGTCTATTAACAGGACTTACGCTCTTTTTCTTTGTCTCTGATGCTTACAATTCTATCTAGCACTCCCATTGTAATATTTGTTCCATGGCATTCTGGACATTCAAATATTGGTGGTTCCCCCTCAATTGGTTTATCACAAGTTTCACAATATGTTCTGTGATATTTACCAAGTTTTTGGATCCAACCCATAATTACATAATATTTTTTTTTCTACCATCTTCATTTTTCAAAGCTTTTTAATAGCTCTTTAAATGAAATATCTTCTACTAATATTTTATTGTATTCTCTTGCTATTTTAGGTAAAAAAGAATGTGCATCAGAATTTGTTATAAATGTTCTAGTTTCTAATTCAGATATTTGATCAGCAAGTTCAGTATCTGCACTCAACCCTAATTCTATTGCAAATATCTTATTAAATTTTTCTTTGAAAATTCTTTCTAAACGACTTGTACAATTTCCATAAAAAACTTTTTATGTGGTGTAAAAGCATGTGCTGGTATTAGTACTCCATTAAACTTTTCTACAATATCAATTAATTCATAAGCAGACAAACAAGCTCTTTGAGAACTTAAAGTTATGTTTTTAATGTATTTACTCATCTCTTTTGAAAATGCTTTTATATCTGCTAAGCTTGGGAAATAGCATAGGTTGTGTGCACTACCAGTTTTTCCATTATCGTTTATTTCTGCTGTTTCTATCTCACTGCCTAAAATTATACATACTTTGTCTTTATATATAATTCCACCATCTTTTTATTTCATAAGCTTCACCAGTTTTTTAAAAATTCTTCTATGTCTTCTATAACATAAGGTGATGCACAGTCTATAATTCAACTATTTGTATTCCTTTTTCTCTCAGCACATTCTTTTTTGCAATATTAGCAAAGTTTAAACTTCTTGCAGCTGTTATTTTTATAGGTTTTCCATTTTCACTTCTACCTATATGTACATGTAAATCGGCAAACATTTCTTGCATTATATATTCCCTCCTTACCTAATTTACCTCAAAAAAGATTGGTATATAGCCAATCTTTTAGCTCTTTTCTTAAGTAAACTTTTAATCTATAAATTCTCTGTTCATATCTTTTTCTTATGCTATCAGCATTTATATTCTCTGCTTCTTCTTGTTTTATTGTCTGCTCTTTTATTTTATCATATTTCTTTTCCAATATAGATTCTCTCTCTAATTCTTCTATCTAAGTCTACCATTGCTTTTTATTGCAGGAATATTACTTTCTGTATCAATACTATTAATTTCATTGGCCACCACTTGTATAGCTGGTTGTTTTATTTGACTCACACCAACACCTCCTGCATTTCATTTACAAATTGTTTGAATTTTTGTAAATATCTATTGTTTTTATCTTTTAAATTCCTATATTCCAATAAAACTAAAGCTTCGTCCACTTTAAATGCAATTCTCTCTGGCCTATCTAAAAGCATACCACCAAAATTATCAACTAATTCTAGTACATCACTTTTTTTTCTCTTATAGCATTTCCACTATATCTATTAACTTCTTCACATATTTTTACAAAATCTATTTGAAAACCCTAATTTTGATAGGTATTCTGCTCCTTCTTTAGCATATGTTTTTATCTTTTCTAAGTCTTGTGGGCCTTTTCCTTTTTTTTACAATTGCACAGCAAACAAGCTGTTAAACAAGGTTTTCATCTAAAATCGATATCTGTATTTTCTAAAAATAATTTAGCAAGATATGTTTTGAAAATAACAGATTTATCAAAAAATATTCCTGTTTTTAGCTGTAAATAATGCATTATTTCCATTTTTTTATCCAGTCTTTTTCAGATAAAATATAATCTGCAAAAGTTTCCATGTGAATTACTCCTTTTTATGGAATTTTCTTGCGTAATTTAAAAACTTTCTACTTATTTACATTATATGTTAGTTATTTGTTTAATTCAATATTGTTACACAAATGTAATATAAATGTAAAGTAATTGTAAAAAAACTTCTATTAGTTTTCACTAAATAGAAGTTTTTTCGATTTGCTGTTCTAATGTCTCATCATTAATAAGAGTATTATCACAATTTTGTATATAAAATTCATTTGGATGTTGTGCATTAAGCCTTGCAATTGCATGTTCTTTATCAATATTATCACGTTTAATAATTCTTTTGATTTGTAAATTTCTATCTTCTGAAATTACAGCAATTGTTTTGTCACATATCTCTTGTAAATTCGCCTCTAAAAAGAAGTGGTGCATCTATTGCAATTATATTATTATTACTTTTTTGCAATTTGTTCTTTTTATTTCATTTTTTATATACTTAAATGTTATATTGTTCAATTCATCTCTTTTTTTCTGGGTTCGAATAAATAATATTAGCCAGTTTTCTTCTGTTTAGTTCTCCATCTTCTAGCAAAATATCGTCTCCAAAGTTTTGTATAATTTCTTGTAGATAGTTTGTTCCCTGCTTTGATAATTGTTTTGCAATTTTATCTGCATTTATAGTTTGAGAACTATATTTTTCTCTCCAATATTTCACATACAGTACTTTTCCCTGCACCCGAACTACCTGTAATACCTAAAATCATTTTATTTTTTACCTCTTTCAAATCTGTACTGGTTACTATTTTACTAGTATAATCTAAGTTAGACCATGAGTCTTTTTTTTCATATCCTAAGGTATATACATTTGTTGCATAAATGTCTATTGCTAACATTTCTTTTAGCACCTTATTTTTGCTATTATCCATAAATTCTTTAACAGACGTTACTAAATTTATCTTAGGATTTTTGGCTTTTATTGCTGAAATTAGTTTTTTGCCTTTCTCACTATATCCGAGAATTCTTGTATATGGCACTGTTCTTCTTGCTGTTTCCATCATTTTTTATCTATGCCAAGTAATGCATATATTAATACTCTCTGTATTCTAGTTTGTGTATACCTCTTAGATTTTACCATATTAACTAAGTCTATTATATTGTTACAAGAATTAGCAGCATTTTTATAGCATTTTCTAAGCCCTCTGAAACATCTGGCAATTGTTCTATTTCTTTTATAGACATTTTTCTTAATATATATATGATTTCCTTTTGAAATTTAGACAAATCTAATACATAATGTCCTTTTCTTAGTTCTTGAGCTAATAAAATATATGAGCTTCTTGAATAACTTTAATAATATCGTCGAATTGCCTTGTTGCAATCATTTTGCGTATTGCAGTGGCACTAGCAAAATCATCTACTATGATTTCGTCATGATATAGTACTTTTTTCTCTTTTTATTCCAATTGGTTTTAATGGACTTTTCAATTTTTTTAGTGCTTTTAAATACTCTATCCCTAATATGTTGTTTGAGCCACTTAAAAACATTTGCATATCTTTTAATATCATTTAAATACATCATTAATGCATTTTCTCTTGCTCTTGGGAAAGATACCCCTTTGCTTAGCTCATGGCTTAACATAGTAACATATTCTTTCGGTTCTTGATATAAAACATTGGCAATATTATTTTAGTGTTGCCAAATCTTTTTGCTTCTATTCCAAAAGAAAGTGTATCAACAATTCTAAGGAATCTAATATTTTTATAGCACCTTCGGCAAAGTTTTCTGCACTTGAAGTAGCATATATTGTAGGCAATTCAATTACTAAGTCTGCGCCTTGTGCAATAGCCATCTTAGCTTTAGTCCATTTATCTATTATAGAAGTGTTTCCTCTTTGAACAAAATTTCCTGAAATCACGCACACTACATAATCAGCTTCAGTTTGTTCAACAGATTCTCTTATGTGATACAAATGTCCATTATGAAATGGATTATATTCTGCAATAATTCCAAGTACCTTGCTCATTTTTACACCCCTTTTTTATTTTATTATTGACTTGTCTTAGTTTATGTTATAATATCATAAAAAGTAATAATTTACAATGTTTAAAGGAGAATTTATTAATGGATAAAGTTATAATCTATACTGATGGAGCTTGTAGTGGAAATCCCGGTCCAGGTGGATGGGGATCCATTTTGATGATGGGTGAAAATAAAAAAGAAATTTCTGGTGGAAATAAAAATACAACTAATAATGTTATGGAATTAACCGCTGTGATTGAAGCTTTAAAACTTTTGAAGAGACCTTGCAAAGTGGATTTATATAGTGATAGTGCTTATGTAGTAAATGCATTTTTTACAAAATTGGATTTTGGGCTGGATTAAGAATAGTTGGAAAAATTCTAGTAAAGAAGAGGTTAAAAATAAAGAGCTTTGGCAAGAGTTATTTTCCTTAACTAAAATTCACGATGTCACTTTTCATAAAGTAAAAGGTCATGCTGATAACGAATATAATAATCGTTGTGATGAGCTTGCACGTAATGCAATTAAAAATTTATAACGCTTAAAGCTAAAAGCCAGTTAGTGATACCCAACTGGCTTTTGATTTTATTATTTATTTTTTTTTTTTTTAACTTTTCTTTGACTTTATCAGCTTGTTTCGCTATCTCTCCTTTTAGCTCTCCTGCTTTATCTGTTATATCACTTCTTACTTCATTTGCTTTATTAACTATATCTCCTTTTATTTCTTTTGTCTTTTGTTTTATTTGTTCTTTTTCTTTCTTTTTATTATTGCTGTCAATTCCGGAAAGGCTTCTACTAATCTTCTATTTAATGGTGATTTGCTCTTTAAAAATTCTCTTACTTTTCTAGATATTTTCGTCTGTACTGTCTTTTGATTTTCTTTATCAAATTTCGTAGTTGCTTTTTCTTACATTAGATATTACTGTAAGTGAAATTATTAGGTCTAATGTAAATAGTACAGCTACAACTACAGCTATGATATTTATTACATTTGTTGAACCTTAGATAAATTATCAAATATAAATGGATTTATTACATATATTAAAAACTAGCCCCAGAATTCCAAAAAGGAACTATCGTTTCTAAGCAAACTCTTCCATTTATATTAAATTTATTATTGCTATAGTCCCACCAACGTGCATTAAATATTTTTTCCATTAAATAACTTGTTAAGTATTCTAGTACACCACAGATAAGTATTGCAGTACTAAATAACGCGACAGGATGATTAGCCAAGTTAGATAATGTTAAAGTTATTAAAAACTCCTCCACAGCCATATATCGGACAATATGGTCCGATTAAAAAATCCTCTATTTGAAAATTTATGTTTTTGTACCAATTGAAGTGTTACTTCCAAATTATCCAGCCTATTATTGCTAAAATTATGAAATATAAAAAAGTATATGCTTATACTATATTGCATTGTTTTATCTCCTTAATGTTATGATAGACTATATTATAACCAGTTATGGCAAAAAATTACAATACCTAAATTTATTTAAAATTTTATTTACTTTTTGTCGAAAAACGTAGTATAATAAATTTTATGATGCTAGAAGCATTAAATTTTATATTTTTGAGGTTTACCACATGCAAGCAGGAAGGCTTACCTTGTTGGAGCGGTTAGAGTATCGCTCTCAGACCGGCAGTACCACTGCTGAGCTCAACCTGTACCCTCGTCAGGCAAAGAAACTTAACGATGAAGGTTTTTCTCTTAAAAAAATATCTCCCGTTTATGGCAGATATGGCCAGCACCGTTATCACATTTCTTGGCGAGAAGCAGTTGTTAACACCACCGCCTACAATCTTCTTATGGTGGCGGTAGAAAACAATGAGCAACTACAAGAAGAAATTGCTTCTGAAACAGTTGCCCCTATCAAACCGCCTTACAATTATTCGTAGGTTTTATCCAAAAGACTTTCCCCCTCTGGATATTTCCAGAGGGGAATCTTTTTATATCATTTTTTCAAGTTCTTTTATCTTATCTCTAATTTCAGCTGTCTTTTTCAAATTCCATTTCTGCTGCATATTTAAGCATCTCGTCAGTAAGCTTATTGATTATGTCTTGTACATTTGCTTCTTTGTCCAGCTTATATTCTTTCTTGTATATCAGCAACATAACTTGCTTTTTATTGTATCTCTGATAGATTTTTGTATTGTTTGTGGAGTAATTCCATGTTCTTCGTTATACTGCATTTGAATTTTTCTTCTTCTGTTTGTTTCACTAATTGCTTTTTCCATACTGTCAGTTAATTCGTCTGCATACATTATAACTTTCCCATCTGTATTTCTAGCAGCACGTCCTATTGTTTGAATTAATGAACGCTCTGAACGTAGAAATCCTTCTTTATCTGCATCTAATATAGTTACTAATGAAACCTCAGGAATATCTAATCCCTCTCTTAAAAGGTTAATTCCAACTAAAACATCAAACTCACCCAATCTTAGGTCACGTATAATTTCCATTCTTTCTAGTGCTTTAATATCCGAGTGCATATATTTTACTTTTATATCCAAACTTGCCAAATAAGCAGTTAAATCTTCTGCCATTTTTTAGTTAATGTTGTTACTAACACTCTCTCATGTTTTTCTACTCTTTCATGAATTTGTTCTATTAAATCATCTATTTGATTTGATACAGGCTTAACATCTATTTTAGGGTCTAGCAAGCCTGTTGGTCTTATAATTTGCTCAACAACATTTTCTTTTTTGAATGCTCTTTTTCATATTCTGCTGGTGTTGCACTAACAAATACAACTTGATTTATTCTTTGTTCAAACTCTTCAAATTTTAAAGGTCTATTATCAAAGGCTGATGGAAGCCTAAAAACCATAATTCACTAAAGACTCTTTTTCTTGCCCTATCTCCATTGTACATTGCTCTTACTTGCGGGATTGTAGCATGTGATTCATCTATTAGTAATAGAAAATCTTTTTGGAAAATAGTCAAATAAAGTGTATGGTGCACTTCCAGGCTCTCTACCACTTATATGTCTTGAATAATTTTCTATGCCTTGACAAAAAGCCAGTTTCTCTCATCATTTCAATGTCAAAGTTTGTTCTTTCTTCTATTCTTTGAGCTTCTATTAGTTTATTATTATCTTTTAAAATATTTTACTCTTTCTTTTTAGTTCTTCTTGTATTGTTACAATTGCCTTTTCCATTTTGTCTGCAGTTGTTGCATAATGAGAATTTGGGAATATCATAATATGTTGCCTTGTACTTATTGCTTTACCTGTTAAAGGATTTATTTCAGAAATCTTTTCAACTTCATCTCCCCAAAATTCCACTCTAATTGCAGTTTCACTTTGGTCTGATGGGTATATCTCAACAATATCCCCCTTTGCTCTAAATGTACCTCTTTTTTAAATTCAAGTTCACTTCTGGTATATTGCATATTTATGAGTTTTTTTTAACACTGTATTTCTTTCAATTTTCATACCTGGCCTTAAAGATATTGTTAAGTTCTCATAGTCAATTGGGTCTCCTAGACCATAAATGCATGAAACTGATGCAACTATTATTGTATCTCTAGTTTCAAATAAAGAAGCTGTTGCTGAATGACGTAACTTATCTATTTCATCGTTTATAGAAGCATCTTTTTCGATATACGTATCTGATTGTGGTATATACGCTTCTGGTTGGTAATAGTCGTAATATGATACAAAGTACTCAACATTATTTTCAGGGAAAAACTCTTTAAATTCGGAATAAAGTTGCCCTGCTAAAGTTTTATTATGTGCTAAAACCAAAGTTGGTCTCTGTACTTTTTCAATTATATTGGCCATAGTAAAAAGTTTTTCCAGACCCAGTTACTCCTAACAAGGTCTGAAACTTCTTACCTTCTTTT